>Ga0194063_10002489_pt1 | contig 11474 bp, 9 predicted proteins | sample SepL3720m_MetaG_FD_155459 | JGI IMG/M metagenome (GOLD analysis project Ga0194063, IMG submission 155459) | Anoxic zone freshwater microbial communities from boreal shield lake in IISD Experimental Lakes Area, Ontario, Canada - Sep2016-L373-20m | ecosystem: Environmental > Aquatic > Freshwater >... | reverse complement strand
GCCTTTGCGTTGCGAACAGCAGGAAAGAACGATTTGTGTCACCGCAGGGGACTATCGCTATGTGTTTGATAAGGCGTATGGGGCTTTTCAGAGTGTGAAATATAACGGGGTGGAATTATTGGCCCAGTTGCCGAAGTTAAACATCTGGCGTGCGCCTGTGGATAATGATATGCACATCACGAAAGAATGGCAGCAACAGGGCGTGGACCGCAACGAAACACACGTGTACTTTACGGAGTTGTCAGAAGTCAAGGATTCCAAAGTCGTGATTCAAGTATCCAGCTCCCTCGGTCGTGCGCCGGCCATGCCAACGATCAAGGCAGTGACGCAATACACCATCTTGGATACGGGTGAAATTCAGCTTGAGATCAATGCGGTCGTGCGAGAGAACTTGACGCATTTGCCACGGTTCGGCATGCAGTTTATGATGCCAAAGGGCTTTGAGCAGTTCGCGTATTTCGGGATGGGACCACATGAAAATTATGTCGACAAGTGCAGAAGTGCCAAGCTTGGTCTGTATCGTTCGACGGTGGATGCGCAACACGTGGACTATGTGAACCCGCAAGAAAACGGGAATCATACGAGGGTTGAATGGGCGACTGTCACCAATTTATTGGGATTCGGGCTGAAGTTTACGGGGGCTCCGACCTTCGAGGCAAGCGTACACCATTATACTGCGGAAGAATTGCAGGCGGCGACACATGCCTATCTTGTGCCTTATCGGGAGGAAACGGTCGTCAACATCGACTTCATGGTCGGTGGTATGGGCTCTGCGAGTTGCGGTCCGGGCCTCGCGTCAGCGTATTGTTTGTCTCATAAGGAAATCAGTTTTGCGTTTCAAATGCAACCGATTTTTGAAGAAGAATAGAGGAAGAATAGAGAAAGACGAGGAGGAAATGAAGGATGAATAAAGGAAAAATTTTAGCACTTGCAGTGGTTACTGTGATGCTCCTAACAATGTCGATGGGTTGCACACAGACAAAGACGGACACGAACACGCCAGCAGGCAACGCCACAAAAGCCCCAGGCAATCCGCAGCAGGGTGGAACGACGAAGGAAACGGTATTTGATTTTTACAACAAAGTTAGCATCGGACAGGCAAAAGCAAAGGTGGACACCGCGCTTGGCGTAAAAGGCACGGAAAGCACCATGCTGAAGAACTCCTTCACTTATGTCGACCAAAACACGAGCTTCGGCGTGAGCGTGCTATTCAATGACAAAAACAATGCAACCGCAAAGACGCTGATTTATCCAGTCAATGAGGCTTTGGCATTTTTGACGGTTGCACCAGTCACGCAAGCGCTGTCAGATCAAATCAAAGCGGGCATGACATATGATGCCGTGAAAGCGCTACTTGGTGGCGAAGGCACGGAAATTAACCAAACGCAGATTCCTTTCAATGACAATAAAATCAGTGTTATTCGTATCTGGGTGAACGCTGACGGCTCAAAAATTCAGAGTGTCTTTGGTACGGATGGGTTGTCTGATAATGCGATGTTTTTTAAATGAGTTACTTAGTTTAAGATACTGAAAGTGCTCAAAAGCCCTACGGAGTAGGGCTTCGGCATTGTATCAATTTTATGATACGAATATGTCTAATACTATGAATTTTGATACAAATCAGCGTTAGTATCGACTATCGTCGAAAGGTGCACACCCCACATGGACAAAAACCCGGGAATCCAAATGCCGAATTTTAACAAATTTCAAAGGTGGAGTTGCTCTCAAAAAATCATTACTAAGGGTGAAAAGCTTGCTTTTTTGGTCCAGACATATTGATTGCAACTTACAACCTTAACAGAAATAGTAGCCTCTCCAGGTGCCTTGGCTGTAACCTTTCCTGTCGAAGAAACCGTGGCAAGCTTAGTGTTACCTGAAGCCCATACCAAAGTTTTGTCTGCAACATTTGAAGGCAGTACTGTTGTCGTAAGCAGCTTCCGCAGGCTCCTCAATATTCTTTACCATTTAGTTAATATTTACTGATAGTACCCATTTTCAGGCCATCCATCATTTGGATACCAACTACTGTCCTTCCCAAGATTGAAAAACACTATTTCTGAGTCCGTGCCGTCAACAATTCCGTCACGATTAAAATCGTTATCAATTATGTATCCAAGCTCGCCATATGCTAACCCAATCGTGCTAAACACAGTTTCTGTATCTGACCCGTCAATTATGCCGTCTGGGAATACATCCCCACTAATCAGTGACTTATCTCCAAGTGGTACGTTTCCTCCATCAACAGTAAGCAATATATCTCTAATCATATATCCATCACTTTTTACTGTTAATACATAAGTTCCATTTGGAACCAAAGCAAATGAAGCCGTCTTGGTAACGGAGTCAACAGTTGTTGTAGCTAGATCGTCAGGTGATAAATATGATGCTCTGTAAGAAACATTTGTAACACCGTGAATATTCATGTAGGCATCGTATACCGTGTCGCCTGTGTTCAATAAGTCTGCAGCTGATAAGCATCCAAGTGAAACAATATAACCAGTTGGCGTTGGCGTAAGTGTCGGCTCTGGAGTCGGTGTTGGTGTTGGTGTTGGTAAAGCATCTTCTAAAGAATACGGTGAACTTTCAAGACCATTTCCAGATTTAAAGATTACAGATTGAAGCTCTAAATAGAAAGCTGGTCGCACTCCAATAACGACGCTGCCCGCATAGTCGTAGTCGATATTGCCATCGGAAAGGACAAAGCATAAAAAGCTGCCGCCACTGTAGTCCGCGTAAGGAGACCGTAGCCAATAATACCAATAATCGAATGTGTTTTAGTCCGCTGTATTTATATTCGGAATTATCAACAGCTTTTTGTGTTGGTTTGCCTAAGTAATAGTTTGTGCCAAGAGCACTGCTGTTTTGATATACCATGTTTACTTGCTTTACATCAAGTAAAAACATTTTATCTGCTACATTTTGGTAATATGCTGTGTCGTAGTTTTGAACTACCGTTGAAATGTTATAATCAAATGAATACGGTTCATTCCCTCCAACGCTTAGCTTAGTTGCATCCATTGAATTCAATAAAGACTTTTGATTTACTGATTTCATTGCACTTCTATCGCCTGCTGAGAAGTTGCCGTCTGCCAAAAATCCTTTTTCACCGGCGTAGTCATTACACCCATCGGATACTTTATCTTGTGTTGGCGGACAACCATCCAACCACACAACATTACCTGCTGTAGCCGTTGAATTTAGCCAACTTCGCATGTTTGAGGTTTCCCAAAGATCAGAGCCATATGAAGTACGGGAACTGTCTGAATCAGCTTGTGTGGTGCCGTCAAGGTATTTGTGCGTGCCGCTTGCGTCGTAAGGTTTTATAGTTAAAATTCTATCCGCTAGCATCAGCGGACCGTTTGCATCAATGTCCACGCAACGCCAGAGAATTGGACCATCGTAATACTTGCCCATCTGGATGTAGTCGCCAACGTTAATGGTGGCGGTTGCCTTAACCGTCGTTGCTTGTGTTACTGGGACCATTGTAATAATCATCGCTAGTGTTAGGATAATACTTTTGAGTCTTCTCTTCATTGAAATCCCTCCAATATATTATTTTTTATGTTTTTTCTTTTGTCGCCCACATCATACACCACGCTACAAAAAATTTCAATATAATTACGAAAGTTCTAATATCACTGTAACACGCAGGAATGATGAACTAAGTCATTCCCGGCTTATCCAACTATGTAAAAAACGCAGTAGTCAAAATCAAATTGACCACTGCCTTTAAACTCAGAAGACTTTTGATTTTTCTACTTCACAAACACCTTACACTTCGCGCTCTTCTTCCCATCAACCGTGACTACCGTTATATAAGCTATCCCCTTCTTGATGCCCTTTTCCTTTCCTGTTGAACTGACTGTCGCAATTTTAACATTACTCGACATCCAAGTATCTTTCTTATTGCTGGCGTTGGAAGGGTTGATGGTTGGAACTAGTTTGGATGTTTTGCCTTTGAGTATTGAGATGCTAGTTTTGTTGAGTTTTACAGAAGCGACTGGTTGAGTGACTGTTACTTTGCAAGTTGCTTTTTTTAGCACCGCTAACTGTTGTAACAGTAATTGTTGCGGTCCTGGTCCTTTTGCCGTTACCTTTCACAGTTGAAAAGGTGAACACCCTGCACACCACTCACCATAAATTACCGTTTTGTTGTTCTATTTCCCCGCTTTTTTCTTCCCTTCAATCACAACTTGGACAGAAAAGATGCAGTTAAAAGAAAGGTGGTTTTAAAGATTAGACCAGATATCTCAAAGCTCAAAGACCGAAAGTGCCTTTCGGAGCACCCTTTTGGAACGGTAAAGTGGTATGACGGCGCGCATTACTTGTTATGCAAAGGAAAAGAGAAGGTTACAGCAGAAATCGGGTTGAGCTTTCTGGCGTATAACTTAAAAAGAGCAATCAATATGGTAGGAATTAAGAAGTTAATTGAGGCAATGTAATAGGGGGATTAATACACCTTATTTTTTTTGTCAATTTCTAGGGCAAAAGAGTTCATTTTTTAACCCATAAATCACCGAAAACCCGCTATTTAAGCGGGTTTTCGGACAAATTGTGGCGGAGACGGTGAGATTCGAACTCACGTGCCCGTTAGGACAAACGCATTTCGAGTGCGCCCCGTTATGACCACTTCGATACGTCTCCAAAGTTTAAGCGCATAGGAATTATAGCATTGATTGCATGAAAAAAAAAGAGGTGCGTTTGCGAAAGCAAAATAAAGAAGACCACATAGAGGTTCTATGCGGTCTTTCTTTAAGAAACTTTAAGGTTTTGAATTAGTTGTAATAATCAACAGTTTCATTATAAATACTTACATCGACGCCGAGATTTGAAAACAGCATCTCTGAGTCAGAACCGTCGATAATGCCATCGAGACTCAAATCATAGACAGGGTCATATCCGCTGTCTCCATAAGAAGCCCCGATGCTACTGAATAAGGACTCTGAGTCAGAACCATCAATAATTCCATCTACGAATACATCGCCAGGAAGCAAGGACTTGTCACCTAGGTCAACGTCTGCGCCTGCAACACTCATGCCGATATCGCGAATTAAGTATCCATTCCTAGTAACCGAAATGACATAACTTCTATCTGCAAGGTTTGAGAATGTTTTGGACTTCGTATCCGCAGGAATTATTGCAGTATCCAAAATTTCAGACGAAAGATAGGTTGTTCTCACGGTAACCGTTGTTTGGCCTGCCGCATTCATATAGTCGTCATAAACAGTATCTCCTGTGTTCAAAAGGTCAGCGACCGAAAGGCATCCGAGTGTTACATTAAAACCAGATGGCGTAGGAGTTGGGGTTGGTGTCGGTACTGGCGTAGGTGCAGGACCCATTTCTTGTAGCGCCATATCATCAATGTAAACGTCTGCAGCGGTCCAAACTGCAATTCCAAACCAATTCAAAGCATCTAACATAGCAACATTTGGTCCAGTAGAAAATTCTTTGGTTATCTGTGTCCAGTCTCCAGTCGTGGCTCCTGTCTCTGCCTGGTAAGAGGTAGGCGTGGTACCTTCATTAAAGGATATCTTAAAGAATATATAACCACCACTGATGCCACCTTTTTTTACCCATGTAGACAGCTTATAGATTGTGTTTGGCTTTAAGATAGCCTGTCCTGCGCTAAAGAATTGTGTATATGTGCCAGCTGTAGTGAACCCGCTGTGACTACCTGTATGTTTTTCGGTATCGCTGATTGTTACTACTCCAACTTCCCAGTTAGGTGCGTTTTGACCGACTGTACCTGTCTCAAAACTAGCGTTTCTAGTCGCTAGCAAGTATGCGTCTGGCGTTGGCAAAGGAGTTGGAGTTGGTGTTGGTGTCGGTGTCGGTGTTGGTGTTGGCGTGGCAAATGGATCTGGTGTCACATTTGGATCTGGAGTAGGAGTAGGTGTCGGTGTTGGTGTAGGATCAGGTATTACCTCCGTGATTTGAATGTCATCCACCCATACATCGCCTGGATTTGCCCACATAGTTATAGCAATCCAGTTATATGGATCAATCATAGATACGCCTGAAGCGGTAGTAAATCTAACAGAAGTTCTGCCACCCCATGCGTTAGTATTCATAGGAGCTGTCAGACCTAAGTTTATATTTGAGGCTGATGAAGAGTCCTTGTATACTAAAGTTAACCCTAAATATACCCATCCTGTAACCTTAAACATAGCCGAAAACTCATATTCAGTATTGTCCTTCAATCTTGGGGAATTTAAAAATTTCCCAGCCCATCCCGATACTTTGCCGCTGGCCAGCCCCTCGCCTGGATTTACAGTATCTGCCACGCAGGAAGCACCCCAGTCGCCGGCTTCAAAATTACAGTTAGGAACTGCCCCTGTCAATAAATTTGGCCCATACGTCACCGCCGCCACTTGCACAAATCCTAAAGTGGAAACGATCGTTGCAACCATGGTTACTAACACTATATAACATAGCGTCTTGAATGTCTTTTTCCCAGTTGTTCTTTTCATAAAAAATCCCTCCTTCATTTTAACCTTCGATTTGTTCTATTAGAAATAATAATAGATAGAATGAAAAAAGCTGGACAGAAATTATGCGATGAATTTTTGAGTCGTTATTATAATAACATCTGTTCAAAATGAAAACAATACCTTTTTTGAAAAACTATTTGAATTTACAATAAAAATTAATGCTGTCTTTCTTCACGTCACATAAAAACCCTTGAAACGCAGTGGTTTCAAGGGTTTTTTGGTGTGCCCGATTGGATTCGAACCAACGGCCTACAGTTTAGGAAACTGACGCTCTATCCTACTGAGCTACGGGCACATGTCGCTTTGCTATTTTACATGACAGGACAGATCGTGTCAATTTGATTTCGAGGTTGATTGATTCTCAGAATTTTTACTAATAAAAATTAGCAAATGCAAAAGCGTATAAAATATATCCACATTATGGAAATTAGAGAAATATTTTACGAATTTTTATACACTTTCTGGTTTCAAAATAAAAAATTGTAAAAATCCGGCCATTTCAAGAGGAAATCGCGGCATTATATGCTGAAATGGGGTGGATTTTATACACTTTTGGGATTTAAAAATTTTATTTGTAAAAACGCAGTAGTCAGCAGGACGCAAGCGCCACTTTCGCAGGTGCGAGACAAATTTTCTGGTCGCCGACGCAGGCTATCTGGATAGTCAGCAAAATTCGACAAATCTATTGCATTTTCCTACATAAAGGTATATAAATAATATTATCAGAAGGAAAGTTATTTCCGTGAGTAAGTTTGCGGATTATTTCTGTTATTGTAATAAGAACTTGGAGGTGTTTGTTGTGAAAAAGTTAATCGCGATTGCTATTGCTTTGTTTATGTTGTCAAGCGTTGTCGCTTATCCAATGGCAGCGACTACGACTGCAAAAGCTAAAACAACGGTAGTAAAAAAAGTTGTGAAAAAGAAAGTGATAAAAAAGAAGATTGTGAAGAAGAAAGTGGTAAAGAAAAAAGCGGTTGTAAAGCCGACCGTAAAGCCGACCCCGAAGCCGACCCCAAAGCCAACCCCAAAGCCGACGTTGAAACCAATCCTTCCACCAAAACCGCTACCAACACCGTTGCCAACAGCACTGCCAACCCCAATTCCGAGTTTTGTTCCGCCAACCATTCCTCCATATGAAGTTGTGATTCCACTGGTTGCGATGCCCACAGAAAACGTGTTACAGATTGGGCAAATTGGTACAGTTACTTTGGCATCTGGGCTAAATACTACTTGGCGTTTACAACCAGGTGATCCATCCATTCTTGCACTGAATTCTTCCATCTCTGTTTTCAATGAAGAGACGAAGATGTTTGATACAACCTGGTATTTCAAGGCGATGGCAGACGGGTTCGCAAAAGTTGTGTTCGTTAACGATGGTCCGTTTATGGCAGCAACGAGCCCCATGGATCGTATCCTCGTGTTCTATGTTCGCGTAGGCGACCCGATTGTTGTAACTCCATCACCAAAACCAACGGAACCGCCTAGACCATCGGAACCTCCAAAACCTTCGATGACGCCGCTTCCTACACCGATAGGTGGAATTAAAGTATTAAATCCAGCGATTGATAACATTCTGCGTGTGGGGCAACTTGGTGTCGTTAAGATGATTCCAGTTGCGACAGACCCTGTTGTAAATGCAGACGGTTCGGTTACGACCGAATTCGCGCCGATTCCAGGCGGGAACTACACCATTTGGAACTATGCCATTGCAGACCCAACTATTATTGATATCGCGCCAGATGCGCCAATTGCGATGACATATCCGCAGACAGTATGGTTTTTCAAAGCATTAAGCGTAGGCTCTACCACGATTACGTTTACGAGCACACCGATTAATTCACTTTCCATGATGCCGAGTCAGGTAGTAGTATTTAAGATCACGGTAGTCGACGGACCAATCATTGAACCGACTCCATGGCCAACATTACCGCCAAAGCCAACACCACCGCTGCCGACGCCATCCATCCGACCGACTGAGCCGCCAAGGCCTTCCTTGACACCACCACCGTTTGGCGATGTAGTATTTAATAATTTAGTGATGAACTATCTGAAAGTTGGTCAAGTCGGCATGGTAAACATTTACACTGCGTCTGCCATGATAAATACTCCATCAATCATTCCGATGCCACCGTATAATGGTTTTATGTGGACGTATGAAATTGGCGACCCCAATGTCATCGGCGTAGCGGATCGTGCAATCCCTGCAATTTACCCACAGACAGTATGGTTTTTCAAAGGAGTAGGCAAAGGCGTTACCACGATTACGTTTACTGGCAATCCGATCGATCCAGCAATGAAAATGCCAAGCCAAATCATTGTTTACAATGTGACCGTGGGCGAAGGGTCAATTGTTACCCCGTCTCCGACACCGGTGCCGACGCCAACTGGCGATCCAACACCAGACCCAAATCTCAAACCACGCTAAAGTTGACGACACAATATCATTTTGAGCCTCACTTGCAAAAGTGGGGCTTTTTATCGGGAGGGTTCCTATGCAAAGTGCAGAAAAGGCAAATGAATTTTATATGAAGGAAGCCTTGAAAGAAGCGAAAAAAGCCGCCAAAAAGTTGGAAAGTCCAATTGGTGCGGTGCTTGTATACAAAGGCGAAATCATTGCGCGCGCGCACAACAACAGAGAGACTACGCAGTCTGCGCTTGGTCATGCTGAACTCGAAGTGATTCGAAAGGGTTGTAAAAAACTCGCGTCCTGGCGTCTGTGTGACTGCACCCTATACGTCACGTTGGAACCGTGCGCAATGTGTGCTGGTGCGATCATTCAATCCCGCATCGATTGTCTTTATTTCGGGGCCAAAGACCCTAAGGCGGGCGCGGCTGGCTCGGTCGTCGATTTGTTTTCTGTCGAAACATTTAACCATACGGTAGAAGTTCACGCGGGGCTCCTGGAAAGTCCATGTTCGCAAATCCTGAGCGATTTTTTTAGTACCTTACGAAAAAGTAAAAAGCAAGAGGACGCTTAGGCTTGTGTGATTTTGTCACAGTCTTTCGTGTTGTATTCTGCCAAAATGGACTTGAAAATAATAATTTTGGAGGATGACGATGTTTCATTTAAAAGATTTGTTTGGCGGAGGTCCAAGTTGTAAAAGTATCGCGCCGAAAGAAGCGAAAGCCTTGCTTGATGCGTCAAAGTCAGCAGATGCAGCAGCGCCTAAGGTTGTGTTGGTGGATGTGCGTTCCGCGCAGGAATACGCGCAGGCGCACATTCCAGGCAGCGTGCTGTTGCCGCTGGATCAGGTTGGCGTCAAGGCAGCGCAAGTGTTGCAGGATAAGGCCGCGGCCATCATCGTGTACTGTCTGAGCGGGGGGCGCAGTTCTGCAGCGTGTGGATTGCTTTTGAAAATGGGCTATACAAATGTGATGAATTTAGGCGGCATCGGCAGATGGCCGTACGGCACCGAGGCAGGTAGTGCAAAGTAGGCTATGCAGGCCGTTATTTCACGATGGTGACAGAGTCCCACGGGGTGTTGCGAACGAGGGCCCCCGTGCTCGCGTTGACGAGATAGGTATTGAGGATTAAAGACGAGGAGCTGACGTTTACGCAAGTAAACGTTTGCTTTTTTGGTTGATCCAGCTTTCCCGTAAACAAACTAAAATAATTCGCAACCCCTGATGCCTTCACGGTTGCGGCGGAGTTCATATCGGCCTTGGAACGCGGTGTGTAGAACTTGATACCGGCGGCGTTGTTCAGGAAATATAGCGTACCGTTGGTGACATCAAAGCGACCGCCCTTTTTTCCGTTTGCGTTTGCGTGTATTTTCGCATCAGAGGCGACACCCGAAACAGCCCCCTTCACGAGCTTCCCAGCCTTCACCGGACCAATCACTTCATATACATGGGAGTGGCCCTGGAGCGCCAAATCAATGTGGAGTTTGTCGAAAAGCGGAGCAAATTTTTTCCGAATGAGTTTGGAGACAGAATCGGTTTGGTAACCAGCGCTACCCGTATAAAGACCGCGATGAAATGCGGCGATTTTCCATTTCTTTGTGGACGCGTTCGCGACTTTTGTCATCCATGTGGCCATCCGGTCCATCTCAGCAGAGTTGGTAAAAAGTTCGGTGTTGAGTATCATAAAGAGGGCATCGCCATACTCGAATGCGTAGACGGTGCCTGGCTTTGCGCTTGTCATGCCGGTCGGCAACGCAGCGGTGTTAAAATGGTTCGAGAAGTTGAAATTGGCGTTGTTGTCGTGGTTGCCCAGCACAGGAACCAACGGCATCGTGCCCCAGACACTTTTCATGGTGCCGAAGAATTGCTCCATTTCCCACTCGAGCCCAGAACGGCTATCCACGAGGTCGCCCGTGATGAGCGTAAATTTGGCATTTGGGACGCGTTTTGCGGCGTTGAGCAGGGTGTTTGCAGAAACTTTGAAGGACGCAGTACTAGAGGCCTGCGGATCCGTGACATAAATAAAGCGAAACGTCTTAGGGTCAGACGACGCTGTCGTAAAAGTGCAAATGTCGCTCCAGCCGTCTGTCGTGTTTCCGGCACGGTAAGAATAGGCGGTGTCTGCTGTGAGCCCCGTCGCAAGCGCCTTGTGGCTTTCAAAGGACTTTTTCACTTTTGTGGAGGTATAATTCGCATCTTTGATGGTTTTTTTCGTTGCCGAAAACACAAGCAACCCCACACCTTGGAAGTCGGCTGCATTTTTGCCGACACCAACCAAAAGCTGGAGCTGCGACGTTTTGGCGCCCGGATATGTAAACCACGCAACGCCCATTTGCGTCTCTGGATTGCCGTTCACGGTGACGATCAAGTCGAACGGTTTGTTTGTGACAGCAGAAAGCGCGGTCGGGCCTTGGAATGCCAGCATATTTAGGATTAGAATGCATGCGATTAAAATTCTTGTCGTCTTCACTTCGGTCAACTCCTTGCGAATGTAAGACTAATTATAACACACAGAAAGTCGGTTGACATTGTTCCGATATCGGTATAATATGTATCTGGGGGGGGTGAAAAGAAATGAAT
>Ga0194063_10002488_pt1 | contig 11475 bp, 5 predicted proteins | sample SepL3720m_MetaG_FD_155459 | JGI IMG/M metagenome (GOLD analysis project Ga0194063, IMG submission 155459) | Anoxic zone freshwater microbial communities from boreal shield lake in IISD Experimental Lakes Area, Ontario, Canada - Sep2016-L373-20m | ecosystem: Environmental > Aquatic > Freshwater >... | reverse complement strand
CGACTGCCCTCGAAATGAGCGGCCGCCTGATCATACTCGTCGGCAGCCAAATCAATGCTCACCGTGGCGCGGTCGAGTTTTTCCGGTAAATTGTCGCGGGTCCAGTTCTCCGGGTTGATCTTCTGGATTTTATCGAGGTGGGAGGAAAAGCAGGTGCGGCATTGTTCGAGGTCTTCTGCCTCCTCGTGGATCTCGTTGAGGCCCCGTTCGATCAGGGTGATGGCTACGGTGAGTTTCTCGGTGAGCTCCACCTGCTGGGACAGGAAGGCGCGCTTGCGGCTGGTGAGCTCCTCAAGCTCCTGTTTTTTGCGGGCCAACTCTTCGATTTGCAAGCGATTGCGCTCCATTTCCTCCTGGGTATCCCTAAGTTTGCGGTCGTAATCATCGGTGGTCCTTCCCGAGGATATGGAGGATGGCATTTCCATCTGGGTCGAACGGATTTTCAAATGCTGGGTGTGTTCGTTTGTGGTGGCCATGGCTTGGATGATTTGAAGGTGCCGCGACATTAGCTAAAATCCTTTCCTTCGGCCAGCGAAATATCTTACATTTCCTTATAATTACACGTGGAAGGCATCTATAGCGCAGGGATCGTCGATTTCCGGAAAGATGGGAAGAGAAATTGGGCGTCTGCCGGGAAATTGCTTTTGAGCCAAGAGGGGTGGCCCGGTCTTATGGAAGGTCGGGGTTCATCAACCGCTGGCTGATAGAGAAGTTGGTATCATTTGCCGCCCGCGGATGGAATCACGTATGCATGGGCGACTGCCTGATCGGGCCGTATGTATTCCACCTTCGTCTGGGTGGGGGAAACCGCAAGCCGCAGGTGCCCCGAACTGCCGAGAATCACACCGTCCTTGTAGCCATATTCGGCTGCTGACCGTGACTCCTTGCTGTTGCCCGGTGCGCCGGGTTGCGGCACTTCCTGATAGACAATGCCATCAAGATCCTGTTTGGCATAAAGATGATCGTGCCCGTGAAACACGATGCTGACCTTGTTTTTCACTAACAATTGATGGATCGGCGCGGGCCAGTCGGGGCGGTGCTCCGCAAAGCCGTCCGTGCCATCGGGGTTCTTGCCGCCCCACTCATACCATGGAGCGACCTCGGACCCGCCGCGGCATTGGTTGTCCGCCCCTCCGACCAGATGATGAATGAAGATGAATTTGAACTTCGTCTTGCTGGCTTCGAGAGTTGCCTTGAGCCATTGATATTGGTTGCTTCCGAGTGTGCGGCTCCAGTTGTCCTTGCGCCCGCGTTGTTGTTGGGAAAACCAGAATGGGTCGAGCACGATAAACTGTGCGTCGCCCCATTGCCATGCATAGTAATCCTGCAACAGGCCGGCTTCGGGATGTTTGTTGGAATTTCCCGTGAAGAAATCATCCGGCATCGGGTTCGGAAAGTAGCGTTTGCGCATCATGTTGGACCAGACGGCCAGGCTGTCGGTCGCGTCACCGCGGCCGCGCGGGCTTTCGCCATCGTGATTGCCGAGCACGAGAAACAAGGGGGCCGACTGGCAGGTCTGCCCGAAGTAAAACCGTTGCGCGAGATATTGTTTGGCGGCCGACTCCTTGTCCGGATGTTTCTCGGACATGAAGGTGTCGCCCAGATCGACATGAAAGTCCGGCTTGCTGGCCAGCGCGCCTGCCAGTGACTTCTGATAGATGGATGGCTCGGTGTGTTCATCGAGGTGCGAATCCGCGGTGATCGTGAATGTGAACGGGCTGCCCGGCGGACGGGCGGTGTGAAATGCGAACTCGTCGCTGTGACCGCGCGCCGAAAGGAATTGGTAATGATATTCGGTGTTGGGCTTCAGCGGCGTGAGCACGATTTCCGCAGGTTCCCCTTTCTTGAACTGGCGTTTGGCGGTTCGGATGTCCAGCTTGCCCGCCTCGGTCCCATAGGCGAGCAAGCCTTCCACATCCTCATAGCACAAGACGCTGACAGTGACCGATTTTGCGGTCGGCCGTCCCAGAATCAAATCAAATGGATGCGCCGGAACATCATTGCACGCGGAGGTTTGTATGGGTTGTTTCGAACCTCCCTTGCGTCGCTCTTTGTTTCCGTCGCCCTGTGCGGCCACGATCCCACAGGACAGAAGCAGGATGAGAGTTGGCCATTTCATTTGCCCTCCTTTCTTTTGCCGCCGCGTCTTTCCTGAGTCGGCTTGCTCGGGTCGTAGGCCGGATTCAAATTTGGCATCTGTGCGTCGATGACGGTTAGATATTCGGTCAGCCGCTGGTTCAACTCTTTGGTTTTGTCGGGCATTTTCGCTGCGAGATCCGTACGTTCGCCGGGATCTTTGGAGAGATCATACAATTGCAAGGCTCCTGTCTCATACGCCCTGATCAGCTTGTAATCGCCTAACAAGATCGCCGATGCCGGTCCGATGGCATCCTTGTCATAGTGTGGGAAATGCACGACGAATTCTTCACGCGGACGTTTCACCGTGCCTTTGCCTCCACCGGCCAATACATCGGCGAAGTTGCCGCCCTCGATGCCTTTGGGCAACGGTGTGGCGACCTTTGCCAGCGCGGCGATGGTTGGAAACAAATCTTCACCGATGGTCCGGACATGCGAGCAGGCACCTGCCTGGATGCCGGGCCCGCGCATGATCAACGGAACCCGCAAGCCGCCCTCCGAAACCGTGCCTTTGCCTCCAGTCAATGGTGAGTTCTTTCCGGGCGTCCCGTGGTCGGTGGTGAAGATGACATAGGTGTTTTTGGCGATTCCCAAATCATCGATTTTTTTGAGCAGCGTGCCGAAGGCGATGTCGAGATCCATGTCGGCCGCTGCTTCCGCCAATTCGCGTTCGCTGAGACTGCCACCCCATGCCTTGACCTTGGCCAAGGACTCCGGACTGGCATCGCCGCCCTGCCGGCTCGCGTAGTGTGACAACTGAAGGCAGAACGGTTTCGCTGCCTTGACCTGACGGGTCATGAAGTCCATGCCGCGCTCGGTCATGCTGTACAATTGTTTCGGATGCGGATTGGCGACATTGTCCGGACCGCTGTTATTGTTAGGTCCGTCATTCTCATCATATCCGTGCTGGCTCGGACTCACGCGCCCCATGTGCCATTTGCCGAAGTGGGCGGTCACATAGCCGGCCGGTTTGAGAAACTGCGCGATGGTGGTTTCGCTGGTGGCGAGTTCCATCGAAGCCACGGGTGGCTGCATCTTGTTGTTCGTGTTGTCAGCGCTGTCTTTTTTGCCCTCGCCAACGAATGTCATGTGCAGTTGTGCCGGGCTCTTGCCGGTGACGAGTGCGACGCGCGACGGCGTGCATCGTGGTGAGGCGGCGTAGAAATTCGCGAAGCGCATGCCGTCCTTTGCGAGTTGCTCCATGTTGGGCGTGCGGACCACGCTGCTCTTCGATGACGGCACGGCGTCGTCCATCTGCACCGACGTGCTGCTCCAACCGTGACCCTCTCCGAGAATGATCACAAAGTTGGGTTTTGGTGGCGATTCCGCCCGGAGTAGGACGAGCGATGCAAAGAATAAAGTGGTGATGAGAGGTTTCATGGTGTCGGTGAGGGCGGCAATGGAAGCGATGTTTTCAGGGCTTGTCGTTGGATGGTTCCGGCTTGTTGGGCCTTTCGCCGCGTCCTTCGCCGCGTCCGCCAATTTCCTGTCCACCGCCTCGTCCGCCGCGGCCTTTGCGGTCGCCGCCTCCGGGCGGGCGGTCACCGGGTGGGCGGCGTTTCGGATAGACGTCAACCCCTTGCTCGGCCCGTTCGGTGATGGTGCCTTGTGGTTTCAGCTCGCGGCCTTTGAATGCCGGATGGTCCGTGCCATAGCGGAATGCCCGGAACGCGGAGTTGGTCATCGGCATCACATCACCTAACACCTTTACCGCGCCGTCACGGGTGACCGGATTGATGTATTCCCATGTCACTTTGCCGTCGCTGGTGACCTCGAAGAAATGTCCTTCGGTATTCGAGCAGATGAAGGTGTTGCCGTTGGGCAGGCGCTGGCCGCTGGATCCAATGTGACTGAAAAAGTTATGGCTGTTAACCGAGCGATAACTCCAAACGATTTGCTTGGATATTTGTCGTGGCTCGTTGTGCGTGTCGTGGTCGTATGTCTCGCGCCGATAGCCAGCGAGTGGCGGGTTGATATATTTTCCGGTGTCTTGTCCGTTCGCGTCGAGGAATGGATTGATTTCCAGAACCGATGACTGCGGCGTGCGCTGATAGAGATACTGGCCATTATTGAAAACCATGAGGTGTCCGGCACCCGGTAGGCCGGGACGGATCCAGTGCGCATCATGGGCACCACCCATTTGTTTGTGGCCTGAGGTCGCGGAATCCCAGTTCTCCAAAACTTTCGGCGGATCGCCCTGACCATAACGGGCGGGATCACCGAAGCGATAAAGAAAATCACCTGCAGGACTGGCGGCCTTGGCGATGCCGGCTGTCGCATCACCTGTGACGAACGTGCCGTCATGGTCGATCACATACAACTCGCCCTGCACCGAATTGATCACCAGATGGCCGGACTCCGCATTGTAGTCGAGGGAGTTGCAGTGCAGCCAATCGCGCTTCAGTGGTTTGCCCGGCATGTTGAGATTGATGCGTCCCGGATGGTCGGCGATGGATTTCCCTTCTCCGACGTAGTTGGGTTTCGCTGGATCGATGTCCTGAATGACGTGATCGAAAAACCACCATTCCCACACCACCTTGCCCTGCATGTCCACTTCCACGATGGCGTCCATTTGGCCTTCGCGATAGGGGCCTTTTTTAGGATCGGCACCGGCGGCGATGGCCTGATCGTTGGTGATCGATTTGTTGGCGATATAGAGTGTGGTTGGCGCATTGAGCGCCTTGTTGAAGATGCGCACCCAGTCGTGGTGCGGTGCATAGCCTTCGCGCTTTTCGCTGTATTCCCACACGGTTTTGCCATCCCAATCGACCTCCTTGAATCCTTGGAACCCGCTCGGATCGTCCTTCGATGCGTCGAGCACGTTGCCGTTATCCAGCAAATGCGGATTGGTGCCGACCGGCCACGTGTGGACCACGCGCCCCTCCAGATCGAGCAGAAAGGTGCGGCTGCCGACGCCGAAGAGCGTGTAGCCACTCAACGCCTTCTCCTTGTCAGAAAAGAGCAACTCGGTGGGCCCTTGCAAGCGCTCGTAACCGAACGCGGCGACAGTGCACAAAAGAAATGCGGATAGTTGGGATTTCATGGGGTAAGGGCGGGACATTCAAGAATATCGAACCGTATCAGGCGGCTGTGTGGACGGGTCGCTCGTGAAGTATTGTCAAAAACCTTCGAAAGCCAAACCTGGTTGTGGGAAAAATTCCATAAACAAGCGTAATGATAACCTTTCCTTCGCTATTTTCGTCTTTTCCGAGCGATTTTTCTGCAACGACTTCATCGCAACTTAAGGTTCCCCCTGTTAATTTTCCGTGCCGACAACTTCCAGACTGTTCAAACACCGGGACAGTGCTGTAAGCTCGCCGGTGGGTTTGACATGAGAATTCTCATCATTGAAGACGAGGTGGATCTGCTCGCAAGCTTGGCCAAGGCGTTGCGCGAGGAGGGCTACGCGGTCGATACAGCCACCGACGGCGAGGAGGGTCTCTATAAAGCCCAAAGCTGGGACTATGACGCACTCGTGCTCGACGTGATGTTGCCGCGTATCGATGGTTGGGCTGTTCTTCAGCGCCTGCGCCAAACAAAAAAATCTCCGGTGCTGATGCTTACCGCTCGTGATGCCGCTCGTGACCGGGTGCGTGGCCTCGACACCGGGGCCGACGATTACATGGTGAAGCCGTTTGATCTCGACGAATTGTTTGCCCGCTTGAGGGCGCTTATCCGTCGCGCGGCAGGTCAGACGCGTAATACGCTAGATATAAACGGTCATGTCATCGACACCGCCGCGCGCCGCGTCACATGCGATGGGCACGTTATCGCGCTCACCGCACGTGAGTATGCCTTGGTGGAATTCCTGGCGCTGCATCGCGGCGAAGTGGTCACGCGCACCACCCTCTACGAACACCTTTTCGACGAGGACGACAACACACTGTCGAACCTGCTGGATGTGCACGTCTCCAACCTGCGCAAGAAACTCGGCACGGGATTCATCACCACCCACCGCGGACACGGCTACTGCATCGAATGAAATTCTATCATTCCATCCGCTGGCGTTTGCAACTGTGGCACGGGCTGCTGTTGATGCTGGTGCTCGTGGGTTTTGGCTACACCGCCTGGCAACTGGAACGTGCCACCCAGTTGCAACGCGTGGACCAGGACTTGGAACGTCGAGTCGCTGTCATCGCAGGCGCGATGCGGCGCGGCAAATCACCACAGGACCGTCCGCCGCAGGACCGTCCGCCGCAGGACCGTCCACCGCAGGGCCGGCCTCCACCGGGCCCGCCGAGAGAAGATCGATCGTCTAATATTGCAGCGCCGCCCCCGACGGAAGTCCGATTGTCAGCACGCGACGAAAGTCTGTTTGAGGGAGATACGGGCAATGGTTTCTACTACGTCGCATGGCTTGAGGATGGTCGGCAAATCTCGCGGTCAGAATCCGCTCCAACGCAGATTTCGCTGCCGGAACGCGGGCAGGAACCCGCCGAAGCACGCTCGCGCGGCAACTTGCGCGAGTATGCACGCTTCATGGACACGGGGGAATGCATCATCGTTGGTCGCGACATCAGCGATGAAGTTGCCGTCATCCACCGCTTCAGTTGGATGCTCGGCACGGCAGGCAGCATGGTGTTTCTGCTAGCTTTGGGTGGTGGATGGCTGATATCCACCAGAACCCTACGTCCGCTGGCCGAGATCGGTGACGCCGCCACGAAAATCGCCAGCGGCGATCTGAGCCAACGCATTGCGACTGATGATACCTGCAGCGAACTCGGTGTGCTAATCCGCGTGCTCAACGACACCTTTGACCGGTTGCAAGCGAGTTTTGCCCGCCAGGCGCAATTCACCGCTGATGCTTCACACGAACTGCGCACGCCTATATCAGTGGTAATCACCCAAACCCAAGCCGCCCTCGCACGCGAACGACCCGCCTCCGAATACCGCGACAGCCTCGCCGCATGCCAACGTGCCGCCCAACGGATGCGAAGACTAACAGAGTCGTTGCTTGTGCTAGCCAGGCTCGATTCGGGTGAGGCCAGTGCAATCCACGCGTCCTGTGACCTGAGCGTCATCGCCAGTGATGTCATCGACCTGTTGCGCACTCTTGCCGCGCAACAAAATGTGAGTCTGCACGCTGAACTCACTCCTACCCACTGTATTGGCAACGGCGAACAGCTCGGCCAGGTCGTCACCAATCTCGTCAGCAACGCGATCACCTACAACCAACCCGGCGGCAGCGTAAGGGTGAGTGTGAGTACAGAATCCAACGTTGTTGTTCTAACTGTAACCGACACGGGACAAGGGATTGCGCCGGAAGACATGCCGCACATCTTCGAGCGTTTCTATCGGGCCGACCCGGCCCGCACTAGCGTGACAGGCCGCAGTGGGCTTGGCCTGGCCATTACGCGAGCCATCGTCGCCGCTCACGGCGGCAGTCTCGAAGTGACCAGTGAACAAAGCATGGGCAGCACCTTCACCGTGCGAGTGCCACAAGCGAGTGCCGACCAGGATGGGCCGGTGGAATCTTAGTCATAATGCATGATGGCCTATTGTTAGATCTGTTAAGAGACGGTCTTGAAAATGGCAGGGATCGACCTCCGGGCGGTCCGGCGAATGGAAGGAGAGCGGGCGCGATCATGAAAAGGCTTGATAATCGACTCATGGCTGATCGTTCATGATCCATTCTCGCGGACCGCCCGGAGGTCGGTCCCTGCCTGCTGCAATATTCAGACAGGCTCTAAGGCGTAAGGGCTACGCGATAGAACCCTTTCGGCAGGCTCAGGCGCGTGGCATCGGTGTCGGTGAAACGGGTGAGGGTACCGATGCTTGGTATCGTGGCAATCGTGGTCCAACTGCCATCAAGCAGCGTGGGGGAATACTGCACGGTATAAGTTTTGTCCGGCAAGCTCACCCAACTCATGGTCGCTGTGGAGGAGGATGCGGTTTTGGTGACTGTCGATGCCGTCATGCGCAGGGTGGTGTCAAATGGGAGTTCGATGGATCCGTTTGCGGTTAGATCGCGTCCGACCAACCCGGCGTAATCAGCTCCGTAACGATAGACCCGGAACACAGCGTTCATGTATTGGTCAGTCCGAACCGAATCAACGGCGATACTGCCACCCTGGGTGAGTGGGCCGGCGTCGGTGACGGGGCAGAGGTATTGCCAGACGCACGCTCCGGATGCGGTGACTTCGAACAGATTGCCCTTCACTCCTTCGCAGATGAGGGTGTTTCCGTTAGGTAATCGTTGGCAGCCGGAGATTTCGGCCGAGTAGAAATCAGTCGCCGGACTGCCCTTATAAGTCCACACCGGTGCGCTCGGGCCATAGGCGGCACCGGTAGTGAGGCTATAATTGCCTGCGGCATCTACCGGCGGCACGATCTCGTTGACGGTCGAGTATCCGCGTCCGATGCCGTTGTTGAAGATGAGGATATTGCCGGCTCCGGGACAGCCGTTTGGGATCCAGTGCGTGTGGTGTTGTTGGAACAACTGTTGGTTGGCGTTGGTGCCGCGGTTGTATTGTTGCGGATTGCCCCAGCGGTAAAGGATGTCGCCGCCCTTGCCGTAGCGGCCTCCGGCATGGCTGGCGGCCTGCGCGGTGGTGGTTTGATGATCGATGACAAAAACTTCGCTGTTGCCACGGATGCTCAGCATCACCTGATCCAAGTCCGCGTTGTAGTCGATGCCATTCACATGATTCCAGAATTGCGGGATCTTGATGCCGGGCCCGTTGACGTCAATGAGTTCGGGATGATTCGTCACGACACCATAGTTGCTCTTGGAGGAACTGAAATCCTGGATCGTGTGATCCCATATATGCCATTCCCAAACCACCGTGCCGCCATAAGGTTTGGTTGGTGTCACTTCAATGAGGCAATCCGGCAGCATGTATCCCGATGTGGAGATGCTGCTGTCCAGCAGGGCCGGGTCGAATCCGGCGGCGATCACTTCGGCATAGGTCTTCTTTTCGGCCACAAGAACAAGAACATTCCCGTTAGGCAGGACCTTGAAGTCGTGGTGCGCGATGTAGTTTGAACTGTAATAATCGAACGCCCATACCATGTTGCCATCCCAATCATATTCCTCGATGCGGCCGCCCTCGCCACCACCGGTGGATGGTCCGCCACTCATGATCATGCAGGCGCGGATCATGTGACCATTCTCCATCAAATACGCCGCACGTCCCGGTTCGTATGCGCTGCTCCAGCGGTGCACCACTTCTCCGGCGTTGTTGATCAGATAGGTTTTTTTGTAATGCATCGGAGCCATCAGGGTGTAACCATTATAGGCTTGGTCGGTGTTGAGAAACAGTCCCATGCTTTGACCCGCTTGCACGCAGGTCACCGCAGCGCTACCGCTCACGGCACCACTGGTTGCGGTGACATTGCCGTTGGTGGCCGTGGCGGGCGCTGTGAACAATCCGCTGGCACCGATCGTGCCGCCGGTGACGGTGGTCGCCCAGGTGAAGGTCGGCGGTGTCGCCAGCGCGGAGCCGAACTGGTCGCTCGCAACTGCACTGAATTGCTGTGTGGCGGCAACAGCAAGCGTGGTGGTGGCGGGACTCACGGCGATGGTGATGAGCGTCTGGTTGACTGTGACGTTCACCGTGCTGGTGACGGTTAAGCCCCCTGGATCGGCGATGGTCACCGTGAAGCCGTAAGTGCCGGCCTTGCTGAAAGTGGCCGTGGTGCTTTTCGCGGCATTGCTGCCGTTGGCGCTGAAGGCGGGTGCGGTGGCACCGCTTGGCAAGGTGGTGGCCGCCCAAGTATAGGTCAAGGTGCTTTCTGCTGTATCAACGTCGGCACCCAATGCCGTGAGCGAGGTGGTTGTACCGGTCACCGTGCCGGGCGTGGCGGCGGCAGCCGTGGCCACGGTCGGGGCATGGCTTCCGCTGGCCACCGTGTAGGAGAGCTTGTTGGTGGGCGCGCCGCTCGGTGCGGTCGTGGTGAGTCCGTCACCATCGGTGGCTGATAGATAATAACTTACCGTAGTTCCGACGGGTTTCGCGGGTATCTGACCGCCGTAGATGCCGTCGCCCGCCGCTCCGTCGCCGTGCAGGCCATCATCCAACATCGTGACGGTTGATGAAGTTCCTCCGCTGGCCGAGGTGACGACCATACTGATCTGGTCGAGGTCAATGCGATGGTCGGTTCCGGTTCCGCCGCCGGTGAATTGGAAGCGCATTTTAAGAGTGCCGACCAACTCGCCGGATGTCAGGTCGTAATGATACTTCTGCCAGGTGTGGCTGCTGCCGCTGAGTTCGCTCAGGCGCGTCACATAGCTGTTGCCGGTGCCGGTCGGGTCAATCTGGAAAGTCCAGCCTGCGGTGCCTGTCAGGGTAAGGGTTTGAACCCAGAACTCCACATATGCGGAAGCGCCGACGGCATTGATGGTGGTGGTGTTGGCCACCATTGCGTCGGTGAGGGCGTTGGCGGTTACGCCCGCCTTGTATTCCATGCCGCAGGCGTTGCCGGTGCCATAGTTTGCCCCGGTGCGTTGTTCGATGTAATTGCTGCCGGTCACGCTCCAGGCATTCACCGTGCCACTGCCGGTCCATGGTTTGCTGGCTGTGGATGCCATCGTTTCAGTGAAGACGGTGGTGGTTGAGCTATCGCTTCCGGTGGAATAGGTTAATGTCGCGCTAGCGACGCTTGTGTCGTCGGTGATCCGACTGGCGATCCATACCACGTCACTGTCGGTTGGAGTGGTGGGCGTGCAAGTGGTGAGGGAGATGGAGGGAGCGGCATTAACAAAGGTCGTTGCCAGGCCTTGCGGAACCACCATGATCGAATACATGGAGCTCTCGGTTGTGATGAAGAGGGTGCGCCGGTCGGCTCCGGCGAAGCACAGATTGGTGGGCCGGTTGGGAACGTTGATAGTCTGGAGCAGGATCCCTGCCGAACTATAGACAAGCACATCACTTGTAGTTAGATAAATATTGCCGCTGCTGTCGGTTTCCATGCCGTCCGAGCCGACCGCGACAAACAACGTTTTGCCCGTCAAGCTGCCGTCGCTGTTGATGGTGTATTTGTAGGTGTTGCCTGCGCCGTAGTCGCTGACGTAAAGCGTGGTGCCGTCGGCGCTGCCGACCAGGCCGTTGGGTTTCACCATGTCGCTGATGACGCGGGTGACGCCGCTGCGGTCGGCGCTGATATAATAGACGGCTTGGGTGTCCTGCACTTGGCTGCCGAAAAACACAGGGTCGGTGAAATAGATGCCGCCTTTGGAGTCGATCCACAGGTCGTTGGGTTCGTTGAAACGGATACCGTTGTATTGCGAGGCCAGCACGGTAACGACACCGAGGGGGCTGATTGAAACCACGCGGCCATTGGTGCCTTCACAGGCGATGAGGTTACCGGACGAATCGAAGGCCAGTCCATTGGCCCCAC
>Ga0194063_10002486_pt1 | contig 11480 bp, 10 predicted proteins | sample SepL3720m_MetaG_FD_155459 | JGI IMG/M metagenome (GOLD analysis project Ga0194063, IMG submission 155459) | Anoxic zone freshwater microbial communities from boreal shield lake in IISD Experimental Lakes Area, Ontario, Canada - Sep2016-L373-20m | ecosystem: Environmental > Aquatic > Freshwater... | reverse complement strand
TCAGTGACCTTGATGAGAATGGCGCACCGAATTTGGAGAAGGCACTACATGACCGCTATCACCCAGTAATGCTGGGAATCAGGCGCATGCCGAAGCCCGTTTTGGCCTCAGTTCACGGTCCAGCAGTGGGAGTTGCATGCTCCATGGCCCTTGCCTGTGACCTTGTCCTCGCTTCCGAGAGTGCTTACTTCCTCCTCTCCTTCGCATCCATCGGCCTCGTTCCCGACGGAGGAGCCTCGGCATTCATTCCCGCCCGGGCTGGTTTCTCAAGAGCAAGCGAGATGGCTTTGCTTGCGGAGCGCGTAAGTGGAACCCAAGCCGCCGAATGGGGTCTTGTCAACAGGCTTGTCAGCGACGACGAGTTTGAGGCGGCGTCAGACGCACTCATCCTCAAGCTTTCCAAGGGTGCCACGAGCTCATATGCAGGCGCAAAGGCCCAGCTCAATGCCTCCTGTTTCCCAAACCTTGAAGCCCAGCTCGCACTTGAGGCAACGCTCCAACAAGGCCAGGCCGCGAGCGCAGACTTCCGTGAGGGCGTCACCGCGTTCCTGGAAGGCCGCGACGCCCGATTTGGTGAGGATTGACATGCCGATGAGACGACCAATTTCAGGCACACTCCGCCACGCCCGCTCGCGACGGTATGATCCCGCCGCTGTGAGTTCCTCCTCTTTTTCAAAGCCCCGTGTAACCTCGTTCCTCGCTCTGGCGGCAGGAGCAGCCCTGCTGCTCGCACCAGCCTCAGCGTCGGCGATCACCGCTGTTCCGCGGTCGGGTGGATCACCAAATGCGAATGCGATCGCAGATCTTTACAAGATCATCATGTTCTTCGGGATGATCGTTTTCCTTGGCGTCGAGGTGTTCCTGATCAGGAGCATCATCAAGTACCGCGCGTCAACGGGAGCAGTTGCCTCAGGGCCTACTGACAACAACAAGCTTGAAATTGGCTGGACCATCGGGGCAGTCGGCCTTGTGGCAGTCCTAGCAGCTGTGACCTTCATCAAGCTTCCGGACATCACCACTCCCCCCAACGGACAGCCCATCGCTGAGTTCGCTCAGTCATCGGCCTCCGCGAGCCTTGTTTCAACACCAAATCCACCTGATGGCAAGAAGATCACCATCAATGTCACGGGACGACAGTTCATCTGGCGTTACACATATGGCAACAAGCTGGACAGCCCATTCGCCTACACACAGATGGTCGCTCCTGCCGAAACCGTTGTCGTACTGAGGATTCAGGCCACCGATGTAATCCACTCATGGTGGATTCCGGCTCTTGGTGGAAAGTTCGACGCCGTTCCAGGCTCGACTAACTACACATGGTTCAAGGCCCCAGCGCCAAAGAATGCTGCTGGAGATGTCTACACCGGCCAGTGCGCTGAGCTGTGTGGCCGCCAGCACGCCAACATGCTTGCTTCTGTCCGAATCGTCACGCCTGCTGCGTTCAAGGTTTGGCTTGCAGCCCAGAAGACCCGTATTGCTGATGCCAACCAGCAGAGCATCAAGACCCGTCAGAAACTGACCCGCCAGGGCCAGATCACAGACCTCACGCCGCCGTCGTAAGGGAGACCACGAGAATGTCAGCAACAGTCGAACACCCCAACGCCGGATTCCCCGAGCTGGTAACCCACAAGGTTGCCAAGCCGCCGGTCAAGCAGCGTTGGGCATCGTGGTTCACTACAACCGATCACAAGAAGATCGGGATCATGTACATGGTCACAACCTTCGCTTTCTTCCTAGTTGGCGGAGCAGAGGCAATGATGATCCGGCTTCAGCTTGGCGTTGCCAATAACTCGCTGATCACCCCTGAGCACTACAACCAGCTCTTCACGATGCATGGCACGACCATGCTCTTCCTCTTTGTCGCACCAATGATGGCCGGCGTTGCCAACTATGTGCTTCCGCTGCAACTTGGCGCAAGGGACATGGCCTTTCCGCGTCTCAACGCACTCTCTTACTGGCTCCTTCTGGCTGGTGGAATCGTCTTCTACACCACGCTTTTCTTCACTCCGCCTGAGGCTGGCTGGACCTCGTATCCACCGCTTTCCTCAGCTGTTTACTCACCGAGTGGCGGTCAGGACGCCTGGATCTTCCTGATCCACCTGACCGGCGTTTCGTCGCTTCTGGGTGCAATCAACTTTGTCGCAACGATCATCACGATGCGTGCTCCAGGTATGAGCTGGAGCCGTATTCCGCTCTTCTGCTGGACGATCCTGACCTACTCAGTGCTTCTGATTGTTGCCCTTCCGGTCGCAGCTGGAGCCGTGACGATGCTCCTGTTTGACAGGAATTACGGAACCGCGTTCTTTGACCCAACCCACGGTGGATCGCCGATTCTCTGGCAGCACCTTTTCTGGTTCTTTGGTCACCCAGAGGTTTACATCATTGTGCTGCCAGCCTTCGGCATGGTCAGCGAGGTCCTGCCTGTTTTCGCCCGTAAGTCAATCTTCGGCTACAAGGCAATAGCGACTTCCACTCTCGTCATCGGACTCATCTCGATGCTTGTCTGGTTCCACCACATGTACACGGTGCCAAGCCCCGCAATCGTTTCGGCAATCTTCATGGTCACAACACTTCTTGTTGCAATTCCGACTGGTGTGAAGATGTTCAACTGGCTCGCCACCATCTGGAAGGGCTCGATCATCACTGCGTCACCTTTCTATTACGCAGCCGGTTTCCTTTCCGTGTTCATCTTCGGCGGTGTGACCGGCATGTTCCTCGCGGTATTCCCAGTCGACTGGCAGCTTCAAGACACCTACTTTGTGGTCGCCCACTTCCACTACACCCTGATGGGCGGAGCAGTATTCGGAGTATTTGCAGGCCTCCACTACTGGTATCCCAAGTTCACCGGTCGGATGCTGAGCGAAAAGATGGCCAAGGCCGCGTTCTGGCTGATACTGATTGGCTTCAATGTGACCTTCCTGATCCAGCACTCGCTTGGTCTTGAGGGAATGCCTCGCCGAATCTACGAGTACGGAACGGCAACCGGATGGCAGACAGAGAACATGATCTCCACCGTTGGTTCATTCATCCTGGCCGTCGGCATCCTTCTCGCCACTTACAACTTCATTCGCAGTGCAAGCCGTGGCGCAGTCGCCGGACCTGACCCATGGAAGGGCAACACCCTCGAGTGGTTCGTCCCATCACCACCTCCGGCAAACAACTTCGATGTAATCCCGACCGTCCGCTCCGTTGAGCCAATGAAGGACATTCGCGCAGAGCTAGAGCGCGCCGGCGCCAAGGCGTAGCGTGGAAGCGTCACGCCTCCCCGCCATGGAGGGCTCTTCAATCTCAGGTATCAGGCAGATCCTGAACGACTATGTCGTTCTTACAAAGCCGAAGGTTCAGTCACTTCTGCTCCTTACAACCGTTGCGGCAATGGAGATCGCGGGAAGCCCCTCGATCAGCCTGATCATCCTCACATGCCTTGGTGGCTATCTCTCAGCAGGAGGCGCTGGGGCCGTAAACCATTGGTATGACAGGGACATCGACCTTCAGATGGAACGGACGTCCACGCGCCCTGTGGCGTCCGGACGCGTCAAGCCTAACGCTGCTCTTGCTTTTGGCCTGATCCTCGCTGCCGTCTCGCTGATCGAGATGACATTGTTCGTCAACCTGCTCTCCGCCCTGCTGGCCTTCAGCGGATTCCTGGGCTACACCCTTATGTACACGGTGTGGCTCAAGCGTTCAACCCCGCAGAACATCGTTATCGGAGGCGCAGCTGGTGCGGTTCCGCCACTTGTTGGCTGGGCTGCAGTTACAGGCTCGCTTGAGCTCCCAGCGATCTATCTCTTCGCGATCGTCTTCTACTGGACGCCCCCACACTTCTGGGCCCTCTCACTGATGATGAAGGACGAGTACGCCAAGGTGGGCGTCCCGATGATGCCCGTTGTGAGAGGCGAGGATGAGACGCGCCGTCAGATCGTTCTCTACACGGTCCTGCTCGTAGCTGTAACGCTTCTGCCCGTGGCAGGAGGTCTGTTCGGCTTGATCTATCTCGTGGCAGCGATAATCCTTGATGGAATCTTCCTCACCCTTGCAATACGACTTCAAAAAGCAGCAACCCGGCCTGCCGCACTCCGGCTCTACCTTTACTCTCTTGGGTACCTCGCGCTCCTCTTTGCGGCGATGGTCGTAGACTCCAAGATCTGAACCCTCGGGGGATTGAAATGAACAGAGACATCGCAAGAAGAAACATCAAGATCGGACTTGGACTCGGAGCTGTTTGCTTCGTCATGTTCGGACTTTCATTCGTGGCAGCCACCCTCTACAACGCGGCCTGACCATGAGCGACAACCAACCAGTCCAGATTCCAGCTGCTCCTGCCGGTGAGGAAATTCATCTCCCTGGCCCGTCAGCCATCCCACTTTTCACTGCAATCGCCATCACTCTGGTTGTAATCGGTCTCGGGCTGAGCCTTGTTATCAGCGCGATTGGTGCGGTTCTGCTTGTGATCTGCATTGTCAGGTGGATCTCAGACACCCGTCGCGAGATTGCTCAGTTGCCTGAAGCCTCGCTTCCTGACTGATTCCGGAAGGTTCGTCGTATTGGCAGGTCAACCAACACCCTCTGATCCAGAGGGTGTTTTGCTGCGTATACAAGTCATGCCAACTCAACGTCCGACAACAATCCGCTACAGAACCAGTCTGTTCGAGGATGTCTGCGAATTAGTCGAGGCCGAGTACAGCCATGATCTTCAGCTGGACGACATTGCTAAGCGCATTGCTTCCTCTCGTCGACAGCTTCAGCGCGCTTTCTCTGAAATCGGGAAAACCACATTCAGGGATTACCTCACAGCCGTGCGAATGACTCAGGCCGCTGAGCTCCTTTCTCACGATCGCTTGACTGTGCGGCAGATTGCGCGAAGTGTCGGCTACCGCCAACCAGCCCAATTCGCCAAGGCATTCAGGCGGCACCACGGAGAAGCACCTTCCGAGTTCAGGGCTTCAGCCCTTCGCGCCGGGGCCGGTTCACCGCTTGTAAGTCAGCCTGCCTGAGCGCAGCAGAATGGGCTCAACCTGGCTGCTCCTCGATTCTGGGCGCGCAAAAACACCGTTCGGCAGACCATCTGTCTCGCCGAATGACTAGAGTGCCGGGGCGATGAAGAACCCTCGTGACGTTACCCGCACAGACGTAGTCCGAATGCTCGCCGTAGGCATCCTTGCCTCCGCGGTTGGAATCGCTATCGGCCTGTCCATTGACTGGTTCCCAACGGCGGCTGCCACGCAGGCCGGCCCGATCGACACGTTCTACGACGTGCTGATCATCATCTCGGTTCCAGTCTTTGTTCTTGTCACCACTGTGGTCCTCTTTTCAGTCATCAAGTTCCGCATGCGCGCTGGTGAAGAGGAGCTCGACGGCCCTCCAACGCACGGAAACACGCGCCTCGAGGTGATCTGGACGGCAATCCCGTCGATCATGGTCTCAATCCTTTGTGTTTATGGAGCGTCCGTTCTCAGCGAGATCGACGCAGCCAAGGCAGATCAGCTTCAGGTCACGGCCTACGCACAGCAGTTCGCTTGGAGCTTTGAGTACACGGGGCCAAATGGCAAGAAGTTCATCGCTAATGAGCTTTATGTCCCATGTGCCCCCAGTGGCGCTGCAACTGGTGAGGGCGCCGCTTGCAATGGGACACAGGTTAAGTTCGACATCAAGGCAGTTGACGTGATCCACTCCTTCTGGATTCCATCGATGCGGATGAAGCAGGACGCTGTTCCCGGGATCACGACACACACCAAGGTGAACCCGAATCGAATCGGAACTTACTCGGTCGTTTGCGCAGAGCTGTGTGGCATAGGCCACGGAATTATGCGCTCCACCGTCCACGTAGTAACACCAGCCCGATATGCAGCATGGTTCGCAGCCAAGAGCGCTGCCAAGACCGCCTGATCCAAGGAGACACTCGATGCCCGCTCAACTAAAAGCACCAGGTTGGTACCGCGCAGGAGCTTTCATCCTGCTTGGACTCGCGTTCTGCACAGGTCTTGTGACTCTCATCCGGAGTCTCTACGGCTATACCCCGCTGATTGACGGAGAGGCCATCACGATCGTCTCGATGATCGGTGTCCCGCTCTTCTTCCTCGTAGGCCTTGGTGCTTTCGATTACTGGTTCTACTGGGCTTCCGGCAAGGACACACGTCCGGAAGACCACGCATCACACGGAGCTCACTCATGGCGTGACTACTTCAAGGTCAACACCGACCACAAGGTGATTGGCATCCAGTATGTCTGCACCACATTCTTCTTCATGTTCATCGGCGGACTCATGGCGATGATGGTGCGTGCGGAGCTCGCAGCTCCGGGCAGCCAGTTCGTTGACGGTCAGGACTACAACAGCCTTTTCAGCGTCCACGCGTCGCTCCTGATCTTCCTCTTCATCGTGCCTGTATTCGCTGGCCTCGCCAACTACGTCCTTCCGCTGATGATCGGCGCTCCGGACATGGCCTTCCCGCGCCTCAACGCGCTCTCTTTCTGGATGCTTCCAATCGCAGGAACGCTGATGTCAATCAGCTTCCTCATGCCTGGGGGAGCATTCGCTTCCGGATGGACTGCGTACGCACCGCTATCCACGACCCAGCCGCTTGGTCAGATGTGTTTCACCATCGGCGTTCAGTTCGCTGGCGCTTCCTCTATTGCAACCGCACTCAACTTCCTCGTGACCATCATCACAATGCGTGCACCAGGAATGAGCTTCTGGCGCATGCCTCTGCTCGTCTGGGCCAACTTCGCAACTTCACTGTTGGTCGTAGTCGCAACTCCCTTCATCGCGGCATCGCAGTTCTTCGTGCTCCTTGACAGAAGTCTGGGCTTTCACTTCTTCGACGCAACCATCGGAGCTGGGCGTGAGGGCAATGTGATCATGTACCAGCACGTCTTCTGGTTCTACTCGCACCCTGCCGTGTACATCATGATGCTGCCCGGTTTTGGCATCGTCTCGGAGATCCTTTCGGTCAAGAGCCGGAAGCCAATCTTCGGATATCGAATGATGGCCTTCTCTCTTCTCGCGATCGTCCTTCTCGGCTTCACGGTCTGGGCACATCACATGTTCGTCTCGGGAATGCAGTCATGGATTCGCGTTCCGATGATGATCACCACCGCGATCATTGCGGTACCAACCGGAATCAAGATCTTCTCTTGGCTGGGAACAATGTGGAAGGGCGTCCTTCACCTGGACACCCCCATGCTCTTCTGCCTCGGATTCCTGACCATGTTCACACTTGGCGGGATCTCCGGAGTCATGCTTGCCATGGTGCCGTTTGACATCCACGTCTCCGACACTTACTTCATCGTGGCCCACATCCACTATGTGCTCTTTGGCGGCTCTCTGTTCACGATCTTCGCCGGGGTCTACTACTGGTTCCCCAAGATGACCGGTCGGATGTACAGCCAGCGCCTCGGCAAGATCCACTTCTGGGCAACCTTCATCTTCTTCAACGCGACATTTGCTCCAATGCATGTGATTGGCATTCAGGGCATGCCACGTCGAGTTGCTGACTACGCAGAGCAGTTTGCGGGCTGGAACATGGCGATCTCGGTTGCTTCATTCCTGCTCGGTCTCTCCACACTCCTGTTCCTTTACAACATGGTGAACAGCTGGCGCAACGGGCCAGAGGCCGGATCCAACCCTTATCGGGCGCTCACCCTTGAGTGGCAGGTCAGCTCTCCACCACCAATCTTCAACTTTGATGAGATCCCGACAGTTGTCGGTGGTCCTTACGAGTACGGCGTACCTGGAGCACAGCACGCAATTCTGGGCGGGCGCAAGCCTGAACCTGTAGCCGTTGGTGCTGTGGCATCAGCAGTCTCGGATGCCGACACAGAAACAGAGGAGTCCTGACATGGAAGCCGCATCAATCAGCACTCCGCCAGCACACCATGAGCACCACGGCCCACCAGAGGCCAACAAGAGTTCGTCCGTTGATGCCCAGACCCTCGGGATGTTGCTCTTCATCATCTCCGAGATCATGGTCTTCGGTGGCTTCTTCACCGCCTATTTCTTCATCCGGGTAGTAAACGGCAACCCTTGGCCAGCTGAAGGCGAGGAGCTTCCAAAGATCATCGCCGGGTTTAACACGGCGGTTCTACTCTCCAGTTCACTAACAATGCACTGGGCTCTTGAAGCTGCGAAGCACAACAACCGCAAGGCGCTCAAAGCCGGAATGCTTGCCACCCTCCTGCTGGGCAGCACATTCCTTGTAGTTCAGATCAACGAGTACGTACATCTCGGATTCGCCCCGTACGACAGTGCTCAGGCATCCATCTTCTACGGCCTCACGGGGCTCCATGGCGCCCACGTATTTATTGGACTCACACTTCTTCTGTTTGCGACCATCCGCGCGTTCCGGGGTCACTTCTCTGCTGAGGAGCACCGTGGAATCGAAGTGCCAGGCATCTACTGGCACTTCGTAGACGTCATGTGGGTGATTGTTTACGCCTCCGTCTACCTCCTCTAGGATCTTCTGATGCTTAACCCCATCAGGTCCGAAGGAGAGGCATTCAGGTTCCTCGGGTGGGTTTTGGCCGTTGCAGTTGTGGTTGTTGGCGCCAGCCTGCTGATTCAGGCTGTTTCGTAGCTGGCCTCTGGGCCGCTTTGGCCACCGGATACGTAACGCTTTAGACGATGAGATTCGCCTTTGACCCAGGGGTTCTGGCGCTCCTCCTACTTGGAGCCGGGCTCTACATTCGCGCCGTAGTTCGGCTCTCACGCCGTGGCTATCGAGTTCCCCGTTTGCAGCAGGTTTTCTGGTGGACTGGGATGACGCTTCTAACCGCTGGCCTGCTTGGTCCGCCAGCTGCCTACTCAGACGAGCTGTTCTGGGCCCACATGACTGAACACCTCCTGATCGCAGACCTGGCAGCCCCGTTCCTTCTGGCGGGCATCAGGACGCCTGTGGGGCTCTTTATGCCACCAAAGGAGGTTCTGGTGCTTGTGGCACGCAATAAGCCCCTGAGGGGCTTTATGAGCTTCCTGACGAAACCAATAGTTGCGCTCCCCGTGTCGGTAATCATTCTGTACGGATGGCACCTTGGCCCTGCCTTCACTGCCGCCACGACAAATCCATGGGTTCATGCACTTCAGCATCAATCTTTCCTGATTGGCAATCTGCTTCTCTGGTGGCCGGCAATCGAGCCAACAAAGCGACCGATGCCAGCCAAGCTGTGGAAGGTTGGCTACCTGCTGGCCGGGCGCATGGCGAGCATCCTGATGGGAGCACTCTTTCTGGTCTCAAGCAGACCTTTCTACGCCAAGCTCTATGGACCAAGCGAGGCAAAGCATGGCATCACGCCCCTTATGGACCAGCAGATCGGAGCGAGCATCATGATGGTCACCGACGTCATCGTGATGATGATCGTCCTCGGAATCTTCTTCAGCCTTGCGGCTGCAGAAGGAGCCAGATCAGACGAGCGCGACGACCTCAGACGGGCCGCCAGAACTACTTGACGAGGAGAGTTCCCTGCATTCCGGCCTGACGATGGCCAGGAACTGAGCAGTAGAACGTGTACTTCCCGGCCTTCACGGTGACGCTGATCTGTGACTTGCCGCCGCCCTGCACGATCGCGCCTATGGCATTCACGCCGCTCCCTTGAAGAGCAATGTTGTGCGGAATCGAAGCCTTGTTAATCGAGACGATCGTAAGTTTGCCGGCCGAAGCAGTTGCTCCCGAGGCCTCGTACTTGAGCTGACCGCTTGGGTCAGGGTTGATCTGAAGCTGTCCGCCCTTTGCCAATGCAATGACCTGGTTGAGCCCTGGTACAACCGACGCGAGGTAACCGGTGTCCTTGCCGGGCTTGTTGGCGGCCCATGCGACATAGGAGGCCACATCTCGAGCGTCCTGACCGGTCACAAGATTCGCAGGCATCGCACCCATCCGGTTCGGGTAGAGGATCTGGCGATGGATGACACCTTCATAGGTGGACCGTGGGAAGCCGTCACGCAGGGCCTGCTGGTAGGCGGCATCAAGGTTTGGTCCCGTCACACCCTTGCTCCCGGCGCGACCAAGGACGTGGCAGGCACCGCACTTGGTGACAAAAAGCTTCTTGCCATTCGCGAGATTTGCATCCCCCCCGGCAACTGTCGGACCGCAGCCCTGCGCAGCCGCCGCCAAGGCAGCCGCAAGGGCTACTGCGGAGAGGGAACGGAGTGCTGTTGAACGGCGCTTCATCGGTCTGGCACTCTACTCATTCCCACGGACTGCGCGTTGCCTCCTCCCCCGTTGCTACGCTTGCAAGCGTGACTACACAGCGATACAGATTCAGAACCCCATCAACCGGCCGCGAAGTGATTATTGAGGCCGAGGCGGGCAAGTCGTACAACGACTCAGACACAGGCGAGAAGCTGAGCCCAGTTGGCGTTGTCCTTCCACTTGCTCCGAGCGCATCCCGACTTCCTTGGTCGGTGGCAACGCTGCGCCTCTGCAACCACTGTGGACAGATGGCTCAACGTGACTTGAATATTTGCCCCACCTGCAACCGACGTATGGGCGGCGAAGCTTCCTGATGTCAGTTCTCGGGAATCGGGCCAAGAGATTGGCCCTCCTCACCGCGACCATGACCGCGGGAGCGGTTGCCGCAGTGGGTATGAGTTCTTGTGGTGGAAGCAACTCGGCTTCAAAGACAACTGAGCCGACTCTCACCGTTCCAGGTGGAAGTACTGGATCAGCAGTTTCCGTCCCTGCCAGCACGGCTGTGACCACCACCACACCTTCTTCAACCAGTTCCTCCTCTGACTCAGGTGGAGGTGCCAGCCCAGGCACAAGCAGCTCGGGCGGTGGCGGTTCGTCTTCTGGTGGCGGTTCCTCGTCATCGGGCGGTGGCGGTTCGTCTTCTGGTGGCGGTTCCTCGTCGGGTGGCACAGCGCCATCTGGCGGAGCATCACCAGGCTGATCCCCCGGATCGAATCCTCCTCACAGCCTCACTGCTGCAGGCGATAGAGGCAATCTGGACACGATGTGGATCGTCGCCCGAACCATTGCGTCCTCATGTCGACTTGACCCTCAGTTCAACAGCAGCCGCCAAGTCCTCATGACTGCGCGGCCATCAGCTGCATGTCTGGAGTCAGTGATGCAAGATCCGAAACTGTCCTTCGGACCATCCCGCGTTAGTCCCTAGCGCAACCGAGGCCAGAGTCAACCCTGCCACTTGGGCAGAGGCCACTGTGACTAGAGATCAGGGAATCGGGATCAGCGTGAACTCGAACGTTGGCACGCCCGGGTAGGAACAGCGGAAATCTGCCGTCACGCCACTCTTCTGCAGAGCTGACTGCGTGAAGATCACGCCGAACTTCGTTGAGCACGGATCGGCGGCTTTCTTGGTGTCCGGATCGGTCTTGATGACCAAGCCCGTCTTGGGATCCTTCGGCTTGAATCCTGCCGGTGGGCGGCTTGCCCTCCAGGCATCCGTGGAACCGCTTGGGGACAACGGGAGAATTGGAGCGTATGTGGGGACGCTGAGCCCGACCACATCACCCTTGGCGACTGGGATTG
>Ga0194063_10002483_pt1 | contig 11492 bp, 16 predicted proteins | sample SepL3720m_MetaG_FD_155459 | JGI IMG/M metagenome (GOLD analysis project Ga0194063, IMG submission 155459) | Anoxic zone freshwater microbial communities from boreal shield lake in IISD Experimental Lakes Area, Ontario, Canada - Sep2016-L373-20m | ecosystem: Environmental > Aquatic > Freshwater... | reverse complement strand
TGCCGACGACCTCGTCCGCTCAGACGTTGTACACCTCGCGCCCCAGGATCTTCACCCAGTTGTCGGCCAGCACCTTCTGCGCCTCTTCGGGCTGGTCGACGCCCAGGATGACGATGGCGTTACCGTCGATCCGGCCGAGGTGGGGGTAGAGGTAGTGGACGTTGATGCCGGCTGCCTTCAGGGGCTTGAGCACGGCGCTCACGCTGCCCGGATGGTCCGGTATCTCGACGGCGAGCACCTCGATCTCTCTGGGATCGTAGCCACCGCCCGTGAGGATGTTCCTGGCCTTCTCGTGGTCGTCGACGACGAAGCGGACGGTGCTGAGCTCGGAGGTGTCGGCCACCGAGATGGCTCTGATGTTCACGCCTTCTCGTCCCAGGAGCTCGCTGACGGTGGAGAAGCTTCCGGGAACGTTGGCGAGGCTCACGGACAACTGCCTGATGGACATGCGCTTCAGTCCTTTACGTAGTCGTAGCCCACGGCGAGGGCTCTCTTGTTGAGGTCGAGGAGCTTCGCTCTGCCTTTGCCGAGGATCTCGGCGAGGTTCGCGACCATGGCCTCGTAGGAGATCATGCTGCTCGCCCTGACCAGGGCTCCGAGCATGATCATGTTGGCCACGCGGATGGAGCCCAGCTTCTCCGCCAGCTCGCTCGTGGGGACGGCGAGGATCTCGATGTCGCTCCTCGCCGTCTCGGTGCGCACGAGCGACGAATTGGCGCAGAGCAGCCCCCCCGACTGCAGGGCGCCCTGGAACCTGACGAAGGAGGGCTGGTTCATGGCGACCACGACCTCCGGCGACGATGCCACGGGGGAGGCGATCTCCTCGCATGAGACGGCGACGGCGCAGTTGGCGGTGCCGCCCCGCACCTCGACGCCGTAGCTGGGCAGATAGGTGACGTACTTGCCTTCGAGCATGGCCGCGGTGGCCAGGGTGGATCCCATGGAGAGCACGCCCTGCCCTCCGGATCCCGAGATGATCGTCTTGATCAGCATGGGACCTCTTTGAACACGCCCAGGGGGAATTGCCTGACCATGGCCTCGTCGACCCACCTGCAGGCCTCGAGGGTGCCCATCTTCCAGTTCACCGGGCAGGGAGAGAGGATCTCGACGAGAGAGAAGCCGGCCCCGTCGACCTGGCGCTGGAAGGCCTTCTTGATGGCCTTCTTGGCCTTGACCACCGCGGCGGGCTTGTTCACGGCGACGCGCTCCAGGTAGGACGTGCCGTCGAGCACCGCGAAGACCTCGCAGATGCGCACGGGGTGACCGGCGAGGCCGGCGTCGCGCCCCGTCGGCGTGGTGGTCGTCACCTGGTCGAGGAGCGTGGTCGGCGCCATCTGGCCGCCGGTCATGCCGTAGACGCCGTTGTTCACGAAGATCACGGTGATGTTCTCGCCCCTGTTGGCGGCGTGGAAGCCCTCGGCGGTGCCGATGGCGGCAAGGTCGCCGTCACCCTGGTAGGAGAAGACCAGGTTCTGCGGCCGCACCCGCTTGATGCCGGTGGCCACGGCGGCCCCGCGCCCGTGGGCCGATTCGACGACGTCGATCTCGAAGTAGTTGTAGAGGAGCATGCCGCAGCCCGCGGGAGCCACGCAGATGGCGTCTCCCTGAAGGTCCAGCTCCTCGATCACCTCCATGAGGAGGCGGTTGATGATGCCGTGGCCGCACCCCGGGCAGTAGTGGAAGTGCGCCTCTTTGAGGAGCTTGGGCCGCGCGTAAAGGGTCTTCATCGCTGCTTCCGATCGCCGTCCGGATGCGCCTGGCAGTAGTGGCGCGAGATGATCCGGTAGAGCTCGACGGGCATCGGGACGACGCCTCCGGGCCTGCCGTAGAAATGGACGCGTCCCCTGCCCTCGAGCGCCAGCCTCACGTCCTCCACCATCTGGCCGGCGCTCAGCTCGAAGACGAAGAAGTCGCGCACCGTCTGCGCCATCTCCCGGAGGGCCTTCATGGGGAAGGGCCAGAGCGTGATAGGCCTGATCATGCCCACCTTGTGGCCCTCCTCGCGGAGCCTCTTGATGGCGCCCTTGGCGATCCGCGCGCCGATGCCGTAGGCGACCACGATCATCTCGGCGTCATCGACCAGATGGGTCTCGTAGCGGACTTCGTCCTGCTCGATGAGGCGGAACTTGCGCTGCAGCTTCCAGTTCTTCTCTTCCTGGAGCTTGACGTCGAAGATCAGGGAGTAGATCGCCTGGGCGGGCCTGCCTCTGGCTCCCGTGAGCGCCCAGCTCTTCTCGTAGTCGGGCGGGCGCACGAGGCCGTCGAAGTCGACCGGCTCCATCATCTGGCCGAGGATGCCGTCGCCGAGGATGATGACGGGACTACGGTACTTGTCGGCGAGGTCGAAGGCCAGGGGTACGATCTCCGTCAGCTCCGGGACGGACGCGGGTGCGAGGACGACCGTCCTGTAGTCGCCGTGTCCGCCGCCGCGCGTCGCCTGGAAGTAGTCTGACTGCGCGCCCGCGATGCTCCCCATGCCGGGGCCGCCGCGCATCATGTTGACGATGACGGCGGGCAGCTCGTCGGCGACGAGGTAGGAGATGCCTTCCTGCTTGAGGCTCATGCCGGGGCCGCTCGAGGAGGTCATGGAGCGTGCTCCGGCCGCGGAGGCGCCGAGCACCATGTTGACGGCGGCGATCTCGCTCTCCGACTGGATGAAGACCCCGCCTGCGCCGGGCATTCTCCTGGCCATGTACTCCGTGATCTCGTTCTGCGGGGTGATGGGATAGCCGAAGTAGTGGGTGCACCCGGAGAGCACGGCTGCCTCAGCCAGGGCGGCGTTGCCGCTCATGAGTCGTCTCATGACCTGCTCACCGCGATGGCCACATCGGGGCACATGAGGGCGCAGCTGCGGCAGGCCGTGCAGTCCATGCCCTCGTCGAAGGCGGCGACGAAGTACCCCTTGAGGTTCAGCTCGTCGGAGAGACGGATGCAGTTCTGCGGACAGAAGTCGATGCAGAGGGCGCAGCCTTTGCAGCGCTCCCTGTCGATCTGGATGCTCCCTTTCACTGCTGCGTCCCTTGCGTCCGCCCATGGATCGATTGCCTATGATAGTGCCTGGAGCGATGGCCGGTTGGAATCCGGGGCGCGGAGCCCCCTCCAAGCGCTGCGCAACCGTGCAGGCGGGCAGGTCTCCCGGTGCCGGCAGGCCCACGACTTCGCTGCGGACCGGGGCGCGGCGCGGACTCAGACGCCGGGAGGGAGAGCCACGGTGATCCGGGCAGCCGCGGCCAATGTCGTGGCGCACGCCAGCTGCTACTGCACTGCGCTCTCGCACGTCCTCGGCGAGGACGCCGAGGACGGCTGCCCGATCAGCAATGCGTTCAAGGGGAACGTGGAGCTGAGCATGGAGACGACGGTGGCCTGAGCCTCGCCGCGGTCACGCCCGCGTGGCGTTCACGATCACCGGCAGCTTGCCCTTCCACGCCGCCCAGGCCTGAGAGTCCGTCGCCAGTTCGCACATGAAGTGCGCGACGTTGGCCATGTTGGTCTCGCCGGGGCGGAACAGGCTGTCCACCAGCCCCTCGTGCAGGGCGTACTCCGTGACGTCGCCCTCCTTCAGCGTGTCCGGACGGACGGCCGCCCACTGCACGTACGGATCGGCGGCCTCAATGACGTCGTGGAGGAAGTCCGCGGCGTGCTGATTGTCCCTCGCCGGAGGGACGAGGCCGCGCAGCGTCCAGACGACCGCTCTCTCGAGTCGCCCGCGACGCGTGTCCAGGCCTTCGGGGCAGTTCACCGACACGCTGCTCATGAGGATGAGCTTGACCGGCCTCGCGGGCTGCGACGCCTGGATGGCTCGGCACAGCCGCTTCGTGGCGCGCGTGACGAGGTCGCGCGGCGGCCCGAGGATGCCCCTCAAGCTGGTGGTGTGACCGAGGCACGAGACGACGGCGTCGCAGCCGCGCACGTGGCGCAGCAGCTCTTCATCGCTGAGGGCCAACAGATCGGCCTCGACCACGCTCAGGCCGGGTCGCTCGGTGACGCCCGCGCGGAGCTTCTCGGCGGATCGCACGATGGCGCGAACGTTGATGTTGCGGCTCAGCAGCTGCTCCAGTACGCGCCGTCCGGTGCGTCCGGTGGCGCCGACGAGAAGAACGGTCTGCTGCGCAGGCATGGCATCGTCTCCTTGGATGATCGCCTTCATGATGTCTCCCCTTCACTGCCCGGGTACCGAAACACGTCGTCGAGCGGCACTCCGAAGACGCCTGCGATCTGGAAGGCCATCTCGAGGGACGGTGAGTACCGACCCTGTTCGATGGCAATGATGGTCTGGCGGGTCACGCCAACGCGATCCGCCAGGTCCGCCTGCGTCATCTCGCCGGCGGCGAAGCGGAGCGCCCGGATGCGGTTGGTCACCCTGGTCGGCTTGCCCATCGCTAGAAGCCCCTGTGGTAGGAGACGATCTTGACCACCGACCCGACCAGCGTCCCGACCACGAACGACAGGTAGAGTGCGCTGGCGATCCAGAAGTACTCGTACTCCAGCATCGTGAGCGCGAGCACGCCGACCATGCCGGCAGCTGAGACGTAGAAGCCGACCAGGTCGCCGTGACGCGCGATACTGCGGTCACGCTCGTCCTTGCGGTCGATGTCGTCGGAGGCGGACCTGCCGTGCAGCTCGGCCGAGATGCCGGTGCCGATGCCCGCCAGGATCGACCCGACGATCGTCAGGACGATCGACGTCCCAATGGCGATGAGGAGCGGCCACTGGTAGGTGATCTCGGCCGCGGACACGTCACGGAGCCGGCCCAGCATGATCGCGAAGTACGCCACGGGGATGATCACCGTGACCACCGCGTTGACCCAGGTCATCTTCTCTTCGAACGGCATGGCTGCCTCCTCGCCGCGAGCCGTCCGCGCCGTGCAGACCGCCCGCCATGTCAGGAATATTTGACATTGCGGAGTGTAAAGCGATGCCGACAGGATGTCAAGTATCTTTGACCTAACGGCCGAGCGCCGCAGGCGACGGCGCCTTCAGCGCCGTCGAGGAGCCTTGGCGCGCGGCGACCTGCGCGCTACTCGTCCCCGGCCAGCAGCCGGCCGAACTCTCGGGCTCGCGCCACGGCCGCGAGGTCGCCGAGGAGCGCGCCACCCTGCTCGGGTGCGTCCGGGAACAGGCAGGAGACGAAGCTGCAGCCGCGGCTCCGCGCGGGCTGGCGCCACTGCCGCTCGAGGATGTCGAGATTGTCCTCGAGCGGCCCGGCCGCGGTCGCGAGCAACCCGAACACCTTGCCGCCGAGCAGCGAGCGAGAGACGGTACGCAGGTTGCCGGCTTCGTACTTGCTCAGCGAGTACATCCGGTCGACGACGATCTTGAGCTGAGCCGTGTAGCTGTACCAGTACAGCGGCGTGGCCAGCACAATGACGTCGTAGGCAGGAATCGTCGCGACCACGCGAGCCACTTCGTCGTCCAGCATGCAGCGGAACTCGTCTGATCGCTGGCACTTCTGACAGCCGAGGCAGCCGGGCACGCTGAAGGTGAGCTTGAGCGCATCGACCTCGACGACCTCCGCGCCTGCTTCGGCGGCCGCGCTCATCGCGACCCCGGCCATGGCGCGCGTGTTGCCGTTCAGGCGCGGACCGCCCTGGATGAAGAGGATCTTCTGTCGCATGCGTTCCTCCGAGCGCGAGGTCGAGACTTCAGTCGACAGCATACGCATGTCCCGCCGGGGATGGCGAGCCGCGTCTCTTGCCTGCATCAGCCCCGCCACAGTGCCGCATTTCGTCGCGGACACCGCACGCACAGGTTCGCGAGGCCCTACCGACCGCAGCCCACGGCAAGGCGAAGGCATTCGCCAGGCTGGTCGAGTCCATCTGGGGCCGGCTCCCCGGAGGCTCGGAGAAACGGACTCACACGGAAGTAGACGGGTAGATACTCTTGAGCTTGATCCTTGGGACTACGTTGCAGCCCTGGGGACGGGGGGTCGAAGATGGCCGCCTCCTCGGCCCAGGTCAGTGGTGAACGCCGCGTCAATCCCCCAGCGGAGGGAGGGCATCCATGTCACTCGTCCAGCTTCGCGATCTGCAGAAGACGTACAAGACGGGGAGGCTTGAGTTCGAGGCTCTCAAGGGCGTCGATCTCGACATCGAGGAAGGCCAGCTCGTGGCCATCGTGGGAGCATCGGGTTCGGGCAAGTCGACGATGCTCAACATGATCACCGGCATCGACCGCCCCACCCGCGGGAGCGTCACGATCGCCGGCGATCGCATCGACCAGATGAAGGAGGACAGGCTCGCCGCCTGGCGGGGTGCCAACGTCGGCATCGTCTTCCAGTTCTTCCAGCTCTTCCCGACACTGACCGCGCTCGAGAACGTCATGCTGCCCATGGACTTCCTCAGGCGCGGGAGTGTCGCTGAGCGCAAGAAGCGCGCCCGTGAGCGCCTGGAGCTCGTGGGGCTTGGCGACAAGGTCGACAACCTCCCATCGGAGCTTTCCGGCGGCCAGCAACAACGTGTCGCGATCGCCAGGGCGCTCGTCAACGAGCCCAAAGTGCTCATCGGCGACGAACCCACCGGCAACCTGGACTCCAAGACCGAGGCCGCCATGTTCGAGCTGTTCGACGAGCTCAACAAGCAGGGCAAGACGGTCATCTACGTCACGCACAGCCAGGCCCTGGCCGAGAAGGCCCGCCACAAGGTGGAGCTCGTCGACGGACAACTTGTCCGGGCCTGAGGGGTTCCAGATGTCAGCATTGCTGAAGAAGTCGTGGAAGGACCTCTCCCGCCGCAAGGCTCGCACGATCTTCACGATCATCACCGTGGCGCTTGGAGTGATGGGCATCGGGCTGTTCGCGATCACACCGCTCGCCGACCGTGCCGTCCAAGCGGAGCTCAGGGCCGAGAAGATGCACAACATCGGCGTGCGCGTGACCGCTGTGCCGCTCACCGTCGAACAGCTCGATGCCCTGAAGTCCTTGGACAATGTCGGCCAGATGTCCCCGCAGGCTGAGCTGCTCGTGACGATCGAGATCGGCGGCAGGCGCGAAAGAGCACTTCTTGTCGGCATTCCCAACTATGCCGATCAGGCGGTCGATGTGGTCCGTGTCACCTCGGGCGAGGTGCCCCGAGGCATGCAGGTCCTGACCGACCAGGGCAACGAAGCCAACGCCGTCATCTCTCTGTCCGCAGGCGACGGCATCACCGTGCAAGACCCGACGGGCACCGCAAACCGTCTCCTTGTCACGGGGGTCGGAAAGAACTTCCTCCACAGCGGGGCCACGCGCGGCGGTGTGGCCGTCTTCTACACCACCCTGGACGCGATCGAGCAGATCAGCGGCCGCACCGGGTTCACGAACTTGACCTTCACCCTTCAGGACACCGATCCGGATGCGATGGCCAAGACTGTGGAGGTCGTCCGCGACTACCTGGTGGCCAACACGTCGGTCGTGGCCTTCGACACCTTGGCCGACGTGCGCGAGGAGGGATTCTGGGAGGGTCGGGAGATCTTCTCGCAGATCATGAACTTCATGGCGATCCTGGCGTTCATGATCCTGTTCGTGAGCCTCTTCCTCATTGCCAACACCATGAACACCATCGTCTCCGAACAGACCCGCGAGATCGCGATGATGAAGGCGATCGGTGCGACTCGGGGCACGGTGTTTCGGTCCTTCCTGACGACATCCGCGCTGATCGGCCTCATTGGAGCGGGCATCGGCGCGGGGCTCGGGATACTCGTCGCAAGTCAGGTCGAACGCGCCTTCATGGACCAGAGCTTCGGGTTCGACGCGGCCTTCGACGTGCATTGGCCGACCGTCGCCATCAGCCTGGCTGTCGGCGTGGGTGTCGTCGTTCTGGCGTCGCTGCCGGCGCTCTTCCGGACGCTCCGCGTCTCGGTCGTGGCAGGCCTGGAGAGTCATGGCATCTCGTCTGACTATGGCCCCACCTTCCTCGATCGCGGTCTCATGAGCATCCGCGGCGTCCCCCGAGTCGTCCAGATGGGCATCCGCAACGCGTCCCGCCGCAAAGGAAGGAGCATCTCGACGATCCTGCAGGTCGCCTTCGCGGTGGGCGTCGTGATCGCCATGCTCAACGGGGGCGACGGTCTCATCGACATGACGGTCCGCGCCTATGACGTTCAGACCTGGGACCTGTGGGCGACCGTGGCAGACGACCCGAGCGACCCCATGACCGTCGACACGGCCGCTCTCATCGCGGGCGTCGATGGGGTGAGAGCGGCCGAACCGGTCAACCGCACCTCTGCTCAGATCAACGACCGGACCGTGCCACTCTACGGATACGTGCAGGACACGCATGCGCTCGACTTCGACAAGACGCTGCTGGAGAACGGCCAGGGACGCTGGTGGACTCCGGAGGAAGCGAAAACAGCCAAACACGTCGTCGTCGTCGGCGACGCACTGTCACGCTTCGAGAACATCGAACTGGGTGACACCATCGAGCTCATGACGGCGACAGGCGCCAGCAAGTTCAAGGTCATCGGCATCGACGCTGCCTTCACGGAGAACGGCCAGTTCGTCCACGCCCCCCTGGAGACGGTCCAGGCAGTCCTGCACAAGGGCGCTGCAGCCAACGGCTTCTTCGTCCAGACCGACAGCCGCGACCACCGCAAGATCGACGCCACGTCGCGCCGGGTCTCCGACGAGTTGAAGGCACTCGGTCACCGCGCCGACATCACCGTCAACTACGTGGCGGCCGAGCAGAACGTCGCCAAGAACAAGACCATCGTCAGCATGTTCCTGATGGTGAGCTTCGTCGTGGTGCTCATCGTGCTCATTGGGCTCATGAGCACACTCGTGATGAACATCCTGGACCGCACCACGGAGATCGGCATGCTCCGCTGCATCGGCGCCCAGTCAAAGGACGTGCGGCGCCTCTTCTCGACGGAAGGACTCTTCCTTGCGTTCCTGGGGTGGATCGTGGGCCTTCCGCTGGGCTATCTCGTGTGCCAGGTCTACGTCGCGGCATTTGCCGTCGGGATGAAGCTCACGATGCCCAACAAGTACGCCTTGATCTACGTCGGCTGGTCGCTCGTCTTCGCGATGGTCGGCACGCTGATCGTGATCTTCTTCCCTCTGCGACGCGCCACCAACATGAAGCCCGGTGACGCGATCAGGTACGAGTAGGGGGTAGTCCTCGGTCGGGACGCCGGGCGGTTCGAGGGTCATCAACCAGCGCCCGACAGCGCCTGCGCTGACAGAACGGCGGAGCCGACTGCCCTGCGCGAGCCGAACGCTCTGGCGCGGCAGTCAAGCCTTCTCACAGGTTCTTCTGGATCCACGCGAGCAGGATCTCTTGCGCGTCCGCGAGCGCCCCGTGTCCCGCCGCGTGCAGCCGCGGGGTGGCGTGCTTCGGGGCGTTGGCGAGGTGCCAGGCTTTTTCGTCCGGCGCCGGCTCGTCCTTGCCCCACATGAAGTGGAAGGCGGCGGTCGTGTTGCGCCTGTAGTAGAGGTCGGGGTCGAAGATCGAGCTCTGAACCGCAGAGGCTTTGGCCGATACGCCCTGCGCCTTGATGGACGCCTGGTCCGCGGCCGCCCACGTCGCAGTGTCCGCGCTGCCCGTGCTGGCGAACACGACGACCTTGAGACGATCGTTCAGCCCGGCCAGCACTGTGCCGGCAGAGTGCCCATGCTCCGGCCGACGAAGCCGATGTGACTCCTGTCGATCTTGGACATGGTCTCGAGCAGGTCGAGGCCGCGGCTCGTCTGGAGCACCTTGCGAACGGACATCGGTACGCCTCATCGTTTCTTGGCGTCTCTCCGCGGATCCCTCCGCGTGATCTCCAGGTTGCGCACGTCAGACGTCCTTGTCGCTCACAGTGGTGCCGGTGAGGCGCTCCAGAGGGGCCGCAGCGTCCGTGGCAGCCGCGATCAGCGCCGCGAGGTCCCGGCTCGACCGCGCGCGGTACTGCCGCCGGGACCACAGCCGTACGACGTCGCCGTCCGGGCTGATGCCGAGCACGAGCAGCCCCGGACAGGTCTCGAGCAGGGAGAAGGCGGCCTCCGCGTGGCCGCTGTCGACGTCGAACACGACCACGTCGGGGGCCAGTGCGGCGAGCTCCGAGGCGCTCGGCACGGGCAACGGCAGGTGGATCACGTCGTACTGCCGCGCACGCGCCAGGCTGGCGCCGACGCTGCCGACGACGACCGAGTTGCCGTAGATCACGATGCGCTTGCGTGTGGTCACGTCCTCACATCCCTCCGTGCTGCCTTGCTGAGAGGAGTCTGCGAGCGGGGGAAGAAGCCCGCAATGTCCGGGGGGACACACAGGGGGACAGTCTTGCGGACTGTTCCTCGGGACAGTGGCCGGACGGAGAGACGCGGGGACGGCAGCAGGAGCGGCCGCGTGAGCGGCGGCGGAGCAGCCTGAACGAGGCCGAGAGAGCGCCGCGCGGCCTAACGGACGTCCGGCGGCTCGCCCTGCGCCATCAGGGCGCCGGCGTACGCCAGCACCTGAGCCCGGTTCTGCAGGTGCAGCTTCCGCATGATCTCGGCCATGTGGTACTTCACCGTCCGCGGACTCAGGCAGACGCGGTCACCGACCTCCTGGTACGAGAGGCCCTGGGCCACCAGTTCGAGTACTTCGAGCTGGCGCTCGCTGAGGGGCTCTTTCACGTCGGGCGGCTGGGGAAGAGGGCGCAGCGCCTCCCGCTGCCCGGCCTCTGACCCGGGCTCGGCCGCCGTCGAGAACTGGGCCAGAAGCCGGGCAGCCAGGCCGGGGGAGAATGGCGGGACATCCCGCTCGGCGTCGTGGAGCGCGTCGATGAGGCTCTCCACGTCCATGCTCTTGAGCAGGTACCCCGTGGCCCCCGACTTGACGGCCTCCAGAAGGTCCTCGCTCTCGGCGGAGGTGGTCAGGACGATGACCTTGATCTCCGGGAGCTCTGCTTTGATGACGCGCGTGGCCTGGAGACCGTCCCACACCGGCATGCGGATGTCCATCAGGATCACATCGGGGCGCAGCCTCCTCGCCTGCTCGGCGGCCTCGCGCCCGTCCCGCGCCGTTCCGGCGACCTCGATGCCGTGCGCCTCGAGCAGGTTCTGCAGGCCCTCGAGCATCAGGGTGTGATCGTCGGCAAGCAAGACCCTCATCCCTCTCCCTCCAGTGTCGCGTGGGCCGCGACGCTGAGACTGACGGAGGTCCCCAGGCCGGGCAAGGAGACGATGTCCACGCTCCCGCCCACCTGGCACATCCGTTCCCGCATGAAGGTGAGCCCGTAGTGACCGTTGTGACCCGTCCCGACCGACGGCACGGCGAAGCCGCACCCGTCGTCGGCGACGGTGACGCTCAGCTCGTCGCCACATGGCTGCAGGGCGACGAGCACGGCGCAGCCGGGGGCGTGCTTGCGCGCGTTGGTCACGGCCTCCTGGACCACCCGCAGGACTTGGACGGCGACCTCGGGGGCGAGGGGGTCCGGGCTCATGTCCGGCGGCACCTTCAGCTCGGTCCGGACGCCGTAGTCTGCCCGGACCTGGTCGAGGTACCGGCGAAGCGCGGGCAAGAAGGACCACTGCTCCGACGGCGTCGAGAGCGCCA
>Ga0194063_10002482_pt1 | contig 11497 bp, 9 predicted proteins | sample SepL3720m_MetaG_FD_155459 | JGI IMG/M metagenome (GOLD analysis project Ga0194063, IMG submission 155459) | Anoxic zone freshwater microbial communities from boreal shield lake in IISD Experimental Lakes Area, Ontario, Canada - Sep2016-L373-20m | ecosystem: Environmental > Aquatic > Freshwater >... | reverse complement strand
CTGTTTGGACGCAGGACGAACTGGTCCGCCGGGTCGCCGCCGTACTGGCGGGTCCGGCGTACCCGGGGGCGCCCAACGGCAGGGTCCGCGACGTGCCCGACCGGCGCGCCGTGCGGTGGTACACCACGATCGGTCTGGTCGACCGGCCGGCCGCCATGCAGGGGCGAACGGCGCTGTACGGCCCGCGGCATCTCCTGCAGATCGTCGCGATCAAGCGTCTGCAGGCCCAGGGCCGCTCGATCGCCGAGATCCAGACCGAACTTGTCGGGGTCACCGATAAGACTCTTCGACCGATCGCCGATATCGCCGACGAGTTCCTCGCGGTGCAGCCGGATCGGCCGGGGCCGTCGCCGGAACAGGTTCGTCCGGAACGGTTCTGGGCGTCACCGCCCGCCGCCCCTCGCACACCGAGGGCGGACGCCGGCGGTGCTGACAGTGTCACGATGCTGGCCGCCGTCGGGCTGCCCGGCGGGGCAGTGTTGCTGCTGCCCGCCATGTCCGGCGGAGCGGGCCGGCCTGACGACGAGGACATTCGCGCGATCCACACCGCGGCTCAGCCGCTGCTCGACCTGCTGGCTGACCGCGGCCTGCTGGCCTTCGGAAAAGAAAAGGAAAACAACGAATGGAGTCCATCATGACCGCGCCCATCGCAGCGATGACCGATGCCGAGTGCGCCCGAGTGGCGGCGCCGGCCGAGGGGGCGGGGCTGGGCGCCCTGCGTACCGAGCGGGGCAACCTGCCGCTGGACCGCGTCGACGTCCGGGCCGACATCGCCGGGCTCACCGCCCGGGTCGAGCTGACCCAGGAGTTCGTCAACACCTTCGACGTTCCCCTGGAAGCCACCTACGTTTTTCCGCTGCCCGACCGGGCGGCCGTCACCGGGATGCGGATGACCGCCGACGGCCGGGTGGTGGACGCCGAGTTGCAGGAGCGCGGAGCTGCCCGACGGGCTTACACCGACGCGATCGCATCCGGCCGGCGCGCCTCGATCGCCGAGGAGGAACGCCCGGACGTCTTCACCATGCGGATGGGCAACATCCTGCCCGCCGAACGGGTTAGCGTCGCGCTCACCCTGGTCTGCCCGCTGTCCTACGAGGACGGCGAGGCCACCTTCCGGTTCCCGCTCGTCGTGGCGCCGCGCTACATTCCGGGTACTCCGCTACCGGGCACCGCCGTCGGCGACGGTTACGCCGATGACACCGACGCGGTCCCCGACGCGTCGCGGATCACCCCGCCGGTACTGCTGCCCGGCTTCCCCAACCCGGTCGGTCTGTCGATCGACGTCGGCATCGACCCCGCCGGGCTGGAGCTGGAGCAAGTCCGGTCGAGTCTGCACGTGGTGTCGACCGTCGACGGTCGCGTTCGGGTACACCCCGGTGAGCGGGTGAACCGGGACTTCGTGCTCCGGTTGCGTTATGGCGGTGGGGATTTCACCAACTCTCTGGTATTGGTGCCCGACGCTGACGGGCAGCAGGGCACCTACCAGCTCACTGTGCTGCCACCGGTGTCGGCGGCCCCGCCGCGGCCCCGCGATGTGGTGCTGGTGCTGGACCGCTCGGGCAGTATGGGCGGCTGGAAGATGGTCGCTGCCCGTCGCGCCGCGGCCCGGATCATCGACACACTGACCATCGCCGACCGGTTTGCGGTGCTGACCTTTGACGATCACATTGACTGTCCCGCAGGGCTTCCCGAGGGTTTGGTCGAGGCGAGCGACCGGTGCCGCTACCGCGCGGTAGAGCACCTCTCCCGGGTTGATGCCCGCGGCGGCACCGAGATCCTCGCCCCGCTGCGGCAAGCCCTGGCCCTGCTGCGCGGTGGGCACGACGGCCGCGATGCCGTGGTCGTCCTGGTCACCGACGGGCAGGTCGGCAACGAGGACCAGATCCTGCGCGAGTTGGCCGGGGACGTGGACGGCGTCCGCATCCACACCGTCGGTATCGACCAGGCCGTCAACGCCGGGTTCCTGGGTCGCCTGGCCGGCATGGGCGGCGGCCGCTGCGAACTGGTCGAGAGCGAGGACCGCCTCGATGAAGCGATGGACGCCATCCACCGTCGCATCGGTGCGCCGCTCGCCTACGGACTGCGGCTGAGCGCCGAGGGGCTGGACGTCATCGACGGCACGGCAAGCCCCGCCCGCCTGCCCGACCTATTCCCGGGTGTCCCGCTGGTGGTGGCCGGCCGGTATCGGTCGACCAGCACCGGTTCTGTTGTGGTGCAGGGTATTACCCGCGATGGGCGGGACTGGTCGGCGGCCGTGACCGGGCAGCCCAGCGGGGCCTCGGCGATCACCGCCCAGTGGGCGCGGGCCCACCTGCGTGATCTCGAGGACCGCTACGTCTCGGCATCGGGTCGGGATACCCGCGGCCTGGAGAGCGCGATCGTGGGCACCTCGCTCCGGTTCGGCGTGTTGTGCCGATTCACCGCCTACGTCGCCGTGGACAGCCGTGTGGTGGCCGAGGGCGGTGAACTGCACCGCGTGGTGCAGCCCGTTGAGGCGCCGGCGGGCTGGGGCGTGGACGCAGACGAGCTGTGCCTGGGTGCAGCGCCGGAAAGCGCGCTGATGGATGGCGGCACAACGAAATTCAGGGCGGCGCTGCGACCGCAGGCTTCCATGCCGGCGCCTTCGATGGACCGGATGGCGATGGCTCCCCCTCCGATGGCTTCGGCCCGCTCTGCCTCAGCGCCGGCGGGCAGCCGCTGCGCGGACCTCGGGGAGACCGGCGGCGACGACCGCGAGCTTGACGCCGCGCGCGAACAGATTCGCGAGGAGGTGCGCCGCATGCACAAGGCCGGGCCGCTCACCGACGTCGAGCGGCGCGAGTGGCTCGCTGATCTGGCAACCCGGCTCAAGGCCGTGGTCCGCCACCTGAGGAACCACGATGTGCCCTCATCGGCACTCGGCGCGCTGAACGCGTTGGTGAAAGCGATCGAAACCGGTTCCGCGGTGGACCAGATTTGGGACGAGGCGGCGACGGTGCTCGAGGCCTTCGCCGCAGGTGTCGCCGAGCCGAAGCGGCGGCAAGCGCGCGAGCGGTGATGATTGGACTCCGCGCGAGTTGGACCCGATAAAACGGCTTGGCGCGGCGGTTCCGCGGGTGTTAGCGGTTTCGGCACCCCGACGCGGCTTGCATCGACCGATGATTGATGGAACACCCCTGGTGTTTGAAAATGGGACTCCCCGGCTGCGCCTTCTTCGTCGCTTGCGGCGCCTTGCGCCTTACGGGTAGTGCCGGTGCCTCGGCTCGTCTGTCACGGGGAGCCAACATCCGAGAAAACAGTCCCATACGCGAAATCGTAAGGCCACGCATGTCGGGAACACCGGTAGGACTACCAGCGCGCCGAGCGACAGTCAGGCGCCGCCCGGTGCAAACTGACGCGATGTCCGGATTGGCGCGCGGTAGCTCGCTGGCGCAGGGTATCTCGCTGGTGGGAAAGCGCGCCCTGGTGACCGGTGGGTCCCGGGGTCTGGGCCGTCAGGTGGCCAGGACACTGGCCGACGCCGGTGCATTGGTGACAGTGGTCGGACGCGACCCCGACGCACTGGTGGAGACCTGCGCGGGCGCGCCCGACGGGGTGATCTCGGTAATCGAGGCGGATCTCGCCGACCCGGCCGGCGCGCAATCCGTGGTGGAGGCGGCCCTCGAGGTCGACGGCACCTGGCACATCGTGGTCAACTGCGCGGGCGTGGCGCTGAATCAGCCGATTGGTGGGATCGGCCCGGCGGACTGGCGGCAGGCGTTCGCGGTCAACGTCGACGCGCCGTTCATCATCTGCCAGGGGATGGCCGGCAGCCTGGTGGCCAGCGGGTCCGGGCGGATCGTCAACGTGTCCTCCCACTCAGGTCGCCGACCGCAGCCCGGGTCGGCCGCGTACTCGGCCTCCAAGGCGGCCCTGCAGATGCTGACCCAGAGCCTGGCGGTGGAACTGGGGCCGCATCAGGTGACCGCAAACGCCATCTGTCCGACGGTCTTCCTGTCTGAGATGGGCCGGCGGCTGTGGAGCGACCCCGACGTGGCCGCGGCCAAAACCGATCTGATCCCGGCCAAACGCTTCGGTGAGATCAACGAGATCGCCGACCTGGTGCTGTTCCTGGTCTCCGATCACGCCGCCTTCGTCAACGGCGCCGTCATCGGCATCGACGGCGGGTTGTTCGCCGGTCGGCCTGCGCCGGGCCGCGCTGCGTGGTCGGTACCCCCCAGTATCGGCAGCCCGTCGCTGACATGAACGGTGCGGGGGTTGCGTCGCACGGGCTCAATCCGCAGGACTGGTGACTGGCCTAACGTAGCTTCACCAGCCGGGTGGTCGAGCTCTCGTCGAGTTCGACGACGTCGGTCCGTGCGCGCAGGAAGTCGCTGAATGATCTGAAGCCCAGGGACTTTTCGGAGAACGACGGGTCCATCCGCTTCATCTGCGCCTTGACCTCCGAGTTGTGCAGCCACTCGGCGTCGTCCTTCTCCAGGCCGATCTGCAACGCGCGGGTGAGCAGGGCGGTGGCCGCGGTCTGCGGATCCGGACCCGCCGGTTCCGAGGACTTGGGCGCCCGCTTGGGTTGCCCGGCCCCGCGCTTCTCGGCGTCGGCGCCGGCCGGCTCCAACACCGGAACCCCGGGCAGCGAATCGTAGATGACGAAGTCGTCGCAGGCTGCCGCGAGCGCCCGGCTGGACGACCCGGCCACTCCGATGCCCACGACGTAGCGGCCGAGCCGCTTGCAGCGCTGCGCCAACGGGATGTAGTCGGAATCGCCCGCCACGATCACCACATGGGTCAGGTCGGGCAGCCGGAACATGTCCTCCACGGCGTCGACGGCCAGCCGGATGTCGGCGCCGTTCTTGCCGTAAGCCGCTGCCGGGAAGAGCTGCACCAGGTCCACCGCTCGGCCCACCAGCTGCTCGCGGTACTCGGCGTTGACCCCGGCAGACCAGTCCGCGTACGCCCGGGTCAGCACTACGGTGCCGAACGACGACGAGAAGTCCAGGATCGCGCCCACGTCGACCCGCGCCCGGGCCAGGAGAGAGGGTTCCAGGCCCTTGGCTTTGTCGCGTTGAAAGGAGCTGCGGCCGTTGACCTGGTCGTAGCGCGAGATCACGATGTTGTCGAAGTCGAGGTACACCGCGACGCGGGCGGCGCTGGGTTCGGTCATCTGCCCAGTCTTGTCTATGTGGTGCGGTTGATGGTTGCGCCTGCCGTTGTTGCACATGGTGCCGCTGTCATCTCGGGGCAGGGCTGCGGACGCCGAGCACCGGTTGCCGGCGCCTGGGGTTGCTCCATCCGCGATCCCACGGCCACCGGCAACGGTCGTCGGTCCACACCAGTTGAACGGCGCGGATTCCCGCACCGAACAGCCCAGCGGCGAACACCAGATGGACGTCGGGCTGATCGACCTCGACCACCTCGAGGAAGAACTCGTCTTGGTAGTCGATGTGCGTCCCCGGCCGCAGAGTCACGCCGTCGTCGGCCATCTGGTGCGCGATCGAATTGAGCAGCCGGGCCGAGGTGTTCGGCGGCATTCCGGTGATCAGTAGTTCGGGTAAGCCTTTGGGGTGCAGGCCGATGGTGTAGCCGAACGGGCGGTCACCCTCGACGTATTGGATTGCCCAACGATGTTGTGTGACCATCGTTCTGAGACGGGCCAGGTAGGTCTCAGTGGTGGCGTCGGGGTTGTCGCATTGCCAGCACATGTGGTGCTCCGATCTGTCGTGGATGGCCCCAGCCTGCACCCGCCCACCGACAGCGCGGCCCACCGATAGCACGGCCCACCGGTAGCACGGCAGTCACAGCCGCCCGGGGTGCATAACGCAAGTGCCCGCCTCGCAGCGACAACTTGCACTCGCCGTATGCCTCAGCCCCGTGGCTGCGACGGTTGTCGCTACGAGGTGGGCAAAAGTGTTAGTGGGTCCCACGTCCGAGGATGTCCCACGTCCGAGGAGGTCCCACGTCCGAGGAGGTCCCACGTCCGAGGATGTCCCACGTCCGAGGAGGTCCCACGTCCGAGGACGGGATCGAGGAGGGGTTTTGGGGCGTTCCGGAACCCGGCACCGAACGGGCGCTTGCGGGGCGGCTATCGCGCACACTGGGACACGGGTCCTAGGCCAGGGAGGAACGATGCCGGCATGAGTCCGGTCGACGAATTCGACTTCATCATCGTGGGCGCAGGCAGTGCGGGCTGCCTACTTGCCAATCGGCTCAGCGCCAACCCCGGTCACCGGGTGCTCCTGATCGAGGCCGGCGGAGACGATGACTGGTTCTGGATCAAGGTGCCGGTGGGCTATCTCTACACGATCGCCAACCCCCGAACCGACTGGTGCTTTTCGACCGAGGCCGACCCGGGGCTGGCGGGCCGCAGCATTCACTACGCGCGGGGCCGCGTGATCGGCGGCTCCTCGTCGATCAACGCGATGATCCACATGCGCGGGCAGGCAAGCGATTACGACCTGTGGGCGCAGTCCACCGGCGACGAGCGATGGCTCTGGGACGGTCCGGGGCAGACACTGGCCATCTACCGCGAGTTGGAGGACTATTTCGGCGGGGCCGACGACTGGCACGGCGCCGGTGGTGAGATCCGCGTCGAGCGCCCGCGGGTGCACTGGAAGATCTTGAACGCCTGGCAGGCCGCCGCCGCCGAGGTGGGCATCGCCCCGATCGAGGAGTTCAACCGGGGCGACAACGCCGGAAGCGCGTATTTTCACGTCAACCAACGCCGTGGCCGGCGCTGGTCGATGGCCGATGCTTTCCTGCATCCCATCGCACACCGGCCAAATCTCACCGTCTACAAACAGACTCAGGCCGTGCGGCTTCTGATGGACGACCAGGTCGGAGCGGATCAGCGACGCGGTGCCTGGACCACGGCGCAGCGCCGGGTCACCGGCCTGCGAATCCTCAAGGACGGCAGGCTCATTGACGTCCAAGCCCGCCGGGAGGTGATCCTGAGCTCCGGAGCCATCGGCTCGCCGCATCTGATGCAGGTCTCGGGTCTGGGCCCGGCTGGTCTGCTGGCCGACCATCAGGTACCGGTGGCCGTCGATCTGCCGGGCGTGGGTGAAAACCTCCAGGACCATCTGCAGCTTCGAACGGTCTACCGGGTGCGGGGTGCGGCGACCGTCAACACGCTCTACCGGAATTGGATTACCCGCGCCGGCATGGGAATTCAATACCTGCTGTTGCGATCAGGGCCCATGACGATGCCGCCTTCGACGCTGGGGGCGTTCGCCAAGAGCGACCCGGCGCTGTCCAGTGCCGATCTGGAATGGCATGTGCAGCCCTTGTCGTTGCCGAAGTTCGGCGAACCGTTGCATCGGTTCGGGGCGATCACTCCCTCGGTCTGCAACCTGCGACCCAGTTCGCGCGGCCATGTGCGGATGGCCGATGCCGATCCGCTTGCCGCCCCGAAGATCTACTGCAATTACCTGTCGACGGACGCCGATCGTCGCGCCGCTGTGCGCGGCCTGCGGATGACCCGGCAGATCATGGCGGCGCCGGCGCTGGCCCGCTACCGGCCGCAGGAGTTGCTTCCCGGCCCGCAACTCGTCAGCGACAAAGACCTGCAGAACGCGGCCGGCGAACTGGGTACGACGATCTTCCACCCGGTGGGCACCTGCGCGATGGGCGCCTTCGACGCCCACGGCCGGCCGCGGTCGACCGCCACGGTGCTCGACACCGACTGCCGCGTGTATCGCGTCGCCGGCCTTCGAGTGGTCGATGCGTCGGGGATGCCCACCATTACCTCCGGCAACACCAACGCGCCGGTGATGCTCATCGCAGAGCGGGCGGCGCGGGCGATCCTGGGATAGGTGATCGCCCTCACCACCGAACGTCGTGGCGCTCCATGACTCCATATCCGTTGCGCAGCGTGATGCCCGCGATCGAACCGGTGAACGTGCCGAACGGCTGGCGGTACTTGCTGTCGATGAGGATCATCCGGTCGTGTCGGGCTCGCTCTGCCTCGGCATGGAATTCGATTCCGGCGACCCGGGACAGATCTGTGGCGAATTCGACAGGACCCACCTCCTGCGGGACGCCGTCCACCCAGAGGGTGCGTTCGGAATTGATCGGTGAATCATGCACTCCATCAACAAGATTCCACGTGACCGCTGCGCCGGATTCGGACGTGCCACAGCCGGCACTCCATGACCAACGGGTCACGCGTGCGTGATGGCCGGCCGATTCGTCGACCAGACCGCACGAGGCGATAGCGACGCCGTCGATGGTCCCGGTGACGTGGACGGGAGTCTTGCGGGTCCAGATCAAGTGCTTCCCATGGGGGGAAACAACTTCGATCGGAACGCCGGCCCGCTCGTAGAGGACGTCCACGCCGTCGAACCGGGCCGAGTTGTGGTCGAAGTGACCGATCGGCCACAGTGCCGCTCGATCCCGGAAGGCGTCGGTGGTGCGGTTGTGGACGGCCCAGAACGCTTGAAAGGCGCCCCCGATCCGTGCGATACCCACGCACATCTGGACGTCAGGTCCGTAGACGCCCAGATAACGCCATTTCTTCAGCGGTCGCAGCCCGCGGAACAGGGCCATTCGGTCGACCTCGACCGGTGGATTCGCCGGACCGCGCCAGGGAATGTCCATGGCTTCAGCATGCCCAACGGGCCATCACATTGGTGGACAATCAAGCCGACGTTCGGTCAGTGCGCGCAGTCACTTCCAGTCGCAGTTTGCCGCCGTGGGTACCGGACGGTTAACGCCTGATGCTCGCTTCGGTCACGAACACCGGTCGACTGTGCCGGTGCGGCGGCGTCGGTGTTTGGATCGGGCAAGCGGCCACGTCACACCGACGGCCCGGAGGAGCGACATGGGCTGGCTGGAACCGATGCCGTTGATTGCGGTGTTACTCATGATCGCCATCGCCGCAGCGGGTGGGTTCTGGGCGTCAGCCGTTGTGCAGCGGAAGAAAGCACGCAACCGGGGGCCGTTTCTGGTGGGCGTCTTCTGCGGAGTGATGGTGGGAGTGGCCCTGGCGGGAAGGCGACCGGGGTTCAACGCCATGGGGGCCTCAACCCTGAGAGCCGTCATCCGCCCGTTGCCGGCCGGGATCGTGGCCTCGGCCGGTGGTGTTGTGGCCGGGGCGCTCACAGTTGTGGCTTCACTGGTGCGGACCTGCCGCCGCAGGGCCGAAAGTCCGAAGATCAGAGGGTCATTGAGGACAGATACGTGCGCGAGCGCAGGACGACGTTGACCCTGAGTCCCAGAAGAGCCCGCATTCTTTGCCGCGAGCTGTAGCTGCGGTTGTCGCGATCAATCAATATTCGATCCCGACGTGATGGGAGCCGGCCACTTCTGTCGCCCAGTACGTCACGATGATCGTCGCGCCCGCGCGACGGATCGACAGCAGGCACTCGTGGATGGCCGCCTCGCGGACCAGCGCACCCTGGGCCGCGGCAGCCTCGACCATGATGTACTCCCCGGAAACCTGATATGCCGCCACCGGGATATGGGTATGTCTGGTAACGGCGGTGATCACGTCAAGGTAGGGCAGTGCCGGCTTGACCATCACGATGTCGGCGCCCTCATCGACATCCAACAGCACCTCGCGGACGGCCTCCCTGCCATTGCCGGGGTACTGCTGGTAGGTCTTACGGTTGCCGACGAGAGAGGACTCCACCGCATCGCGGAAAGGACCGTAGAAGCTGGAGGCGAACTTGGCGGCGTAGGCCATGATCGCCACCGACTGATGCCCGGCGGCGTCGAGCGCATCACGGATGGCGCCAACCTGGCCGTCCATCATGCCGCTGGGTGCGACCATCTGCGCGCCGGCATCTGCCTGCGCCACAGCGACTTCGGCGAACCGGACGATGCTCCTGTCGTTGTCGACGTCGCCGTCGGGTCCCAGGACGCCACTGTGGCCGTGAGTGGTGTACTCGTCGAGGTTGATATCGCCGATCACGACGATCGTGTCACCCACCTCGCCGACGACCGCGCGCAGGGCGCGCTGCATGATCCCGTCCGGATCCGATGCCTCCGAGGCGGTTTCGTCCTTGGCCGACGGGATGCCGAACAGCATCACACCGCCGACGCCCGCGGCGGCAGCGGCGGCAGCGGCGCGGGCGGCCGAGTCCAGGCAGTGTTGGAACTGCCCCGGCATCGAGGTGATCTCCCGCGGCCGGTCGATGCCGTCGCGGACGAATATCGGCTGGACGAGACCCGATGTCGTCAGACTCACCTCTGCGGTCAATCGGCGCAGGGCGGCGGTGCGCCGCAGCCGCCGCGGCCGGTGCGGTAACGGGCTCACGGGCCGGAGCCCTGCTCGATGGGGCCGGAGCCCTGCTCGATGGGGCCGGAGCCCTGCTCGATCTCGCTGGTGGCGAACACGGACTCGATGTGTTCGGTGACTTCACGGTCGGGACGGGCGTACCAGAAGCCAGTCGTGGGTCGCGCGACGCATCCCAGCGCCCGCAGCCGGACCTCGTTCTCAGCGGACTTCAGCAGCAGCCCGAGGGGGTCAAGTACCGGCAGTCCGGCCAGCGTGCGGATGTTGTAGTGCCACAACACCTCTGCGGGCAGTCCCTCGGCGGGAATGATGACCTGGGCGCCGGCAGCAGCGGCCTGGGCGGCGGCAACACCGAACTCGTCGAGGAACTGCTCAGGCTTGCCGACTATTGCCGCGACGACCGCCTCCTTACCCCCGGGTATCACCGAGTAGTTCGCCAGCAGGTGATCGGTACGGTAGCGCCGGACGTTCTCAACGATCGGTTCACGCAGTCCACTCGCGAATCCGATTATGCCGAAACGGATCTCGTCGCGTGCGCAGTGGCCGAACACGGTATTGCCGTAGCCGAGGGTGGGTATGGTCGCCAGGGTGCGCGCCGCTGGCAGGCCGGGGTCCTGTCCGGCGGCGATCACCCAGGCGTCGAACCCTTCGCGCTCGGCCTGGACGGCCGTCCGGGCGAAATAGTGGTTGAAGTGCACGGCGACGGCGCCGTAGGTCACGTACTGGTAGGGGACGTCGGTCTGGTAGGTCAACCGGGGCAGCGTGCGGGTCGCTACCTCGGTTGCGGGGTCGACGACGGTTGCGATATGCGAGCGGTACCAGTCGTCGAGTTCCGGCAGTCGATCCTCGATGACATGTTTCTGGAGCCAGATCCTCACGATGTCCTCACTGCTGTCAGCGGTGTGTCCAGAAGGGAGGCCTCGATCAGGAATTGGCGTGCCGCAACGGAATCCGCGGATAGCTGGTCCAGATCGGCAAGGTGTCCTTTCAGCGAATCACGATCAGGGTCCTGCAGACCTCGCACCCTCCGCTCGCCGCGCGGAATGACTTCCCTCAACAGGTAGTTGCGACGCGAGGCGGCGAGCAATTCCAGCGCGGACCGGCCGACCCGTCCGTGCAGCCAGTCGGCGACCACCGGCATCAGGGCGAAGGCGTCATGGATGCCGGAGTTCATGTTGAGCCCACCCGCGGTGGAGGTGACGTGTGCGGCGTCCCCGAGGATGAGTACGGGACCGCGTTCGCAGAGATAGGACTTCGCCACGCCGCACTGGAGGCGGTAGCTGTCGA
>Ga0194063_10002481_pt1 | contig 11501 bp, 8 predicted proteins | sample SepL3720m_MetaG_FD_155459 | JGI IMG/M metagenome (GOLD analysis project Ga0194063, IMG submission 155459) | Anoxic zone freshwater microbial communities from boreal shield lake in IISD Experimental Lakes Area, Ontario, Canada - Sep2016-L373-20m | ecosystem: Environmental > Aquatic > Freshwater >... | reverse complement strand
GAGTTTGTCCATGGCGACGTGCGCTGCCAGGCCGATCTTGATGGGCTTGACGGCTCTTTCGATGTCCTCATCGAGGCGTCGGCGGAACCAAGCGTCCATGCTGGCATTTCGGGCTCACCCCGCTATGTCCTCGACACAAACCTTCTGGGAGCAATGAACTGCCTTGAGTTTGCACGCAACCGGTGCGGCGGCTTCGTGTTCCTCTCAAGCTCGCGCATCTTTTCCATCGCCCCGCTCACAGGCTTGCCCTTGGTCGAGCTGCCGACGCGGATGGACTTGCAATCCTCTGGCTGCAGCATCCCCGGGGCGAGCCCGGATGGCATTTCAGAAGGGTTCCCGTGCGACACCCATCGATCATACTACGGGGCCTCGAAGCTTGCCGCCGAGCTGCTGTGCCAGGAATATGCCGCTCACTCGGGGCTGCCTGTCGTCATCAACCGCTGCGGAGTCATTGCCGGCCCCGGCCAGTTCGGCAAAACGGATCAGGGCGTGTTCACCCTGTGGGTTGCCCGCCATTGCTTCGGCCGCCCCTTGAAGTATACGGGCTTTGGCGGCAAGGGGCTTCAAGTCCGCGACCTGCTGCATCCTGAGGACCTTTGCGAGCTCATCAGCAAGCAGCTGGAATCATGGAGCCGGATTTCAGGGGAGACGTTCAATGTCGGAGGGGGGCGCAGCGGCTCGGTCTCGCTGCGCGAGTTCACCTCGCTTTGCCAGCAGGCGGCTGGCCGGGAAGTTCCGATCACCGAAGACCCGACCACCAGCCCGGTCGATATCCCTTGGTATGTCAGCGACCATTCGAAGATCACTGGGCTCCTGGGCTGGGCACCCCAGCGGCGGCCAAAACACATCGTCGAGGACATCGCCGGCTGGGTCCGCTCCAATGAAAGCAGCCTCGCCTCTATCCTCTTGTGATTTTCGAACCGCCCAGCTCCCCGCACGCGCGCCCCGCAAATGGATTGCGGCCATCAAGCGCTATGGAAACCTTTGAGCCATGAAGCCGGATTTATTCATCGGCGTAACGGCATGGAATAGCGCGCAATTCCTCGAGCACTGCCTGCGCTCAATCCGCAAAACCACCAGCGGCTTGCAGGTGAGGATCGCGGTCGCGGACAACGAATCCACCGACGCCTCGGTGGAAATTGCGCGGGACATGGGAGCGGAGGTCCGCATTTTCCACTCGAGCCAAGCGATTGCGCTAAACCGCCTGCTCTCGATGTCCGACGCGCGGCATACGCTGCTGGTTCATTCGGATGTGATTCTCCTCTCGACCGCGTGGCACCCAACTTGCGCCGCACGCCTTACTGGGAACGTCGCGCTGGTCTCTCCGGAAGACATCGGATGTGGCCCGCTCACAAGACCCTATGGCGCAGGAAAGCCCGAGAGTTGTTTCCTGCTGTTCGACACGGAAAAAGCCCGGCGGGCACGCACTTGGAAATGGATCAGAAGGCGCGGCATCCCTTGGCCGATCCGGCATCTGAACCTTGAAGATCAACACGTGACGCACGATCTGCCCGAAACCCTTGGCCGCAGGGGATTCGCCTGGTGCCCGATGAAAGTTCATCCCTCTCCAAAAGAGCCGAAGTCGTTTTACTCCCCGCCCTTCACTCCTGAATACTGGTCTGAAGAGCTTTCATTCCTGCGCTATGGGATGGGAAACTTCTACAGCCTGGACGGTGAGATCACCCACTATCACAACTGGTTCGACCGCGTTCCCAAAAACATTCCCATCGACTCGGTTGAGACGACCGACGGGCACGGTAAAGGTCTCCCCCTTGCCTTCCTAAGCATCGCCACGCAGCGCTTCCTTGAGGACTTGCGACAAGGCCGGATCTTGGTCCCGTCTCCAGACGACCCGATGCCGGAGCCCCGTGTGACTCCCCGGCATGAGCCCGACCTGCGCAGGCCGTTCGCATTGAGCGATGGCGGCCAACCCAAAGAGGTTCCGCGCGCGAAGGACAACAGAAATCCCCCTATTCAGAGCAGCCAGGACAGATGAAGAAAGTCCTTCTGTACTCCCCGGATCTCATCGGCCATCCGCGCGTTTATTGCCGGGCGATAGCGGACGCGATGGCCGACGCTCCGCGCGGGCTCGTGATCGCGCTGGGGATCAGCAAGGAAGCCACCTTGGATGACTCTCCCGACCTTCAGCCGCTTGCCTCCCGAAACAGGGTACAGCTCGTCGACACGCGGGATCACTCTCAGACCGGGCAACCCCATTTGTCGGCAGAGGAGCTGCGCGGGCTGCAGGACCACTACGACATCGACACAACACTCTTCATTGAGGCCGACAAATCGCATGCCGAATTCCTGCGCATTGCTGAAAACAAGGCCCCTCCGCTCCGTGGCCGCAACATCGGGATATTTGCCAAGACCGCAGAGTGGTACCCCGGCGAAGACTCGTTCACGGGCGAACGGAAAAGCCTGCTGGCACCAACGATCCGCACCACTCTGGGGAACCTCAAACGAGCAGTTTTTAACCGCCGCCAGCATGCGCGCTACTTTTTCGAGAATGCCATCCTGGGGCGGCATGTGCTCGACGAGATCTTCGTGAAGGATGAGCGGCTCGCCAGCTGGCATGGCGCTCCTGTGTATTGGATGCCGGAGATCTCCAGGCCGGCGCCCTGCCCGGAAACACCGGAGGAGTCCGCCGATTTTTGCCTCCGCCAAACAGAGCTCTCGGCTTTCCTAGCTGCCAATGCAGGCCGCGAGCCGGCCCTCTATTTTGGCGACGCAGCATTCTACAAAGGTTATGACCTGTTTCTCGAATTGCTCGCTTCGACCCCTTCCACATGCGGAATCCATCCAGGACGAACCTACAACGCGGAGCAGAGGTCCTACTTCCGCTCGGATGTGGACACGCTCCGGAAACAGCTGCTGGAGGAGGGCCGCCTCTACGAAACAAATGCCTACGTCCACACCCAACGGCTGAAAGAACTATTCTTCGGCAGCATCCGCGTCTACGTGACGACGCACCGCCTTGCACTTTCCAGCTCCACCGTTATTCAGGCCCTTGAGATGGGCAAGCCGGTCCTTGTTCCGGACCGGGGGCTGCTTGGCCATCGGGTCCGCACCAACCATTTGGGAGGCGTCTACCGGTATGAAGACTTGGCCGACCTCAAAAGGCAGGCCTCGAAGCTCTGGAAATGCCAGCTGGATGAGTTTGCCGAGCCGATCAAGCGGTTTTGGGATCAGTTTTCAGACCGGGCGATCAAGACGTTTTTTGTCGAGCACCTCTGCTAGCCCGTCACGAATCATCAGCGGCGGCTTCGCCTGAGAAGCTGCTCCTAAGACATGGAAGAATTCATCCCAAATCCAACCGATCGAAGCTGCGGCGTTTTCTACATCGCCTTCGGCGAAGCCTACCGGAAGGAAGCGCGGCGGTCGATCGCCTCGCTGCGGCGCACCAGCCCAGGCCTCGCCGCAGCCGTCGTGACCGACACCGAATGGGACTGCGAGCCGAGGCCGGATCTTTTTATCCTCCGCCCGACTGTCCAGGGGTTTGCCAGCAAGCCTGCATACATCCGCGAGACGCCGTTTGATGCCACGCTCTTTGTCGATACGGACACGGTCTTCGCGCGCGATGCGAAAAGCATTTTTGGCCTGCTTCGCCACTACGACATCGGGGCGACGTTCGAAGGCCCTCAGCTGAATGAGCCCGATGGATTGGAGCTGCATACGCAGTGCAGCTCCGGGGTCATTCTTTACCTGAAAACCCAGCAGGTCTGGAACGTTTTCGACAAGTGGCAAGAGCGTCACCGCGCAGCATCGTCCGGCCAGGAGGGCGCGCTGACGAATGATCGGCGTGGCCTGAACGACCAGCGGTACCTTGCCATAGCGATCGCCCGCTCGCGCGTGCGCCCGGTCCATTTAACCTCCTATTTGCAGTTCGTTTTGTTCACGGTCACGACGGCCTATTCCCCGCCCATCATCTACCATGGCCGCGGGCCGGAGCTGGAGCTCCTGGATTCCTTCATCAGCTCGAAATGGACATCGACCGAAGACTGCCACCCGAGGCTGTGGCTGCCGAACCTTCGGGGATTGCTCCCAATGGGCATCCGCCGCTCAGATCCACTTCTTGCGCTCGCGCTCGTGCTCAGGCGGCTGGGAAACGAGCTCCGATGGCGCATCGCTACCTGGATCTCTTCAAGCCGCAAGTGAAAGAACCGTCAGGAGCCGTAGCTTAGAATGGATCTCGCTAACGCAGCGCGCTATCCAAAATGTCCCTTTTCTGATCCAGTGCCCCTGATCCGACATTTCTCCTTTCGGCCAGAGATCAATGGCCTGCGCGCCATTGCCGTGCTGGCCGTTGTTTTTTATCACGCGGGATTAGGCTGCCCGGGCGGATATGTCGGCGTGGATGTCTTTTTTGTCATCTCGGGTTTTTTGATTTCTTCACTCATCTGGAAAGACCTCGAGAAAGGAACATTCACATTTGCCGGCTTTTGGGAAAGGCGCTTCCGGCGCATTGGCCCTGCGTTGATCGTTGTGGTTCTCGCGGTGCTATTTGTCGGCTATCTGGTGATGCTGCCGGAGGACTTGAGCAGCCTGGGACGGGCCGCCGCATCACAAGCCCTGTTCCTCGCAAACATTCACTACTGGATGAACACGGGATACTTCGTCGGGACGGCTGAGGAAAAGCCGCTCCTTCACACCTGGTCGCTGGCAGTTGAAGAGCAGTTTTATCTGATCGCGCCTATTGCGTTGTGGGGGCTCTACCGCTCGAAGACGCTGAATAATCGCCTGTCAGTACTCGCGTTGCTTGGCGGTGGTTTCTTTGCAAGCCTTGGCATGAGCGAGCTCTGTTTAGCCCGCTTCCCTGGCGCAACATTCTATCTCCTGCCAACTCGTGCCTGGGAGCTGCTCCTCGGCGCCCTCACCGCATTTCTCCCACGCCAGGGGCGCCTCATCCAAACCAGATTAATGCAGGAAATAATCCATATTACGGGATTGGCGCTCATCTTGATTTCTATTTTCCTCTATTCCTCGCAAACCCGTTTCCCAGGTTTGGCGGCCCTGCCACCGACCGTGGGAACGGCAATATTGCTCTGGGCAAACGCCGGAAGCGATCACAGGACATCGGTCACGAAAATGATGACATGGCCTCCGATGCTTTTCGTCGGGCTGATCTCGTATTCGCTCTACCTCTGGCACTGGCCGCTCCTCGCTTTTTCCAAGTATCTTTCGCCTGCCCCTCTTACGGGACTTTGGCGCGGGGGGATTTTGATCTGCGGATTTGGATGCGCTGTGCTCTCTTGGAAGTTTGTTGAGACACCATTTCGCGAGAGGAGATTTGCACCCCGGCCACGAACGCTGTGGGTATCAACAGCAACCTCCCTCGCGTCCATTTTTGCCCTTGGGATATTGTGTTGGGGCATGCAGGGATTTCCTCATCGGTTTTCCCCGCAAATGCAATCCTATGCCAGAGCCAGATCCGACACGGGGCTTATCATCGAGCTGACAACAGAAGACATCGCCAAGGATCGGGTTCCCCCAATCGGAGTGAGGGATCTTACGGTCCATCCCACCGTGCTGGTTTGGGGCGACAGCCATGCGATGGCTGCACTTCCGGCTATCGACCAGTTTCTCAAGGAAAACGGGCTCTCCGGCAGAGCCATCACCCACTCGTCGACAGCGCCTGTTCTTGGCTGGTACGTGCCATCATCAATTTCAATCAGTAGCGGCCTTGACCAAGAGTCGATTCCGTTCGGAGAGGCCGTTATCGCCTACGTAACCAAGCACAAGATCACATCCGTGATCTTGATCGGCTGCTGGAGCGGGTACTTGGGGCATGACTCAATTTCCAATCCTTTGCGCACGGCTCTGCTGAAAACGGTTCAGCGCCTGAATGACATAGGGACCACGCCTTGGATCATGCTGGATGTCCCCATCCATGCGGTCAATATTCCCAAAGCCCTTTCCCTGTCGGCCAACGGTCAGGCTTTGGGGATCCAAAACTGCGCTCGACCCAGCGAGCAAGATGAGCTAGGGAAAAGCGACCCTGAGCTACTAACAGAACTTGAAGCCGCAGGCGCGAGGATCCTTGATCCGAAGCCGCTATTTTTGAACGAGGCGGGCGATCGCTACATCTTTCAAAAGGGGGAGACCCTCCTTTATCGAGATGCGAATCATCTCACGAGCAAAGGTGCTCTGCTTATGCTCACCCCGCTTCTGCGTCGCAACTTCCATCCCGATCACTTCTAAATGTGCGGCATAGCGGGATATTTGAATTTTGACGGAGCGCCGGCGCAGGATGAGCTACTGCGCCGGATGGCGGAGCTGATCTCCCATCGCGGACCGGACGGCTGCGGGACGCTTGTCCGCGGGCAGGCCGGGATCGCGCACCGCCGGCTCTCGATCATTGATGTGGAAGGCGGCGCGCAGCCGATGAGCAATGAGGACGGCTCGGTCTGGGTGGTTTTCAACGGGGAGATCTATAACCACGCCGAGCTTCGCAGCGAGCTGGGCGGGCACCGGTTCACAACGCGATGCGACACCGAGGTGGTCGTCCATGCCTACGAGCAATGGGGGAAGGATTGTGCCGGACGATTTCGAGGGATGTTTGCTCTCGCAATCCTTGACCTCCGTGACCGTTCAATTTTTTTGGCAAGGGACCGGGCCGGCATCAAGCCGCTCGTCTATTTCCACGACGGCAGGCGGATCGCCTTCGCGTCCGAGCTGGGCGCGCTTTCGGCGCTGGAAAATCCGCCGCGCGAAATCCTTCCCGAAGCGGTCGGAATGTATTTCCGTAACGCTTATATCCCGGCCCCGCACACGATCTTCCGCAACGTCTTCAAGCTGCCGCCCGCCCACACGCTCCGGGTTCCGTTCGATGGCGGAGAGATCTGTCCCGAGCGCTATTGGCAGGCACGATTTGAACCGGAAGAAAATGTTCGCGAAGAGGAATGGATCGAACGGATTTCAGACGCGCTCACGGATTCCGTGCGCGCCCACCTGATGTCGGATGTCGCGTTCGGGGCCTTTCTCTCTGGCGGGGTGGACTCCAGCGCGATCGTCGCCCTCATGGCGCGTGAGATGTCCTCTCCGGTCAAAACGTTTTCCATCGGCTTCGAAAACCAACAGTTTTCCGAGCTTCCATTTGCCCGGCTCGTCGCGGAGAAATTCGGGACCGACCACCACGAGGCGATCGTACGCCCGGACGCGCTCGAGGTCCTGCCGGAGATCGTTCTGCACCATGGTGAACCGTTCGGCGACAGCTCGGCGGTCCCAACCCACTACGTTGCGAAGCTTGCCGCTGGCCATGTGAAAATGGCGCTCTCCGGCGATGGCGGGGATGAGATTTTTGCGGGCTACCCGTGGTATGCCAACGTCGCTCAGGCCTTCGGCGGCGCCTCGGGATACCTGCGCCAAAACCTCGGCTTCGCCATCGGCGGCAAGGCAGATCCTATCCTGACGTGGAAGGAAGCGCAGTCGGTCTTTAGCTCCCCAGCCCTTGTGCGGCTACTCCATCAGGACTTCCTGCCGCCGGCGCTTTCCTCACGGCGGCTGCCCGCAGATCTCTGCAGCCGCATGCAGGCGTGCGACCTGGAATCCTACCTCCCGAACGACATCCTGGCCAAAGTCGATATTGCCGCCATGTCGTTCGGCCTCGAGACGCGGGTTCCGCTCCTTGACCACAAGCTCGTCGAGCTCTGCGGGAGGATCCCCTCGCGTTTCAAACTGCGAAACACACCCGCCGGGTTCGATCAGAAATTCCTTTTGAAAAAAGTTTTTGCGCCGATCCTGGGCACGGAATTCCTTAACCGCAAAAAGCAGGGGTTTTCGGTTCCCCTACGCGACTGGTTCGCTTCCGGCTCCCGGTCGGAGATCGCCGAACGGATCCGCTCCTCACGAATTGGCAGCTTCTGCAACATGCCAGAAATCGATGGCCTCCTTGAGACGGCAGGAGACGTAAGCTCCAAGCTCTGGCTCCTCCTCGTTTTCACTGAGTGGCTGGAGCAAAACCCGCACTCATGATCACCGTCGCTATCTGCACGTACAACCGGGCGGCAAGCCTTCGGAAGACGCTCGCGTCTTTTGCCGCATGCCGGGTGCCGCCAGAGTTCCGTTGGGACATGCTGATCGTCGATAACGCCTCGACCGACGACACGAGAAAAATCGTATGCGAATTTGAATCGATCCTGCCCCTGCGCTACAGCACAGAACCTGCGCTCGGTCTCTCGCACGCGCGCAATCGCGCCGTGGCAGAAACGGCGGGCAGCAAGATCCTCCTCTTCACCGACGACGACGTGCGCGTGGAACCAGGCTGGATCGCCTCCTATGCTCACGCTGCTGAGGAGCATCCCGAAGCGGCTTTTTTCGGCGGCCGAGTGAAGCCTCTCTTTGAAGGAGGAAGCCCTTCCTGGCTGCCCGACGAGAACATGGATTTGCTGGATGGCCTTTTCGTGAATTTCGACCCCGGCACAGAACCGCACGAAATCTTTTTGGGCAGCACCCTGCCGATCGGAGCGAGCATGGGGTTCCGAAGGGAATGCTTCGAAGGGGACAACCTTTTTCGCACCGACCTCGGCGTCTGCGGACGTAACAAGGGTCGCGGAGAGGACAGCGAATTTCTCGGCCGCCTGCTAAAATCCGGCCGGCGGGGCTGGTTTGTTGCCGATGCCCTCAGCCGCCATGAGGTCGCCCCCGAACGCCTGACATTTTGCTACGCCTTTCGTTACGGGATGGCCTGTCACGGAGGGAGCGGTTCCCTGCTCCAGGCGGCAGGCTTTCTTATTCGTGGCCTCAGGCAGCTTCTGATCGGGCGCGGCGACCGCGCACGCCAGTGCCTGATCCGGGCAGGAATGGAGCTCCCAAGCTAGCTCCTGCCTTCTTGTTTTCCCCGTTCAACAACCCCGTGGCTGGGACGAATTCCCAGCCGGCGCCCCGCTCAAACCAGCGTTTCCTTTTATGTTCTATATTCTGGAAAACTGAGTCTGCCCGAGTTAACAGGAAGAAATACCAACGTGACCCCAACCAAAATCATTTTCCGTTTTGACGACATCTCTGCGTCGAGCGGCGTTGATATCGAAAAAGCTATTTTCGACGCGTTTTTGGCGCAGCGGATCCCGCTCACGGTTGGCGTGATCCCATTTGAGTGTGCCGGAGACGTTCATGTTGCAACGCCGCAGGAAGAGGTGCCGCTCACGGACTCGAAGTTTTCTTTGTTGCGTCACCTGCAAGATGAGGGGTTCGAAATGGCCCAGCACGGGTTTTCTCACCAGGTTCGTGCCGGCTACGGGTTCCATACGGAATTCGTCGGCCGGCCGTTCGATGACCAGCTGTCCAGAATTGCCCGCGGCAAGCATTATCTCGAAACCCAATTAAAAATTGAGTCCTTCATCCCCCCTTGGAACGGCTATGATGGCATAACGATCCGGGCGCTCGAAGCGCTCGATTTCCGCACGCTCTCTGCCGACCCGTACGGCTACGTCTACCCGGAGAGCCTTCTGCAATATATGCCGGCGAACATCACGCTGCCGGACCTCAGCCGGACTGTCGAATCTGCCCGGGCTTGCTTCACTCCGTCAAAGCTGATTGTTGTGCTGCTGCATGCCTATGAGTTCCGGGAATCGAAGTCCGACCGGGCAATCCTCTGCCTCGATGATTTACGCCATATCCTGCGCGCGCTCCCCATCGGCGGGCATTTAGAATGCACCACGCTGCGCGAAGGCGCTGCCGAAGGCCGCTACTCAGCCCGCTCGTTCCTCGCCGGAAGAAGGCGCGCCAGGCTCTTGCGTGTCCTCCCGCCCTTTCTCCGGCAGAAGTTCTCTCCCGATGGCGTAAGCGTATACCCCCGGCTTCGAGAGGCTCCCAAATCCGATAACGCCGGGGCAGCACGAATTTCAGCTTCGGAATAATAGCTGTTCGCGAGGCGCTTTGCCGTGCCATGAACCTGTACTTTCTTACTCCTCAGGACAGCGCTCTCGCCGCGCGCGACGCTTCGTTTTTAAACAGCATCCGAGCTGAGCTTCTGGGCCGATCGGGAATCAGCGAGGCGATATCGCCAGCCGAAGCGGACGCCATTCTCATCCACGAGGAGTTTTCATTTAAGGAATGGCGCTACATCCAAAAGCTATTAGCCGCCCCCGTCATCGGCACATATCCACACAAGACATATACCATCAACACGGACGACATCGCCTCCGGCCTCCTGCGAGGCATATATACCTCGCTCCCACGGAACCGGTTTGACCCCGCGATCCACAGGGCCGCACCCTACATGTGGTACCAGAACGAGCTGGTGTTGGAGCGCCCGACCCCGACCGCCACAGCGCCTCAATTCCTTGCGACGTGGCGAGGGAATGTTTCCTCTAACACAAAGCTCCGCCGATCGATGATCCGGGCCTGCAACTGCTCGACATCCATGTTGGCCGAGCCGACGCATAGCTGGTTCAATCAGCACACGGCGGAGGAAAAAAGGCGCTACATCGACGTCGTGCGCAACGGGCGGTTCTCGCTCTGCCCGGCAGGCTGTGCCGCGGTGAGCTGGCGCATTTATGAGAGCATGGCGCTGGGGGTCGCTCCGGTGATTATTGCGGACGCGTTTATGCCTCCTCGCGGGCCGGATTGGGATAGCTTCTCAGTGAGAATTCCGGAAAGCTCGCTCCACCACTTAGAGGCCGTCCTACAACACTATTCCCCTGAGTATAAATCAATGGGCGCATTGGCACGATCTGCTTGGGAGGAGTTCTTCCTGCCGTCCAGAATCGCCAGCTACTACTGCGATGCGCTGATGGAACTTCTCTGCAACCGCCCTCAGGAAAATTCCCGCGGAGCCGAGTTGAGGCGATGGCAGTCCTTCCGGATGCAGTGGTCCAACAGTTGGACCATCCTCCAGAGAGCGCTGAAAAGGGGGGCTGACCAGCTCGCTCGCCTGCGCCCTGAAACCTGATGTCGCCTACACCTTTCATTCCCGGCCTGGTTTCGGTCGTCATGCCAGTCTTCAACCGACCGGGGTTCCTGCGCGAAGCTGCGGCACAAGTTTTTGCGCAAACCTATAGCCCGATCGAGCTCATCCTCGTGGACGACGGCTCCACCGATGCGACCGGAGCCGCTTGCGACGAAATCGCTTTGAGGCATCCCGAATTCGTGCGCGCTGTCCACAGGGACAATGGTGGACCCGGCGCAGCGCGCGAAAGCGGGCGCCTGCTGGCCCGGGGGGAGTTCCTTCAATACTTCGATTCTGACGACCTAATCGATCCGCGCAAAATCGAGGTCCAGGTCGCTGCCCTGCGAACCCACCCGGCCTGCGGGATCTCCTATTGCAAAACCCGCGAGTTCAGCCGCGGAGAAACGCATGGCGGCCAGTGCAGCCAGTTTACTGGAGAAAAGCTGGCTCAGCTATTTCCCCGGATTCTTTCGGGCTGCTGCTGGCCGACGATCACCCCTTTGCTCCGACGCGAGGTGAGCGATTCCGCCGGCCCCTGGCTGCCGCTCCGGCAGGAGGAGGATTGGGAATACGACTCACGGCTTGCCGCCCTTGGCGTGAAGCTATTCTATTG
>Ga0194063_10002480_pt1 | contig 11501 bp, 9 predicted proteins | sample SepL3720m_MetaG_FD_155459 | JGI IMG/M metagenome (GOLD analysis project Ga0194063, IMG submission 155459) | Anoxic zone freshwater microbial communities from boreal shield lake in IISD Experimental Lakes Area, Ontario, Canada - Sep2016-L373-20m | ecosystem: Environmental > Aquatic > Freshwater >... | reverse complement strand
ACAACCCTTTGCGCAAGGTCACATTCGCCGGAACCTTTCGCCCCGAGGTCTGATCCTCACGCTTGGACCAGGGACTGGACGCCACGACCGTCACCGGAATATCCGTGCCATCCAGAGCCTCAAACAACGTGGGGTAGTCGCGCAGTTCACGCCCCACACTCACCACGCCACACCCCGGTTCCGCGGATGCCCCCGGCGTAAAGAAGTTCTCATCGACCTGAAAGGCAATCCGGCGGATCTGGCGCGCGGGCACACCGAGGCGCTCCTGTGCAAATCGCTCCTGCTGGCGACTATAACACAGCATCATCCCGATCTGATTGAAGAGACGGAACACACGCAAAATCCGGCTCTTCTGAGGCGTGGTAACGCGATGGCCGATCATCGCCAGCGTCACACCGCGTCGAAACTTCAACAACAGCGCCAGCGGGATTGCCGTATTTTCAGCCGTGACGAAGTAGAATGATCCTTTCCTCCAAAACGCGAGCCAGGCCAAAGCGGCCGCTTTCCCGGCATATTTCGCCAACCAACGCGTCAAGACCGAACCGCGCGGCACATCCGAAAATGAAAGAATCTCGGCATCCAGTGCCCGCGCAAGTTCAACAAAATCCTGCCGGGGCGACAACGCCTCTCCACGAAGACGGGTCAATACAGCCTCGACATCGGCCGTGACCAGAACAAATCGTTTTCCCTTTTCAACGGTCATTTGTTCTTTTACTATATCGCATAGTCTCGCTTCGGTCACGCAGAAGATGTGAGACTGCATAGGTGAAGTGACCAGGTTATTGTCAGGAGAGGAGTGAGTACTAACAATGAAGAGGCTTGCATTTACTAGATTCTGGGTGGGGTTGACAGTGGCATGGGCTTTGACGAGCGCCACCGTCGCAGTTGCTAGACCCGCGAGAGGTGACGACGATAATCGGACTCCAGCCGCACCGGAGCCGGAAATTCTCGTCATGGTCGCCTCGGGCCTGGCTTTAGGCGGCGGTTATGTGTTGTGGCGACGCCGTTCTCGCAAATAGTCCAATACGTGACCACCCCACTGGTGTCTGTCGAAACCAAAATCGGCCAAGAACCACGCCCCCTGCCTTTACTGGCGTGGTTGCTGGCCGTTGCGCTTTTTGCCCCCGTCCTGGATTGGCTGGTGCAAATATGGACCACGTCCATTTACGATGCCCACGGCGTGCTGGTTCCGTTCCTTGCAATGGGTATGATTTTCGGGGCGCGTGGCGCCCTCTCCGCCGCGCCACGCGAGACGGAGAACGCCGGTCTTGGCTTGACGGGCGCCGGACTCGCCCTGCTGCTGACCGCCCTGCTCATGAACTTTAAACTGCTGGGCGGCGTGGCGCTTGTGCTGGTTATCGCGGGCATGGTCTGGACCCTCTGGGGCCGAACCGTACTGCGCCTGGTGGCCTTCCCGCTGGCATTTCTGCTCCTGATGCTGCCGCTCAACTACCCTCTCGAAATCTTCATTGGCTTCCCGTTACGTCTGGTGTCGACCAAGTTGAGCGCCATGCTGCTCGGCCTGCTCGGACTCAACGTCACGGTCTCCGGGACCGTGATTACCACGTCGAATTTCTCGGTCGCCATCGAAAGTCCCTGTTCGGGCCTGAAAACCCTTTCGGCCCTGCTGATGACCGGACTGGTTCTGTCCTACTTCCTTCATAAACGCTGGTGGCACCGCGCCTTAATCGCCCTGTTGATCCTGCCGACCGCCGTATTCGCAAACGCGTTGCGCAACACGGTCATCACCATGATCGGACACCACTACGGCGAAGACGCCGCCATGGGCTGGCTACATGCATTTTCCGGCTTGGCGGTCTTCCTGTTGGCCATGGCCATGCTGATCCTTATTTCGGAGACACTACTGTGGCGAAAAAAATCTACATCCACCTGATCCTGCTTCTGGCCATGGCGCTGGCGCTGCGTCTGGGCATCACGCACCGTCAGGTGCGTCCGCTTTCCAACTACACGGTCGAACGCCTGCCCACCCATCTGGCATCCCAACCCGGAATAGATTTGCCGTTGACGCCATTTGAAGTGGACTTGCTCGCCCCGGATGGCGGACGGATCATCCAGCGCCGCTACGGCGACGGCGTCACAGCCCTCTGGCTGGCCGCCGTTCAGAGCAGTAGCGACTGGCGGGTTCAGCATCCCCCGCAGATTTGCTACGTGGCCCAAGGCTGGCGCATCGATGAGCAGACAGGGATCACATTGCGCGACCGGAACGGCCGCGCCCATGATGTCCGTCGCATGATCGTCCGCAAGACTAATGACCCGCGTGTGGTCTATTACCTCTACACGGACGGGCAACACTGGACCGCATCCTACGCCAACCGGGTAATGCACGCATTTCTGGATCGGGCGATCCGATCGCAATCGACCACCTGGGTTTTAGTCCAAGTCTCAACGCCGTATTACTCCGTGTCCGATGAAGCGCGCGTTGCGTCGGCTTGTCTGGAGTTGTTTGACCAGGCCACAAAGTAGTTCAGCCCGGACTTGGATGGTCGCGAATCACATTACACTCTGATAAGCATCCAGCAGGCGGTCGGCCTGCTTGACACTGTCGAACTCAGCCTCGGCGCGGATCCGGCCTGCTCGGGCCAGCCTCTCGCGTTCCTGCGGGTCTTCGAGCAGGCGTCGCATCGCGCCTGCCAGGGCGAGAAAGTCGGAAGGCGGAACCAGTAGCGCCGCCTCACCTACGACTTCAGGTATCGATCCGTGCAAGGTGGTAATAATGGGCGTGCCTGAGGCCTGAGCCTCGGCCAGAACGTAGCCGAATTGCTCCAACCAACCGGGGCGCGCCGTCGATCCGAGCAGGAAGACATCGGCCAGATTGTAGGCTAGGGGCATCTGGTCATAGGAAAAGCGTGTGAAGACCACACGCTCGGCAAGGCCACACCGCTCGGCAAGCGCACGGAGCCGGGGCTCTTCCGGTCCGGAGCCGGCAAAAATGAGTTTCAGGAAGCGGTTCGGGACATCCAGTGTGAGGCGCTTGAACGCGTGCAAGATATCGTAAACGCCCTTCTCCCAGCGCAACGCGGCCACGGATATAAAAACGAAATCGTCTGGTGTGAGTCCCAAACGCTTCAACTCCTCGTCCGGCTTGGCGCGCGGTTGGAAACGGTCAAGATTGATTCCCGGCGCCCACACGCGAATTTTCGAGACATCGGCGCCCTCCAGTTCCAGACAGCGGGCCGCGCGCGGCGTCATGGCCAGCAGCAAATCAGCGCCGTGCAACACCTCGTACTTCATGCGCCGTTTGGCCGCAAAGCGCTCCGCGGCGTAGGGCCGGTTCTCCCAGACGGTCACCACTAATCGTGTTCCGTGTCGTCGCTTGGCCTGTAACGCCTGCCACGAGAACGCATTGAACGTCTCCATCGTGTGGGCAATGTCGCACCCGGCCAGCGCTTTATCCAGCCCGAAATGGTAGTAGTCCATGCCGTTCGTGGCTTGAAGAAGCAGGTCAAAATAGAAACCCAGTTTCGGACTGATCATCGTGACCGGATCATCAATGCAACCCAGGGACTTGATTGGCACCCTCAAACTTCGGATGGGAAAACGGTTGATGCGGATGTGATACGCCTCAAGATCCACCCGCCCCAGCAGGTGCTCGATCGTCTGCATCTCAAACTGCGACAGATACGCTCCGCGAATTAAACCAACTTTCATGCCGTGGTCTCTTCCTTTTTGTAAAGGCATCGTACACAACAACAGCGGGTTATTACAAGACCGCGAAACATCAGTATCAGGGCGGCGCCAGCCGTCCGCGAACAATGGCCTCCGGGGGCCGCACCTCGGCGCCCGCGGGGACATCGCGCGTCACAATGCTGCCGGGATGGATCACCGCGCCTTCCCCAATCGTCACACCCTTGAGTATCATCGCGCGACAGCCGATCCGCGCGTTGTCCCCGATGGTCACGGCGCGGTTCACAAGCGGTCGGCCGCCGACACTGTGCAAATCGGTGTCCATCACCAAAGCGTCCCATCCGAGATAGACGTTCCTGCCGATCGTCACCTGCGCCCACGCAATCACTTCCACGCCGGCGTCCAGCACCGTGCCGTCACCGATGTCGAGGCGACCTCCCTTGTGCGCCCAGAGACGGGTTCCGCAAGCTAGAAAAACCCGACCCACGCTCAGCGTCCCCGCTTCATTATTGATCAACGGCGCCGGCGAACCGGCGCCAAACGTCACCTGCGACAGATCCACCTCGCCACACGCAACTTTCCGCGATGAGGCCTGGCGCAGGGCTTCGGGCAGAAGGGGGAAAATCGAATCCATAGTCATTGAACCACCTCCGCCGCCTTGCCGGCAATGATCGCCCCCTCGGGAAATATTCCCTGAACAACACTGCCAGCCGCCACAACACAGCCGTGGCCAAGCACCGTACCGCCCAGAATCACCACGCGACTGCCAACCCAAACATCGTCTTTCAGTTCCACCGGTGCGAACGGTTCGGCGGCGCCGAAGCCGGCGTAGTCTGTGATGACGGCCTGCCAGGACACCATGCAGTTACGCCCCAGCCGCACGGTCTCACCGGAAAACACGCGGGCATGGCGGTTAAGAAACGTACCGTCCCCAATGGTAATCTGCCCCTTGCCACGACAGTGAAGCCGAACACCCGGATAGAGACCCACATGTCCCAGTTCAATCCGGCCCTGACCCGCACGAACATCCGGGCATGGCCAACCCCTCACCCAGGCAACCGGCCCGGTACCGGTTCGCCGACCCGGTAAAAGCATTCCCAACAGGTAGGCGACCGGCGAGTAGCGCCGCTCGCCGGAACGAAGCAGCCGCACGACTGACTGGAGACGTTGCTTCATGGTTTGCGAACGGCTTCATCCAGGGCCGCGTTCAATTTATCTCCAATCACGGACCAATCGAAATGACGGCGGACAAACTCCAGGCCGGCCTGCGCCAGTGAGTCCGCGAGCGCCGGTTCCGCCAGCACCCGGAGAACGGCGGATGCAAAGTCCGCCGGATCGTCTGCCAGCAACAGCTCCCGGCCATGCTCCACGGGTATTCCTTCGGCGCCCAACCGTGTCGAAACCACGGGAATGCCTGCGGCAAAGGCTTCGACGATTTTGAAACGCGTGCCGCCTCCCATCCGTAACGGGACAACGAACACCGACGCATCCCACATGAACGGACGCACATCGTCCACATAACCCGTCACGGCAACACTGTCAGACTGGCGCGTGGTGAGCGACGGAGGCGGTTTCCCGCCCACCACCGTAAACGTGAAATCGGGACAGTGGCGACGGATCCGCTCATGGACGTCATCCAGAAAAAACAGCACTCCATCCTCGTTGGGAAAGTAATGCGTCGCGCCGACGAAAACCGCGCTGTTCGGTGTGCGCGGCCCGGCCGGCCTCCTGAAGTGATCACAGTCCACGCCATTGGTGATCGTGGCGGTTCGCAGACCGGGAACGTGCCGACTCAGCACTTCGCCATCGCGCTCCGAGGTGACGAGCGTCACCGCCGCATCCCGGGCGGCGGCGAGTTCCTCGCGCCGAAACTTGGCAGCCTCGATACGATTGAACCATCGGCGGATCACGCCTCCTTCGCGCGCGGCCATCCGGTCGAGCAGGTCGAACTCCACATTATGCTCGTCCAACACCACGGGCACACCCCGGGGAAACCGAAACCCGGTCATCTGGGAAAACTCCACAAGAATCACGTCAATTCCCTGCTCAGCAACCAACCGGTCGAGTGCCGCCTGCATGGCGTGACTGTAATGGAAGCGTACTTGGAATGATCGCAACGATAGAAGCGACAACAGTTGCTGCCGTCGTTTGTCACCCACGATGCGCGGAACCACGGTGACTGTCTTGCAGAACGGATCCACCCCCTTCGGATCTCCCCCGCCCACCTCTTCACGATACGTAAGCAGATGCACGTCGTGCATCCGGCTCAGTTGCCGAATAAGATGAAAGATACGAACCGAGCCTCCAAAGTTGGGCGGATACGGAACGTACGGTGTTAGAACCAGAATATTCATGGGGATGACCTCGATATTGCGGATGACGAAGATGCAATTCCCGCCACCTCGTTATATACTTGCTCGATGCAACGAACCTGGGATGCGGCGCTGAAACGTTTCAGAACCGTGGTTCGGGCGGCCGCACCGATGCGGGCGCGCAGGGCCGGATCGCGAACCAGGTCCAGCAAAATGGCGGCCAGGGCCGCATCGTCGCGAACGGGAAACAGGAACCCGTCCTCACCATGGGTGATGATCTCGGGAATACCGCCGGCGCATGTGCCAACCACAGGTTTCCCGCAGGCGGCGGCCTCTACCACAACCATCCCGAAAGCCTCCCGCAAAGCGGCGTCAACAACCACGTCCAAACCGTTGCAGATGGCCGGCATGTCAGACCGACGTCCGATGAAGGCCACCCGCGACTCCAAACCGAGTTCTCGGGCCAGGGCCTTCAACTCCGCTCCGTAGCCGGCGTTGTGGCTGGATATGGAATCGTCACCAACAATAACAAAGAAGGCGCGCTTGTCCTGGATCGCCACTCTCGCCGCCGCCCGAAGGAAGGTGACCTGATCTTTTTCCGGCGACAAGCGGCAGGTCGTACCAATCAGCACGGTTTCGGGCGACACATCCAACTCCTGGCGCAGCAAGGAGGGTTTTCCCGGGGCGAACTCCTCCGTGTCAACGGAGTTGTGGATCACCCGAATTCGATCCATGGTCGGGCCGAGGGCGCGGATGAAGTCCAGCCGCATGTCGCCCGAGTTCGCCACGATGGCTGCCGCCCGGGCCAATGCCCGGCGATTAGCCGGGTAGTCCACATAGCCATCACGAATGTGATAGATAAACGGGATGCCCGTCAAGCGATGAACCAGCAAGGCTAGATGCACAGCCCGTTTCTTATCAGACGTGTGGATGATCTGGATGCCTGCACCCCGGCAGAGTCGGGCCAGGCGCCAGGCGCTCAACCCGAGCGGTAGCAGACTCGCGGTGTCGGCCAGTTGACTGCGCCAACCTTCGCACAACTCCTTGGACTTGGTTCCCATTTCGATGGGCCAAATCGTCACGTTGGGAATAGCGTGAAAAAGAGGCATCAACGATCCGTGACCGAGACAGGCCAGATGGACATCGAACCGGGTTCTGTCAAGGGTGCGCAAGATCGTCGAATGACTCCGGATTACGCCCCCCATCGCATCGTTGGTGTCGAGCAAGAGTGTCTTGACGCGTGCGGCGCCATCATGGGACGGGGCGGTCGGAGGGGATCCGCTTCGCCGCAGAATGGCAGTCCTGTAAACCCCCTCCATCGCGCGAACCTGAGCGTCGATGCTGAAACGCCGCAGGACGGTGGCGCGACCGGCGGCTCCCATGCGGGCGCGCAGGGTCGGATCGCGAACCAGTTGCGTCAGGATGTCCGCCAGCGCGACCTCGTCGCGAACGGGAAACAGGAACCCGTCCTCGCCGTGCGTAATGATCTCAGGGATGCCGCCGGAACGTGTTCCGACAACTGGTTTTCCGCATGCCTGAGCCTCGACCACGACCATCCCGAAGGCTTCCCGCCAGGCCGCATCGACCACGACATCCAAACCGCAGTACACATTAGCCATGTCGTTTCGGCATCCCAGAAAATGGGTACGCGACTCCAGCCCCAGTTCACGCACCAAGCGGCTCAACATGGGCACATAGTCCACGTTGTCGCTCAAGATTGAATCGTCACCGGCCAGAACAAACAGGGCTCGATCATCCTGAGCCACCCGCGCCGCCGCGCGAACGAACGTCTCCTGGCCCTTATCGGGTGCCAACCGACTTACCACGCCGATCAGAATCTGATCCGGACGGACGCCGAGTTCGCTTCGCAGGTTTGATGGCAATCCAGGCGCGAACTCGTCCGCATTCAGGCCGTTGTAAACGACCTGGATGCGATCCAGATCGTCCCCCCGTTCGCGCACAAAGTCCTGCTTCATGTCTTCCGAGTTGGCCACGATCACCGCCGCCATCCTGAGAGCGGCACGGTTGGCCGGATAGTCCACGTAGTTGTTGTGTATGTGATAGACAAAGGGAATGCCGGTCAGACGGTGAAGCAACGTGGTGAATATCACCGCCCGTTTTTTGTCGGATGTATGGATAAGTTGGATACCGACGCGGCGGCACCGCCATGCCAGACCGATCACGCTCCACACAAGCGGAATCAGGCTTCCCATATCCGCGAGTCTGGCAAATCGTCCGGATCCCATCATTCGGGTTTTTGTGCCGAATTCCATGGGCCACAGAGCGACGTCCGGAATGGCCTGAAAAAACGGCAACACTTTTCCGTGACTGAGGCACGCGAGATGGATATCAAACTGATCGCGATCCAGCGATCTCAACAGGTTAAGATGCACGCGCACGACGCCGCCCATCGCGTCATTCGTGTCCAACATGAGTACTTTGAGTTTGTTGGTCATTCGAACCACGGCTGAAATACGAGGTTGTAACGCAATTCTTTCGCCCGCTCGCCGATGACCTTGGCCGGCACGCCACCAACCACAGCATATGCCGGCACGTCCTTGGTCACGACAGCGCCGGCCGCCACCACCGCGCCCGTCCCGATCGTCACTCCCGGAAGAACCATCGCACGGCTTCCCACCCAGGCGTAATCCTCAATCACAATGGGTTTGTCTTCAACACCAAAATCCGGATCGTCCTTGAGATGATTGGACGTGATCAGCATGACTTCGGGAGAAAGGCTCACATTGCTGCCGAGGCGCAACCCGCCGCGCCCGTCCAAGGTACAGCGGCGGTTAATGATGGTATGATCGCCCATGGTCATGGGTTGTGGATTACGTCCGAAGGGCCTGTAGAAATACCAGAAGCAGTCCATCAGCACCGCACAATCCCGTCCGATACGCACGCCGACGACATGTCGGTACCAGGCGTGCCGGATGGCGAAAAAGGGAATGTGGCCAATGACGTGATTGGTCAGATAGGCCAGCAGTTTGGCGATCATGCGGCCTCCTTGCGCATCGACTTGAGCGCGTGCATCATATGATGCAGATCCTCGCGGGGCACCACCCCTGACAACAACGCCAGAGGCACATAGAACGCCCCGCCGACGACGATCATCAGCACGAGGTTCGACGTGCCCCACGCCCGCAACACCAACACCATGGCCACCCCAATGGCCAGGGCCTTGAGTCCACCCGTCAGATTGCGACGGCTGAAAACACCCTTGGGCATGATCCACAACGCGCCGACCATCATGAGCGCCTCCGTCAGCAGCGTGGCCGCCGAGGCGCCCACCCCCCCGTTGCCCCAGACCCGTTGCGCGAATGGGATGGCCCAGAGATTGAGCAACGGATTGAAGACCGCTGCAGCCACCGCCATGACGGCCCAGGCCTTCTCCTTGCCGCGTGCGATCAACGCCGTGCCGAGGACAACATCGATACAGACCAGCAGAATGGAGGCTCCCAGAATCTCCAGGTTGGGACCGGCCTGCATAAACGATCCGGATCCGTAGAGCAGGAGCACAAAAGGACGGGCCACGGCGACCGTGCCGGCCGCCACCGGCACGGCAACGAACAACAAGAGGTTCATCAGCCGTTCCGAGGCGCGTCCAAAGGAGGCCTCGGCCTCGGCGGACGAACCGAGACGCATCATGGCCGGGAAAACCGACGTCATCAGAATATTGGGAATAAACAGCAGCGTGCCGTAGATACGCGTTGCCGCACCATACCACCCTACGACCGTGTCGCCGGTCATCAGCGACAGCATCATTACGTCGATCCGGATGTAGATTTCGCCGAAAATAACCCACACGAGAAATGGCAACCCGCCAAGAAAAACGCGCCGAATCAGGGCGGAATCCCAGGTCGGAACGAAGCGCTCAAGACGCTGCAACCATCCCAGCGCAATCAGGAAGGCAAGCACCGAGGCCGCCGTGTGCGCCCAGCACACGGCCCGCAAGCCGAAACCGTGCGCCAGCAGGAACCAGCATCCGACCGTGACGACCGTTTTTTCGACGATGAGAGCCACCGTCGAGCCGGCCATGGTCTCCAGACCCTGGAATACACCCCCGAGCGTCTGGGTGATGGCGCCCAGACACGAGCCGAGGCCGATGATGAGCACGGCCTCACGTGTGGCTGAATCGTAAGGCAGCACGAAGATCAGAGCCGACTGCAACACGAACACCACGAGCGCCAGGATCAATTTCAGGGTGAATACGTTGCCGAGAAGTGCCCGAAGTGCCCTGCGGCGCCGTTGATTTTCTTCGGGCGGCATATCCGGCGTGGGATGCAAGACGGCCACTTCCCGAACCAAAAACGTGTTCAGACCCAGATTGATGAACTGGCTGAATATCAATCCATAACTCAGGGCGAAAAACAACTTTCCAAAACTGGCATCTCCGAGTTGTCGCGGCAAAATAACAAGAAGGAACCAGGAAAGCGTCCAAGTGACGAGTTGACTTACCGCTTGAATGGCGGTGTTCTTGAGAGCACGTCTGGTTTTACTCATGAATGGAGTCCCCATATCAAAAAAAGGGGTCTTGTGTCTAGAGTTTGCTGCCCACCGAGGACACTCTGTCGGATACCTGACTGTCAAGAAGTTCGGACGACTCGATTCGGCGGATGCTGGCGCCCAAGGCCATCGCAAGCCCAAGATAAATCATATTCCGATAAAATGTGATCTGCAGATCGTAATAGGCGACGATCACCTGTCCGACGATGAATAATATGATCATCAAGGCGAGGGCTTTGAAATAGGGATCGCGCATGGCGCGGTAATCGATCATGGCCTGAACAATCGCGGTTCCGAAAAACAGCCAGAAGATGGCAAAACCGATGAACCCGGTCTTGATCCATACCCAAAATAGAGCACAGTGAGGAATATATCGCCAGAGGGGAAACTCTTCGCCAATGTCGGCGTAGGGCACGACAATCAAATACTTGTTGCCGAAGCCTATTCCAAACGGATAGGCGCTGACGGTGGCCTTGAGATTGAGCAACTCCAACTTTCGCCACTCGTTGGACTCGTTGTCCACGGTTCCCTCCTGTTTAACAAACATGGATTTGATCTTTTGCGCCGGCATGGCCGCCCCGCCGCTCTTGTTCCAGAAGGCGGCGGTATAGACAACCAGAAGAAGGGCGACCGGGATGACAACGCGGAACGCCTGGAGCAGACGTTCCCGCGGGAGCATAGCCACGACAACACCCAGGCTGAGGCCGAGGACGGCGTAGGTGATGCGACGTTGATTGAAGACGAACGTGAGCATATTGGTGGGGAGGGTGGCCACCATGAACTTAAACTCGCGACCGCGGTAACCGAGGAAATAGCAGGCCGCAAGCAGCACCACGACCGTGACGATGAACAGCGAATCCTCGTGGCCCAGAATCGCGCGCAGACTGCCCAGGTCGCCCTGACGGGTGACGAAATAACGCCAGCAACCCTGGTATCCCTTGATGGCAACGCCGATGATGATGATCCACACGCAGATCCGCACCTGTTGACGCGTCCGGATGATCTGGGCCGCAATGAAATACACCAAACAGAGGTAGT
>Ga0194063_10002479_pt1 | contig 11504 bp, 8 predicted proteins | sample SepL3720m_MetaG_FD_155459 | JGI IMG/M metagenome (GOLD analysis project Ga0194063, IMG submission 155459) | Anoxic zone freshwater microbial communities from boreal shield lake in IISD Experimental Lakes Area, Ontario, Canada - Sep2016-L373-20m | ecosystem: Environmental > Aquatic > Freshwater >... | reverse complement strand
TGTGACGGGATTCCGGGTCTTGTGTTCGACTGCGCTCTCTTCGAGTCTGAGCGATGAGGGCCGCTCACCTCAGAGTCGATGACAGCATGGTGAGTGGAATCGAATCCACAAGCTTTCAGCCCGGAATGACACCCCTCATTTTTGAATACTAGTAAACCGGCAAGACATCATAAACGATTGTGCCTATGTATGTGTCTGGTGGTTGAATTTCGCTTACTTCAATATTATATGTGACGTAAGCTGAGGTACCATAATCCTTTTGCTCTGAGCACATTACAGCGTGCCGAGTCGTGCTAATGGGTCCGTATTTTGCACTGCCGTAGCCATTGGACCAGACGTTGTAAAGGCCAAGGCAACTATCGATTCTCGCATCACTGGTATTTGCGCCAAACCAAGCAGTATCAGAATTAGGCTCAGTTCCCCATGGATGAGTCCAGACTTTTGGCGCGTTCCAAGCTACATTATAGTCGCCAAAGGGATCAATCTTATTGGCGGGAAAAAGGCCTTGCAAGTAGCCATCCGTCTTGACACTCACACGATAACCATTTGGCGCAGTAGTGGAGATTGTGAGCTTTTGCGCGGCTAGTTTGGGCGTCAACATATCGAGTCGACCAAAATTAATCATATCAGAGTCTGTAGCAGTCGTCGTTGTCATGCCATTTGTTGCCACACCCGACGATACACCCTCAATCGCGAAGGACAATGAGACGTCATCTCTCATTTCATAGTTCACTTGGCCATAATCGGTTAACAATGTACCAGCGTCAGAATAGGTCTTGATGAAAATTGCACAACTATCCATTAAGCTATGCGAGCTACTACACTCCCCTATCTCTGGATTATATATACCAGTAAAAGTGATTGAGATGGGATTACTTGGCCCAAGGTCTTGACCCTCGACCGAGGCAAGCTTCAGCAACCCTGTACCAGCAGATAGAGCATCCAACGCCCAAAGACTAGGCGTTAACCCATCATCAATACTTAACTCTGCGGAGGTCAATCGGAGGCTTGCTGGCTTCAATTCGTTGCCGGTCTTTTTGCCGTATTGAAAATCGATTTGCTTGATTTTCTTGGTTGTATTTGGCGTAAAGCTGATAGTGTGACTTGAGGTAGTGAGAGGATTGACTGGATCAATCGTAGCTGACATATCTGAGAGCTCACCCGCATGAATTGTATAATTAGCATTGCCACTATCAACCAATGTTTGGCCAGCGTCTGAATAGGTCAAAATAGAAAGAAAACAAAAATCAATCTTGGAGTCAGTCGTGCTGCAATCGCCAATCGCTGGGTTGATGATTGAGGATAATTCAAATGAAACCCCATCTCCTGACGTTTTACTTTCGCCGTCCGAGTTGGTCAGACTGAGCTGACCGACGGAAGCGGAGGTCTTGTCCAAGAGCCAGGAAGTATTTAGCCCGACAATGTTCCCCAAGACTGCATCACCAACTTCGAGGTTCGTTGGCTTTGTCTGATTGGCGACAGTCTTGCCATATTGAAGTGAGATTTGCTTGATTGTGCTTGTGGTATTAATCTTGAAGGCCAAAAAATGTGTCGAGGACGAGACTGGTCGATCCGAAGAAGCCGCCACAGAGACATCAGCAAGAACTCCTGCTCTAGCAATATTAAATGGATAGAGCATTAAACTCAAAATATAAACTGCCAGGGCAATTTTTTGTACAACCAATCGATTGATCATAATATCATTATACTCAATATTTTGATTATCGAAAAGTGGCAAATTAATGAATAATAATATCCATTCTTCAAGCGATGCTGTCACTCTTCGAAAGGCATTGAGAAGTCTCTCATAATCTCATTGCTTGAGTTCTCACACTCAAGCCCCAAGTGTTCGAACAATAAATGTGTGAGGTGAATTATATACCAAAAAGACTCCCGAGGGAGTCTTTTTGGTATGCGCGGACCTAAATACTTAGTAAGTAGGTGTGCAGTTGTAGTACAAAGTACCGGTGTAGCTATCAGAAGGTTGATACTCATTTACCTCTATAGCGTATGATACTCTGACAACGTCTTGAGGAACTCGGCCCTTATCTGGACCAGAATTAGTCATGACTAGATCCTCAGCGTTTGAGAATACTGGACCCCATTTGCCAGCAGAATTCGCATAACCAGCAACATCTGTGTCATTGGTATTAGCACCAATCCAGCCAGTATTAACATTGGCAGTGTCGCCATTTGGAGATGCCCAGTTGGCAGGTGTGCCCCAAGTGATAGCATTGTCTTTGTCTGCGATGTATGGATCAATAACATTGACAGGATATTTACCGGTCATTTGATCTACCATCTTGATCTTAACATCATAACCGTTTCTTGAGTTTGTTCGAACTCTTAGGTTATGAGCAAGATACTTTGGAATGGATGGCTGAATGTAACCAAATGGCAAAGTTTGATAGTCAGTTGTTGCCGAAACATTGTGACCATTGGCTTGCTCAGCGCCACCAGCGGCGACACCAGTAACCCAGAAGGTCAAAGATGGATCAACAGTAGCAGTGACCGTAACGGCAGCGCTTACCGTATAAGCAATAGTAACAAAATCCATAATGTTTACTGGAGTTTCAGCAGCCATAGTAGCAATCGTTGCAGTGTCAAATGATTTAACGCGAGTGTAACAAGTACCAGATGAGGCATTGGCGCCGTCAGGGACACAACCAGCTGGTGATGCACCAACGGTAGGATTAACTATACCATCGATACCAAATGAGATAACAGTACCATCAGGAACAGCAACGGTTGAAGTAGCGTTTACAAGATATAGAACGCCTTGAGCAGCTGCAGTTTTGTCTAAGCTCCAGTCGGCCTCAACGCCATCAAGATTGCTGATTGATCCTGGATGGATGGCGGCAGCTGATAAATCTTGTGTCGTTGGCATTGCGCCACCGGTAGCAGCGTTGGCGAAAACGATCTTAATACCCTTGATAGTTGCTTCAGTACTGGTCGTCATGGTGTATGTGTAGGTCGAACCAACATCACCGCCGACACCCGCAATACTAGCACGTGGGTCTGATAAATAAACCTTAGCCTGTGTCATGATTGCAGCTTTGGCTGGTGTGTAGTACGAAAGTACGGACGCCAGTGTCAGGGCTACAGCAATGAATTTTTGAATGCTTTTTCGCATTTCCCTCCTAGATTAATTCACAAATGTGATTACTTAATAAATATACTAATATAAACAAAAACACCGAACAAGAAAACTTGCTTTGAACATAAGTTATTACCCTCGCTTTCACCTCCATTTTGCTTAATATTGTTCTTAGCCTTAACTTGCCCACTCTCTAAAAACTAGTGGCCTAATAACATTTTAATGGTATTTGATACTGCCTGTCAATACTTTTGCCCCTCCAAAACAGGGTATTTTGTGTATTGTTATCAACATCTTTATTAATGACTCCTATATTGAATAATTTTACTATTTCAATCGTGGTATGAAGATTGCATACTATTAATAGTATTGGCTAATTATTAATAAGCTGCAAACACAGACTAAAATCCGACCAATAGGGTCACCTTGAGCTGATTGACTTTCGCAATACCACTTTCAACCTCATACTCTTCCTTGCCATCAATCGTCTCGACGACGATTTTGCCTTTGCCGAGAGTGGTATACATTGGTCCGTGTCCAGGCAAAATTGCAAAATCACCATAAGGACCTGGGGCAATCAAAGTCTTGGCCTTGCCTTCAAAGACGACCTTATCCATATTGACAATCAGCAGGTCAAATTCGGTCGGCATTGCCATTGTTTTTAGATCTGGGCTTGATTCTATTTTTTCATCTCTCGCCATTTTTGCTCCACGCTTTCAATATTTCCTGCCATATAAAATGGCTCATCAGTATAATCGTCATAATCACCATTGAGGATCTTGGCCACACCGTCAACCGTCTCATTTACTGGTACATATTGCCCTGGCACGTTGGTAAATTTCTCAGCGGTAAAGAAAGGCTGCGAGAAGAACTTGAGTAGTTTTTTGGCCCTTTGTACAGTAACCTTCTCCGTCTCAGAAAGTTCATCCTCACCCAGAATAGCGATAATGTTTTGTAGTGAACGATAACGTTCAAGCAATTTAAGCGCCTTTCGTTGAGCCAAAAGATGCTTCTCGCCCAAGACACTCGAGTCCACGGTGGAACTTGATTCGAGGGGATCAACTGCAGGATAAATCTTTTGCTGAGTAATCTTGCGGGAGAGAACCACCACCGAGTCAAGATGGGAGAAGATAGCTTGGATAGCTGGATCAGAAAAGTCATCAGCAGGAACGTAGATAGCTTGAACTGAGGTAATCGAGCCCTGGGAGGTGGAAACAATGCGCTCCTGCACCTCGCCTATCTCTGAGGCAAGAGTTGATTGGTAGCCAGTTTCTGAGGGAATACGACCAAGCACGATGGACACCTCCATCCCAGCTTGAATAAAACGGAAAATGTTATCAATGAATAATAAAATATCGTTTTTCTTCCAATCACGAAGGTATTCAGCAATCGTAATCCCTGTCAGCGGAGTACGGAAACGCATCGCAGGAGATTCATTCATCTGCCCCAAAACAATCGCCACATTGGGCAAAACGCCAGTTTCTTGAAGTGAGAGATAGAGCTCATTTCCCTCACGAGTACGTTCACCAACACCAGTAAAAACCGAGTTATTACCATGTTTCACGGTAGTATTGTGAATAATTTCCGTCACCAGCTGGGTCTTACCCACACCAGCACCACCGAAGAAGCCAACTTTGCCACCCTTGATAAATGGTGTCAAAAAGTCGAGCGCCTTGATGCCAGTTTCCATAATCTCCTTGCTCGTGTTGACCAAGGTAAATTCGGGACTAGGCTTGTAAATAGGACTGGTTTCCTTGGTCAAGACTGGCCCACAGTCATCGACAGGATCGCCAAAAACATTGACGATTCGCCCCAATAACTCAGGACCTACTGGCACATGAAGTACATCACCCGTATCCTCGACCTCGATACCCGCTCGCAAGCCGGTCGAGCTACCCATGGCAAGAGCGCGAACAGTATGATTGGGAAGATGCTCAAAAACTTCAAGTACGAGGCGATCTTTGCGATCACGCACTAGTAAAGCATTATGAATTTCTGGCAGATTATTGGGGAAATAGACATCCAAAACAGCACCATGGATGCCGATGATTTTGCCAATTTTCTTTTGATCATTATTTACCACAGAGCACTCCCGCCCAATACTTCCGCAATTTTTTTGTCGATAATTTTGCGTCGTATTTTATTGTATTCATGATTTAGCTCTTCTGTTAAGATTTTTGCATTCTCTGAAGCTGCTTGCATACCGACCATTTGAGCTGAAAATTGCGCAAGCCGTGAATCCAAGACCTGTTGCTGAAAGGTCGCAGCTCTAAGCCTCGCTGAAACTTCTTTGATTAATTCATCGATCGATGGCTCAAATATATAACGGATTTCTTCACCTTCACTCACCTCCGGCTCCCCAGTCGGTGGAGTCACGAGCAATGTTTCGACCACATCACGAAGGATAGTATTGATAAAACGTGAATATACCATCAAAATACTCTCATAATAAGGAAACATATTAACTAAGCGTAAAAGATCAGTTGAATCAAAATTATCTTTGAGTGAATAGGGGAAAAATTTATAATTATATTTTTTGTTCGTCAGATAATGCTCCTGACCTTTCTTGCCGACAATAAAGATATCTGCATCTGGATTCTCTACTAAGATATGACCCTCAAGTTGTCTGAAAATTTCGGCATTGAATTTACCACAAAGCCCCTGATTGGAGGTGACGACAATTAACGCTCTTTTGGCCTTGATGCTGCTAGCTTGATTTGATTTCTTGAAACCGTGTTTGTTGGCGCGATCAAATTCTTTCTTGAAGTGAAGCTCTTTTTGCAAATTTAGCTCTCGCAATATTTCACTCGCTTCGTCGACAAAACGCTTACTCGAAAGAACTTTGTCTCTGAGTGAGGTCATGCGCATCGCCGCAATTTGTTGAAGCGCATTGGCAAAACCGCCGACTGATTTGACGACGCCGATTTTCTCCTTGGTTTCATTGAGTGCGGCCATTATTTATCCTTCTTATTATCTTTGGTCTCCGTCTCCTTGGGCTCATCTTTGTCCGAATCTTCCTCGTTTTTCGAGACAACTTCAGCTTCTTTTTCCTTACTCTCAACCGCAGTTTCCGCGCTTGCTTTCTCTTTAACTTCTTTATCTTTTTCACCCTCTGGCGCTGCCGAATCTGCTGCCGCAGCCTTTTCCTTTTCTTTGGCTTCGATCTCGCTGTATTTCTTGTCCCAAGCGACTTTCAGGGCCTTGGAGCACTCCGAGTCAACCTTCTCAATATATTTTTTCAAAAAATCATCGAGCATTGAGTAATCCTTGTCGTCAATATCTTTTCTTGCTGTCACATCTGTCAAAACAGGAAAATCTTTGGCGTTTTTTTGATAAAAATCAACTAGCTCCAACTTTAGTTTAGCAACAATCTCCAGAGGAATAAAGTCTGTGAGTCCGCCTGTCACGGTATAAAGCAAAATAGTCTCTTCAGCAGGGATAAAATTGAGGCCTGAGGCTTGATTAAAAAATTCTAGCAAACGTTTGCCCCGGTTAATTTCACGCTCTGTTTCCTCAGTAATTTCCGTATTCATTGTCTCATATGATTTCACTTCATTAAAACGAGCTAATTGAGTGCCAGCGATTGCCCCCAGATTACGCAGTAACTTCGGCTGAATACTACCACCAATACGAGAAACAGAGGAGCTAGAGTTGACAGCTGGCAGGATACCATCATGCATCATTTGAGCGTCAAGATAGATGTGCCCATCAGTAATGGACATCAAGTTCGTGGTAATATATTCGGAGATATCACCATTTTGCGTCTCACACATCGGCAAGGCCGTAATCGACCCGCCACCATACTTGGGCAACACCTTGGCAGTTCTCTCAAGTAAACGTGAATGAAGATAAAAGATATCGCCCGGATAAGCATCACGACCTGGAGAGCGCTTGAGCAAAAGTGACATTTGACGATAAGCTTTGGCGTGCTTGGAAAGGTCATCATAGACAATTAGAGCGTCTTGGCCTTTATCACAAAAATGCTCGGCGATCGCCGTACCTGCATAGGGGGCAAGATAATTGAGTGATGGCGGATCATCGGAGCTACCCATGACAATTGCGGTATTTTTGAGCGCACCATAATGTTCCAAGTATTCAGAGATTGCCTTGATCTTGGCTTTTTGACCACCGATGCCAACATAAATACAAAATATATTTTGCTTGCTGAGATTACAAAGGACATCCATCATTAGTCTCGTCTTGCCGGATTTACGATCTCCCGTGACCAATTCACGTTGGCCGAGTCCGACTGGAATAATGGAGTCGATAACGAGAAAGCCAGTCTTTAGCTGATCAATAATAGGCGTGCGCATATAAACTGCCGGGGCAGGTCTTTCAACATCCATTAATTCAACATCTTCGAGTGGGCCCTTGCCATCAAGTGGTCTCCCGATTGGCGAGATAATGCGACCGAGAACATTCTTGCCAGTTGGAATTTTGAGTGTTTTCTGCGTCGAGACAACAACGTTACCACGTTTGACGGCAAAATAATCACCCAAAACTACCGACTCAACCAAATCATTTGAAATTCCAAGCACAAGGACCAAGACAATCCCCTTCTCAGTTTTCACCTCCAGCACATCATCAATTCGGGCGTTTGCAAGCCCGGTTATCTTGCAAATTCCATCACCGATATAGATAACTTCGCCAACCTCGACTACCTCTGGTGCAAATTCTGAGGTCGGTAATGTTTTTTCAAGAAAATCGACAATATTACTCTCGGCTTCGGCGGATTCTTCCTCAAAAATATCATATTCTTTGATTTTTTTAACTCGTTTGGTTGAATCAAATTTTTCGATTTTCGGCTCAATCTTGACTTCCAATATGGACTCTTCGAGATTATCCAGGAGTGTCGCCTCAGGAACAGTTTTGATCGCACTCTGGCCTCTCTTGTGTCGACTTATCGATGGATCAGCTTTAACCTTGGGCAGAACTCTCTTGAGAGCACTTAGGACGCTTTCCGTATCATCACTGTTAATTTTGGGCCGCAATTTTTTAACAGCTTTTGGAATCTCTGCATTTATCTCCTGAAGGGCCACTTTGAGATCATGAACCAAGCCGACCTTATCTATATCCTTGTGGATAACTTTTTGAGATTCTACACTTGTAATGATTTTTTTTTCAGCCTGATCTTGGGTAGTCGGCTTTGAATGGCTATCTATCTCTGTCTGGACCGGTTTAAGTGCTCTTTTTTTTGATTTTTCGAGCTTGGTAATTTGGGGTGAGATCTTAAAATCTGGCAAACTATTGTCAAATGATTTTGATTTGTGTGGCTTTGAGTGATTCAACTTTTTTTTATCAGCAAAATTATCTCCTGAATCGGATATTAAGAAATCGCCCAAATTAGGCATGTGCTTCCCTTGTCTGATCTAAAGATTTTTTCCACTCGGCGGAAAAATTAGCCAACCTAGTCTTTAATGAATAGTCGAGAATGAAATTATCATTTTTGATCACAACTCCGCCGATAAGAGTTTTGTCGACAGTCACATCAACCTTGACCCAGCATTGCATTCGATGAGACATTTTTTCTGAAAGATTATGAATGTCTTCTGGCGTCAATTCAACCGAGGTCGTTAGATCAATAAATTGTATTTTTTGAGATTTTTCCTCAAAATCAGCGACAAAAAGTTTAAAGCGGCCAGGCTCGAAGAAAAGCATGCTATCCGACTCAATCAATGCCTGTAAATAGCGTCTTAGGATACTTGATTGAATTATATTAACTTTCTTGCTGATGAGCTGTTTCTTGGCTTCGTATTCCTCATTGAGATTTTCGTTGACATTTTTATAATTAAAAAATTCACTCAGGACGGAAATGTCATAAGAAATTTGATCCAAATCCTCTTTTTTGTGAATTTGATCAAGAATGCAATATACGTGATTTTCAACATCACTCGGCATTAGTTGTTTCCTCCCCATCCATCTCCAAAACTGCACTTTCGATTAGCTCCTTGTGGTCATTGTAGGAAAGGCTTTTGGCCAAAATTTTCTTTGTCACACCCATCACTAGGTCCACCATCTTGCCTTGAACTTCTCGTTTTTGATCCTCAAGGAATTTGTCTGCCTTCTGGCGCATCTCTGCTTCGATTTTTTGGCCTCTTTCCTCGGCAGTCTTGATTATTTTGTCAGTCTCAGCATTGATATTTTTGGTCGAGAAGGTTGCACGATCAGTCAATAATTTCTTATGACGAGTCTCGAGATCGATCACAATCGTTTTTAGTTTTTCTATCTCCTGACGCTCTTTGAGCTTGCGCTTCGTAATATTATCAAGATAATGATCCTTAAAATCACTCAATTTACTCTCGGCTATTAACTGTAAACGTTTTTCTCGTCGGTTAAAATAAAAACCCAATGACAAGAAGCAAACAAGCGTAATTAAAATATTATAAATTAGTTCCATCCCTACCTTCCCTCCTAAGTTTCACTATTTCATTATCAAAAACGTCGCTGCAACAGAGCCAGCTAGGACAATTATACCAATAATGATGCCTATATACATAGTAACTTGAATTTTTGATTTCGCCAAGGGGTTGCGGCCAATTGCCTCCATACCACGACCAATCATCCAGGCAATACCCAAGCCAGCACTCAATAGACCTAGTCCGGCCGAAAGTCCTGCAGCTGTATATTTTTTGATCGCCGCACTTGAACCACTTCCAGTTGTCGCGCCAGCAATGTGGGCGGGATCACCTAGGACTTCAAAGGTATTACTCACGCCATTCATACCAGGAGCAATAGCATCAATAACGACATTTTTCTTGCCGACCGCAAGCGTGACCTCGCCGGTCCAGACACCATTTGCAAATTCCTTGATTGCGGTCGGGATCATTGTGCCAGTGGAGTCTCTCAGGGCTACTTGATCCTTAAAATCACTAATAATATTGCCCGCATTATCCTTGGCTGTAATTGTAACAGTAAAGGGTACATTGGCTTTTTGGGGGGAGGTAATCTCATTAAAATAGAATACACCGCCGATAGCCGGCCTAGTCGCGACGACTATTTCCGCAGTTTTTGTAACACTCCCTTGTGTTGCCGTCACCCGAACTTTTCCATTGCCGACAGTATTTCGAAGTACTACTTCCGCATTTGCCCCCGAATCAGCGATTATCTCGCCCAGTCCACCGTCCAACTCCCATTTGTAAGTCACTTCAGGAATCGAAAAATTATATTTATCATAGGCAGATGCAACTAATTGATGACTCGAATTAATTTCCGATTGAATGATAGTGGGGTTGATGGCGACTCGGTCCAAAACCCCCTGTCCATCCAATTTTACCTCCGAGCTACCTGTGCCGCCAGAGCCGTCAGTCCCGGTGCCGTTCGCAGAAGTGTTGTTGGAACTATTACTGGAGCTTCCACTAGCCCCTGATGTAGTACCTGAAGCTGAATTTGAATTACTTGGCTCAATCGGTGTGCTAATATCTTCGCGCAATATTGTAACTGTTGCCGAAGTACCCGGACCGTCAGGCAAAGCCTGTGCGTTTACCGTACCGGTAAAATTGCCGGGGGCACTTCCAGCTGTAAAAACACCGCTTTGTTCGATAGACCCACCACCATGAGCTACTGACCATTTTACATCTTTGACGATTGTCGTATTGCCAAATCGATCTGACCCAGAGACCTGAAAAACCTGCTGTGCGCCAATCGGCAAAACTGTCGTGGTGGGTGTAATAATCAGACTAGTCAGTGGGCCAGCAATTGCGTTGACATAAAAATTAACCGGTGGCGCGAGAGAATTGGCCAATGAAGCAGTAATAATATATGTACCCACACGATTGCCGATAGTAAAAGCGACGCTTGCAACTCCGCTTTGACTAGTTGCCACACTTGCGCTGCTTGTAGCATAGCCAGTCGACTCTGGAGGGAAAGAGGCCACAGCAAAATTTACATTGGTGCCACTAATCGGATTACCCAAAACGTCTTTGACTTTTGCCTCAAGACTAGTTGGCAGTTGAGTTGAAACGCGACCAGTTTGATTGTTGCCGCCATTAATTGCCAGTGTTACATGCTGAGAGTCAGGCAAAACCTCAAATCCCAAGGAGCTTTGGGAGGCAAAGACTGGCGAAGAAATCGGCCCGAGAAAACCAAGAATATTGATTTTGTTTAATGAAATTGAGCGGGAAATCGTAACATTGCCACGAAACTCACCATCCGTTAATGCGATCTGACTTGGAGATATTGTCCCCGTCGAATCTTGAAGAAAAATCACATTTTCGTTTTGTGTTGTATTGTAATTTGTCGGGAAGGTATCACATAGTTGTGTAATTTCGTTGGGCATACAGACTCGGATATAAAGCTCAAATGGCGTCCCCGCCACCTTGGCCGCGCCGAGCAAATCAGTCGCAATATAAAAAGTAGGAGATTGATCGCTGGCGAGAGAATGTTGCATCAGAAAACTTGGCCAAAATAT
>Ga0194063_10002478_pt1 | contig 11504 bp, 10 predicted proteins | sample SepL3720m_MetaG_FD_155459 | JGI IMG/M metagenome (GOLD analysis project Ga0194063, IMG submission 155459) | Anoxic zone freshwater microbial communities from boreal shield lake in IISD Experimental Lakes Area, Ontario, Canada - Sep2016-L373-20m | ecosystem: Environmental > Aquatic > Freshwater... | reverse complement strand
GGGCAGTAGGAGCCCATCCCGCCGGTGTTGGGGCCGAGGTCGCCGTCGAAGATTCGCTTGTAATCCTGCGCCGACGCCATCGGCACGGCGCGCTCGCCGTCGCAGAGCGCCAGCAGTGAAAGCTCTTCGCCTTCGAGGAACTCTTCAACGACGACTTGGCCGTCGCCAAACCGGCGCTCGACGAGGAACTCTTCTAGCGCTGCGCGGGCTTCAGCCTCGTCGGCGGCGATCACGACGCCCTTTCCAGCGGCGAGGCCGTCGAACTTGATCACGGCCGGATAGCCGCGCACGGCAGCGAGGCCATCTTCAACATTCTCGACCGTCTCCCAGCCACCGGTCGGCACGCCGGCGGCCTCCATCACCTCTTTCGCATAAGCCTTCGAACCTTCGAGCCGCGCGGCGGCTGCAACCGGCCCGAATGCGGGAATCCCAGCCGCGCTCAGCGCGTCGACGAGCCCGCCGACAAGCGGCGCTTCAGGGCCGACGACAACCAGATCCAGTTCGCGCTCAGCGGCCAGAGAGACGATTTGATCGATCGCTTCTGCCTCGATCGGCAGGCACTCTGCATCAGCGGCGATCCCCGGGTTGCCTGGCGCGCAGAGCAGCTCGGTCGCAAGCGGGGAGCGCAGCAGCGCGCGGATGATCGCGTGCTCTCTGCCTCCGCTGCCGACGACGAGGATCTTCACGTCAGAGCGCGTCGATGAACTCTTCAACCGGGAAGGCGACGAGCGTCTCGTAAAGGGCAGTCCCGCGAGAACCGAGCTCGAGCGAGATCCGCGCCATCGTGATGTCATCGGGAGCTTCAATAACGTTGACGAAGTCGTAGCGGCCGAGCGTTGACCACTGCGCGACGACGGTCGCGCCGAGCTGATTGATCTCGCTGTTTACCTCTTTGATCCGCGTTGGATTGTTCTTCACCGTCGCGACCCCTTCGGGGGTCAATTTCGAAAGCATGATGTAGGTCGGCATGGCACCTCCGTCGTCGTGTAAGACGGTTCTACCCGATCAGGCGGCAGGCACGCTGGCAGACTTCGCTGTTAGGGCGAGTTCGCCGACCTTGTTGTCGACGCTGACGCGATCAGCTCGGTGTTCTGCGAATTCGCGTTTTTCAGGCTCTGCGGCGCCCGCGAAAATCTGCTGCGCGAACAACTTCGGTTGAGCTGCGACGGATCGGCACCAGTTCGCCGCGCAAGGTTCGCCGCGCCGTCTCCAGCTCGGCCTCCATCTCAGCGCGCACCTCGCTGCTCTGCTGCTCGAGCTGCTCGAGCCGGCGGCGCGTTACCTCAAGCTGCTCCTCAAGCGCCAGCACGCGTTCGACTCCGGCCAGGTTTAGCCCGAGCTCAGTAGTCATCTCTTGAATCCGGCGCAGGCGGTCAACGTCGGTCTGCGAGTAGAGCCGAGTTCCCTTCGGCGAGCGATGCGGGGAGATCAGCCCACGCTGCTCATACATGCGCAAAGTTTGGGGGTGCATCTCGGCCAGCTCGGCGGCAACCGAGATCATAAAAACACCGCGGCCGGAGTCAACTGTGATCCGTGTTGTAGTTCTACGAACGGGCATCACTTGTCACCGCTACTACTAAAAAGTTTGGCTCGTGGATCGCCACCGTTCATCGTCTCCGACAGCTTCCCGACCAGCTCGGACTGTTCCTCGGTCAGCTCCGAGGGAACGTCAACGACGAAGCGGTAGTGGATGTCGCCGCGCGTCTGCTTCTTACCGGCGCCGAGCCGCGGTGGCCCTTCGCCGCGCAACCTCTGCACGCTGCCGCTGCGCGTGCCGGGCGGAACGCGCAAAGTCTTGCGGCCATCGAGCGTTGGCACCTCGACCTCGGCGCCAAGTAGCTGCTCGGGCACGGTCAGCGGAACCTCGACCTCGACGTTGTCACCCTTGCGGCGGAAGATCGAGGACGGCGCTACGCGAGTGACCACGTAAAGATCGCCGTCGGGGCCGCCGTTGCTGCCCGGCTCGCCACGGCCAGCGATCCGCACGCGTGAGCCCTCTTTGACGCCAGCCGGAATGTTGACCTTCAGTCGCTTTGTCTTTTCAACTTGGCCGCTGCCGCCGCAGCTGCGGCATGGATCTTCGATGATCGTGCCGCTGCCCTGGCAACGCGAACAGGGCTGCGAGATCGAAAAGAGCCCCTGGCCCTGGGAGTCAATCCCGCGGCCCTGGCAACTTGAACAGACCTTCGGCGAAGTTCCTGGCGCTGCGCCGGTGCCGTGGCAGCTGCCGCAAGCGCCGGGAATCGAAAGCGTTACAGGAACCTGGATTCCAGCCAACGACTGGTCAAAACTGAGCCGCACTTCTGTCTCAAGATCACGGCCGCGCGCCGGGCGCGGACGGCCAGCGCGGCCGCCCTGCTGCTCGCCGCCGAAGAAGCTCGAGAAGATGTCGCCAAAGCTCGAAGCGTCAAAAGGAACTCCGCCCGGGCCACCACCGCCGCCGCTGAACATTCCTCCGCTGTCGTACTGCTTGCGTTTCTCCGGGTCGCCAAGAATGTCGTAGGCGGCCGAAACCTGCTTGAAGCGCTCTTCGGCGGCCTCATCGCCAGGGTTTTGATCAGGGTGGTTCTCACGCGCGAGCTTGCGATAGGCCTTCTTGATCTCAGCGGCCGACGTTTTCTTGTCGACGCCGAGAACTTTGTATAGATCGGGCTGGGCCATCGCTTCGGCCTTAGGCGGCTACGACAACCTTCGCCGCGCGCAGCACCTCGTCGCCGATCAGGTAGCCGTGCTCGTAAACCTCAATCACCGTGCCGGCCGCCTGGCCCTCAGCGGGCTGCTGAGCGACGGCCTCATGCTGGTGCGGATTGAACGGCTCGCCGAGCGCCGTGTCGCGGACTATTCCGGCGCGACTGAAGGCAGCGATTAGCTCCTGCTGCACCAGTTGGATTCCGCCGATCAACTCTGGGTTGGCGCTCTCCGGGTGAGCCTCGGCGGCGGCAATTGCGCGGTCGAGATTATCGAGCGCGGGCAACAGCTCTCGAGCCAGCTTGGCGATTCCACGCTGCTCAGCTTGAGCGGCGTCGCGGCTGGTGCGCTTGCGGAAGTTGTCGAGCTCGGCGACCGAGCGCATCCACTGATCCTTGTAATCCGGCTCAGCTTCAACGGCGGCCTCGACCGCAGCCTCTTCGCTGGTGACGGCGTCGCCTTCGATTACCTCAGCCTCGACTTCGACTTCGGCCTGCTCCAGTTCAGCCTCCGACGGCGCCTCTTCAGGCACCGTCGGCTCCGGTCCGCTCTGCATTACTTCTCCTCTTCTACGACCTCGGCGTCAACGACCTCTTCTTCAGGCTCGCCGGCCTCGGCCGATCCGCCGCCGTCGCCGCTGGCAGCGGACTCGGCTGCAGCTGCCTCGTACATCGCTTCAGAGATCTTGTGGAAGGCCGCCTGTAGCTCGTCGGCCTTGGCGTTGATCGCCGCGGCGTCGACACTCTCGAGCAGCTCGCGCAGCTCCTTGATCAGACCTTCGATCTCGGTCTTCGATGCTTCGTCAACCTGCTCTTCCATCTCTTTGAGCTGGCGTTCCGCCTGGTAGGCAGCGTTCTCGCCGTTGTTGCGGGCCTCGGCCAGCTCGCGGGCGATCCGATCCTCTTCGGCGTGCGACTCGGCGTCGCCGACCATCTGCTTGATCTCGTCTTCAGAGAGGCCACTGCCGGACTGGATCTCAATCTTCTGCTCCTTGCCGGTGCCGAGATCCTTCGCCGAAACGTTGACGATGCCGTTGGCGTCGATGTCGAAAGCAACCTCGACCTGCGGGATGCCGCGCGGCGCCGGCGGGATGCCGGTCAGCTGGAACTTGCCGAGCGACTTGTTGCCCGAGGCCATCTCGCGCTCGCCCTGGAGAACGTGAATCTCAACCGAAGGCTGATTGTCCTCGGCGGTCGAGAAGACCTCCGACTTCTTCGTCGGGATCGTCGTGTTGCGCTCGATCAGCTTCGTCATCACGCCACCCTTGGTCTCAATGCCGAGGGTCAGCGGTGTCACGTCGAGCAGCAGCACGTCCTTGACGTCGCCTGCCAGCACGCCGGCCTGAATGCCAGCGCCGATTGCGACAACCTCATCGGGGTTAACGCCGCGGTGAGGATCCTTGCCGGTCAGCTCTTTGACCTTCTCCTGAACGGCTGGCATCCGCGTCATACCGCCGACGAGGACGACGTGGTCAACATCGCTTGCGCCCTTGTCCTTGGCGTCATCGAGTGCCTGACGAACGGGAGCGACGACGCGCTCAATCAGATCGCCGGTCAGCTCCGAGAGCTTCGAGCGAGTGAGGCGCGTGTCGAGGTGCTTGGGGCCGTTGGCATCGGCCGTGATGAAGGGCAGGTTGATCTGCGTCTCCTGCGCGGTCGAGAGCTCAATCTTGGCCTTCTCGGCTGCTTCGTAGAGGCGCTGCAGTGCCATTGGGTCGGCCTGCAGGTCGATTGCCTGCTCCTTCTTAAATTCCGATGCGAGCCAATCGACGATCGCCTTGTCGAAGTTGTCGCCGCCGAGGTGGTTGTCACCGGCGGTTGACTTCACTTCGAATACGCCGTCACCGATCTCAAGCACGGATACGTCGAAGGTGCCGCCGCCGAGGTCGAAGACGAGGATCGTCTGGTCCTCTTCCTTATCAAGGCCGTAGGCCAGCGATGCCGCGGTCGGCTCGTTGATGATCCGCTTGACGTCGAGGCCGGCAACCTTGCCGGCGTCCTTCGTCGCCTGGCGCTGATCGTCGTTGAAGTAAGCGGGGACGGTGATCACTGCCCCGTCAACGGTCTCACCTAGGTAAGCCTCGGCGTCGGCCTTCAGCTTGCCGAGGATCATCGCGCTGATCTCCGGCGGGCTGTACTCATCGCCGGCAGCTTCAACGCGGGCGTCGCCGTTAGGGCCGGAGATCACCTTGTAGGGGACCATCGACTCTTCTTCCTTTACCTCGGCCTCTTTGCGGCCCATGAAGCGCTTGATCGAGAAGACGGTGTTGGTTGGGTTGGTGACCGCCTGGCGCTTGGCGACGGTTCCGACGAGCCTCTCGCCGGCGTCGGTGAATGCGACAACTGAAGGGGTCGTGCGACCGCCTTCTGAGTTCTCGATCACGGTCGGTTCGCCGCCTTCGAGAACCGACATGCATGAGTTGGTGGTACCGAGGTCAATTCCAATGATCTTGCCCATGTTCTTATCCTGCTCCTTGTTCTATGCGGCCGTATTGGCCGTCGTTTACTGGCTTAGCTCCCAAACTTGACGGTAGCCAGCCACAAAATCTTAGTGTGAGTGTAGCAGATCTTTGCGGTCTGTCTAGAGAGCTTAGTCAGATCCCGCGCGAGGGGCACATTCTGGCCAGCGCGCAGCCACCGCAGTCAGGCTTGCGCGCATGGCAGGTGCGACGGCCATGGCGCAACAGATTCATGTGGAATTCGAGCTCAGCGCCTCCAGGCGTGATCCGCGCGAGTTCATCGTGGAGCTCCTCGAACGGGGCGCCGGGGCGCAGCAGCCCGAGCCGCATGCCAACGCGCGAGACGTGCGTGTCAACCGGCACATCGGGCAGACCGAACGAGAAGCAGAGCACGCAGGCCGCCGTTTTGCGGCCAACGCCAGGGAGCGCGCAGAGGTAAGCCTGCGACTGAGCGATCGGCGCGTCGCGGATCCAGTCGAGATCGAGCGGGTCGCCGATCGCCTCAAGAATGTCGTGGATCCGCTGCGACTTGACCTTCGAGATGCCGCCGGGGCGGATTGCCTCCTCGATCTCATCGACCGGCGCCGCGCGAACCTGCTCCCAGCTAGAAAAGCGGCTGCGGAGGCGCAAGAACGCGACGTCACGATTGCGGTCGTTGGTCGACTGCGAGAGCACTGTGAGGATTAGTTCGCCGAGCGGATCGCCGTGCGGCTCAATCAAAGGCACGCCGTAGAGCTCGCGCAGCCTTTGGCGGACAGCCGCCACGCGGCGCGCCGTTGGCGGCTTCCAATCTTTGCGCGAAACAGTTGGGATGCGGGTCGCCATCGGCCTGACGGTATCGTGCCAAGCGAGATGGTGGAGCTAATCGAAGAGACCGAAATCATTGACGGCGAACCGATCTTCTGGCGCAGCGGCCCAAGCCCCGGAACGCCGCCGCTCTACCTCCATGGCGTGCCAAGCAACAGCGACGACTGGACTGAATTCCTCGAGCTGACCGGCGGCTTCGCGCCCGACCTGCCGGGCTTCGGCCGAAGCTCGAAGCGCGGCAACCGCGACTACACGGTTGAAGGCTACGACCGCTTCATCGAATGGTTCTGCGAGCACCACGAACTAGAGAAGGTTCAGCTACTTGTCCACGACTGGGGCGCGGTCGGCCTGAGCTGGGCGCAGCGCTTCCCAGAGAAGGTTGAGCGGCTCGTGATCATCAACGCTGTGCCGCTGCTTCCCGGCTACCGCTGGCACCGCATTGCCCGCGCGTGGCGCACGCGAGGACTCGGCGAGATGTTGATGGGATCGAGCAACCGCTTCGTCTTCAAACAACTCTCACGCGAAGCGAACGTCACCCCGGGGCCGCTGCCGGATCAGTTCCTCGATTCGGTCAACGAGCACTTCGACCAGGGCACGCAGCGGGCGATTCTGCAGCTCTATCGCACCAGCCCGGAAGCGAGATTGGCCGAGCTTGGCGCTGGGTTGGGCAAGATCGAGTGCCCCTCGCTGATCATCTGGGGCGACCAAGACCGATACATCGGCCCCCGCTTTGCTGACGACTACGCCGCCGCTCTCGCTGGACCAAGCGAAGTTGTTCACTTGCCAGACGCAGGCCATTGGCCTTGGTTTGACAGGCCGGACCTAATCGAACGGGTAGCCGATTTCTTCAACCAGAAGTAACAAATGCGCTCGAAGAGAGCGGCGCGCGCCGGTATGATCGGGCAATGAGTACGGCGTTCGCCCGCGAACGCGCCGCAGCGCCAATCTGGATTTTGGCCGCGGCGCTGGCAGCCCTCTGGCTGCTGCTAGCCCCACCGACACCAGACCTCGCCGCGCAGGTCTTCCGGGCGACGCTCTTTCGCAGCGAAGGTTTCGCGGTCTGGGACTCCTCCTGGTACGGCGGCCACAACCTTCCCGGTTACAGCCTGCTGTTCCCTCCGCTAGCTGCGTTGCTGGGGCCACGTTTGCTCGGCGCGCTCGCCGTTACAGCATCGGCAGTGCTGTTTGAGCGACTGATGGGAGCGCACTTCCCGCGGCGGGCAGCGCGTTGGGCGACCGTCTGGTTTGCCTTCGCCGCCGTCGGCGACCTGATGATCGGGCGCATAACCTTCGCGCTTGGCGTGACCTTCGGCCTTGCCTGCCTGCTAGCACTGGACCGCAAACGAACCGCGCTGGCGATCATCGCCGCAGTCGCCTGCGCCGCCGCCAGCCCGGTTGCCGGCGCCTTTGTCGTCTTGGCCGCCGTCGCTGTGGCGCTCGCTGAGCGCTCGCGCGGAGCTGCGGCAGCGGCAGCGGCCAGCGCAATAACGGTGCTTGTGATGGCGCTCGGCTTCCCTGAGGGCGGCGTCCAGCCCTACCCGCTGCGCAGCACGATCATCCCCGTTGCAGCGACGATCGCGATCGCACTTCTGGCCGGCCCCAAGCGCCGCGCGCTGCAGATCGGAGCCTGGCTATATGCGCCGGTCTGCATCCTCGCCTCGCTGGTGCCCTCGCCGCTCGGTGAAAACGTCGCGCGGCTCGGCGTGCTCTGCGCCGGGCCACTACTGATCGCGCTGATCCTGAGCCGTCCAACGCCGATCAAACATCTTCGCATCGTTGTACTGATCGCCGGCGCGGTCGCCTGCTGGCAGCTGCTCGGGCCGCTGCGCGAAACGGCGAAGGGCGCGGTCGACCCGTCGACCGCAGCCGTCTACCACCAGCCGGTAATCGATTACTTCGAAGCTCAAGGCGGCGAGCCGTTTCGCGTTGAAGTGCCGTTCACGCGCGCCCACTGGGAGGCCGCCTACCTCGCTCCGCACATCTCGCTCGCGCGCGGCTGGTCAACGCAGCTAGACACGAAGTACGGCGCGCTCTTCTACCGCAAGGACACACCGTTCAGCGCCGCTGAATACCACCGCTGGCTGAGCCGCAACGCGGTCCGCTACGTCGCCGTGCCCGATGCCGCGCCAGATCCAAGCAGCCGCCGCGAGCTGGCTGTGATTGCCTCGCAGCCAAGCTGGCTGAAGCCACTCTGGAGCAGCGCCCACTGGAAGGTCTACGAAGTGACCGACCACCAACCGCTGCTGACCGGCCCTGGCGAGCTAGTGCGGCTCGGCCGCGACAACTTCACGATCCAAGCGCACCGCGCCGCGCCTATGATCGTGCGCGTGCGTTGGACAAGCTTCTTCACAGTTACTCAAGGATCGGCCTGCCTAGCGCGGGCCAAGGGTGGCTGGACAGAGGTAACTCCGGTGCGCCCTGGGCCAATCTCAATCGCCGCGCGCTTTGACCTTCAGCGGATGGCCGAGCAGAGCTCGTTCTGCTCATCGGCCGGCGACAACCAATGAGTAGTCGCGTTCCCGGCGAGCGGCGCGAAGCAATGCGCGATGCGCTGATCGAATCACGACTAACGCCAAACGCAATCTCGCTGACCGGCTTTGCGCTCTGCCTCGTAGCTGCCGGCCTGATCTTCGCCGACATGATCGTGCTCGGCGGCATCGCCTACATCATCGGCTCGATCTGCGACACGCTCGACGGGCGCTACTCGCGGATGTCTGGCAAAGGCTCGCCGTTTGGCGCCTTCCTTGACTCCACTCTCGACCGCGTTGAAGAGGGAGTAGTGCTGGCCGCGGTCGCCTACCACTTCGCTGAGCAGGGCAAGGGAGTAGAGGCAGCGATCTGCGCCGTCGCCATTCTCGCCTCGGTGATGGTCAGTTACACCCGCGCCCGCGCCGAAGCGCTCGGAGTTGACTGCAAGGTTGGGATCGGCAGCCGCGCAACGCGAGTAGTAATCCTTTCCGTTGGCCTGCTGTTCGTGAACGGCCTTGGGCTGGGCGACTTCTCACTCCTAGCGCCGGCCGTAACGCTGCTCGCGGCGATTGGCATCATCACGACGCTCCAGCGCGTCTTCCACGTTCGCGGCAAGCTGCTTAGCGCCGCGGCGCAGCCCGAAGATCAAACCGACCTGTAACGGTAAGGTTCCTGCGGGGTTACTCCCCAAGTCAGAACAACTAAAAGGATTCACGTGAGCCCCAGCCCAGTACGTACAGCTTCAAAGAACGGCACGTCGGCCAATGGTCGAGCGCGCTACCAGCAGGACAAGGTCCGCGTAGCGATCATCGGCGTCGGCAACTGCGCCAGCGCATTCGTCCAGGGAGTCGAGCACTACCGCAAGGCAGACCCGAATAAGGAAGTCCCAGGCCTAATGCACACCGACCTCGGCGGCTACCACGTACGCGACATCGAGTTCACCTGCGCCTTCGACATCAACCGCACGAAGGTCGGCAAAGACCTTGGCAAGGCAATCTGGGCCGATCCGAACAACACGATGAAGTTCGCCAAGGTTCCTGCCAAGATCGGCGCGCCGGTCTACCGCGGCATGACGCTCGACGGAATCGGCAAGTACGCCAAAGAGAAGATCAAGAAGGCTTCGGGCGAGACTGCCGACATCGCGACGATTCTGCGCGAGACGCGGACCGACGTTGTCGTCTCCTACCTTCCCGTTGGCTCCGAAGACGCGACCCGCTGGTACGTCGAGCAGGTGCTCGAAGCCGGCTGTGGTTTCGTCAACTGCATCCCCGTCTTCATCGCCAGCTCCGATTACTGGGGCCGCAAGTTTAAGAAGGCCGGGCTGCCGATCATCGGCGACGACATCAAGAGCCAAGTCGGCGCAACGATCATCCACCGCACTCTGGCACGCCTCTTCCACGACCGCGGCGTCAAGATGCTGCGCACCTCGCAGCTCAACGTAGGCGGCAACATGGACTTCTACAACATGCTCGAGCGCGAGCGCTTGGAGTCGAAGAAGGTCTCGAAGACTCAAGCCGTCACCTCGATCATGGGCCACGAACTGCCGGCCGACGATGTTTACATCGGGCCTTCCGACTACGTGCCGTGGCTGACCGACCGCAAGTGGGCGCACATCCGCCTTGAAGGTCAGGCCTTCGGCGACGTGCCGCTGAACGTTGAGATGAAGCTCGAGGTTTGGGACTCGCCGAACTCGGCCGGCATCGTGATCGACGCCGTGCGGCTCTGCAAGCTGGCGATGAACAACGGCATCAGCGGCCAGCTCGACGGCCCAAGCTCGTACCTGATGAAGTCGCCGAAGAACCAACGCCCGGACGACCAGGCGCGGCTCGACACCGAGAGCTTCATCAAGAAGTACAAGCGCAAGGCTGCGACGAAGCCAAAGGCGAAGTCGAAAGCCAAGGCCAAGGCTAAGCCCAGGCGCGCCGCCGCCAAGCGCTGAGCAGGTGGAGGAGAAGCTCTCGATAGCGCAGGTAACACCGTTTGCTTGGGAGCTTCCAAGCGAAGTAAACGAGTTCGTCGGCAAGGTCAGCGGTGAGTTGGTAAGTAGAGGGCACCGCGTCGCGATAATCGCGCCCTCGACCTCAGCCGCGAAGGTGCGCGATGGACGACGACTAATCCGCAGCGTGAAGGGTGCACTGCTGGCCGACGCTGGCGACTCACCGCTGCTGGTAGCGGTTGGCCAGTCGCTTGAAGCCGCGCCCGGGCGGCGCAGGCTGGCGCTGCCGAGCGACACGACTCGCACGCTAGGCGCGCTCTTTGAGCAGACGCCACTCGACATCTGCCACCTGCATGAGCCTTTCGCACCTTCGATCACAAGCGCCGCGCTGCGGGCGTCAAACTCGCTCAACGTCGGCTCGTTTCATGCCCCGGCTGAGCGGCTGGTAGCAACCCAGGTCACGCGGAGGCTTGTGCGGACGCTCTTTGGCAGGCTCGACGCGCGGACCGCCAGCTACGCAACGACCGCGACGATGATGGAGCACCACTTCCCGGCCGAGTACCAGCTGCTCTCGCCCGGCGCGCCGGCGCTGACCAGCGATCGCGACCGCAGCGGCGCAAATACGCCACTGAGAATCGTCTTCATTGATGAGGAGGAGCGCTCGGCGCTGCGCCTGCTGCTGCGATCGCTGCGCCTAATCAAGAGCAACCGTCCTTGGGAACTGATTGTGAGCAGCAGTAGCGGCCGCGCTTCTACGCCGCTGCGGGCCGAGGTCGCGGCCTGCGTTAGCTACGTCGACCCGCGTGAGGTTACGACCGACGAGCTGCTTGCCAGCGCCGACATCGTCGTCGCGGCCTCCTCTGGGGCACTGCCGCAGCCGGGGCTGTTGGCGCGCGCCGGCGCGGCCGGGGCCGCAGTCGTCGCTTCACGCCTCGCCGTCTACGAAGAGGTGACCGGCGACGGCGAGCGCGGGCTGCTGTTCGCGCCACGCGAGCTGACTACGTTGGCGGCGCAGATCTCACGGCTGCTCAACGACGACGAGCTGCGCGAACGGCTCGCAGCTTCGACCAAGCCACGCGCGTGGGAGCAGGTGGCCGACGAAGTCGAAGCGATCTACTCCGAGGTGACAGCTCGCCGTAAGCCGCT
>Ga0194063_10002477_pt1 | contig 11504 bp, 9 predicted proteins | sample SepL3720m_MetaG_FD_155459 | JGI IMG/M metagenome (GOLD analysis project Ga0194063, IMG submission 155459) | Anoxic zone freshwater microbial communities from boreal shield lake in IISD Experimental Lakes Area, Ontario, Canada - Sep2016-L373-20m | ecosystem: Environmental > Aquatic > Freshwater >... | reverse complement strand
CACATTTATCGTCTTGAGACATATTAGAGTCAACAGGTTCCCCGCAAGCGGGACTAACTGACAGTAATCACTCGATAAATCTCGTGAACTGTCAGTTGAGCAAGTCCTGTCGGGTCCACAGCGTAAGAATTTTTTTTTGAAAATTTCAACGCTGTAGAAACGTTTAAATCGGAGATTTATTACGTTTCACCAATACTATTATGATAAACATCTCAATTGTCACCACAACAACTATTATCTCCTGATAAGGAGTGTTGTTTGGTAAGCCAAAAATCAACACTCCGAAAGGAGTTTTTTTTTTGGCTTAAACATTATTTTAAACATTGTATAATCAAACCATTATGGAAAACAAACAGCTCGAACATCTCAGACATTCCTGTGCGCATTTGCTTGCAGCGGCAGTTCTTAATTTATATCCAAACACAAAGGTCACTCTCGGCCCTGCAATAGAAAATGGGTTTTATTACGACTTTGATTTTGGAGACGTAAAAATTTCTGATGCAGATTTAGGCAAAATTGAAAAAAGAATGCAAGACTTAGTAAAGAAGTGGGATGGATTCGCAACTCGAGAGGTGTCACCCAGTGAAGCAAAAGAATTGTTTAAGGATAATCAGTATAAGCTCGAAATAGTGAATGGCATTATTGAAAAAGGAGAAAAAATTACTTTGTACAAATCAGGTGATTTTGAAGATTTGTGTCGCGGAGGACATAGTGGAGAGCCAAAAAAAGATTTAAAGTTCTTTAAACTGCTTTCAGTTGCAGGCGCATACTGGCGAGGAAGTGAAAAGAATCCGATGCTTACGCGTATCTATGGAACGTGTTTTGCTACCAAAGAAGAGCTTGATAAACACTTATGGGAGCTAGAGGAAGCAAAAAAGAGAGATCATCGTAAACTTGGCAAAGAACTTGAACTGTTTTTTATTGATGAAGTAGTGGGGAAGGGGCTTATCATGTGGCTTCCTAAAGGAACGATTATCCGAGACTTGATTGAAGAGCTTGCTAAAAAAATGGAAAAGGAAGCGGGATACGTACGCGTGGTAACTCCTCATATTGCGAAAGAGGAGTTATTCCTTACCTCTGGACATTTACCTTACTACAAAGATAGTATGTACCCCCCAATGGTTATGGATGATGGAACGTATTATTTGAAGGCTATGAACTGCCCTCATCATCACCGAATATTCCTTCATGGAGTGAGAAGCTATCGCGAGCTTCCTCTTCGATTAGCGGAGTATGGTACTTGCTATAGAAATGAACTATCCGGTACTCTTTCTGGTCTGTTGCGGGTACGAGCAATGGCGATGAATGATGCACATATGTACTGTAGAAAAGACCAGATTAAAGATGAATTTAGAGGAGTGCTTGAACTTACCATTAATTACTTCACGCTTTTTGGATTGAAGGATTATTGGTTCCGCCTATCTAAATGGGATCCAAAACATACTGAAAAATATATCAATGAACCAGAAAATTGGGAATTTGCAGAGCAAGTATTACGAGAGGTTCTCGTTGAGATGAATTTGCCATTTAAAGAAGCGGAAAATGAAGCAGCTTTTTATGGACCAAAAGTAGATGTGCAGTTTCATTCTGTCATAGGGAAAGAGGAAACAATGTCTACTATCCAGCTAGATTTTGCCGCAAAGAAACGATTCAATCTCACCTACATTGATGAAAAGGGAGAGGCGAATAATGAGGTATTTGTAATCCATCGAGCTCCTCTTTCGGTGCATGAACGATTCCTTGCGTTTCTTATCGAGCACTATGCAGGAAAGTTCCCCTTATGGCTTGCGCCAGTACAAGTTGAACTACTTCCTGTATCAGATGCATATATCGACAAATCAAAAGAAATCGAAACTGTTCTATTGAAAAGGGGAATTCGCGCACATGTTAATACTCAACAATTAACACTTGGGAAAAAAATTCGTCTCGCAACATTGCAAAAAGTGCCCTATATGGGTATAATTGGACAAAAGGAAGTTGACACACCAGTGTTATCACTCTCTGTACGCTCACGCGAGGGAGTAGAAACGCCGATGCAAGAGTTAGAATTATTTATTTCCACCCTAATCCAAACCATTGAGAACCACTCATAGTAGATTTCAGAAATCAACCCCCCGAAAGTTTTATATCACGAATTGGCGGATTGAGGCGACAGAACTACGAGTACTTGATGCAAAAGGAGAACAGATTGCGGTAATGAGCAAAGCTGATGCTCTTGCAAAGGCAACTGCTGAGGGTCTTGACTTAGTTCTTATCGCAGAGCGCGCAAAACCACCAGTCGCAAAAATAATAGACTTTAAAAAGTTTATGTATCAGGAGGAAAAGAAACAGAAGGAAGCTCGAAAAGGAATTAAGAAGGGTGTAGTTAAGGATATAAAACTTTCTTTATTTATTGGGCCTGCCGATTTAGATCGTATGATTGAGCGTGGCATTGAGTTTCTCAAGGACGGAAATCAAGTGCGACTCAATCTTGGTCTGCGCGGTCGAGAAATGGGAAAGACAAAGATGGCGTTTGACCTCATTCATAGTTGTATCACAAAATTAGGAGATGTAAACGTAGCTAAGGAGCCAAAGCTTGAAGGAAGAGTAGTGCGGGCGGTTGTAGCGAAAAAGAAATAGACTTGAAACTTGTAGCTTGTAACTTTCCACTTACTGTGTCATTCCCGCGGAGGCGGGAATCCAGGCTATAATCACATTAATAAAAGTTTCAAGTTTCAAGTTTCAAAATCATACCCAAATTCAAAATAGTATATGATATAATGTTATTTCAGTAATTATTGATATTTCTATGAAAGTTAAATCTCGTACACGAAAATCAGCAGCTAAGCGCTTCAAAGTTACCAAAAATGGTAAGGTGATGCACCGCTCACAAAACTTGCGCCATTTGCGCACAGTTAAAGGAAAGAGAAATCAAAGAAGATTAAAGCTTATGAAAGTACTCGGAGGCAAATTTGCATCAAAAATTAAAAAAATGCTTGGTTTGAAATAATCATATGGTAAGAGTAAAGGGAGGCGTCCACACACGCAGAAAACATAAGAAAGTATTGGAGCTCGCCAAAGGTTTTTGGATGACGCGCCACAAGCAGTTTAGAAAAGCTAAAGAAGGTGTTCTTCATGCAGGTGAATATGCTTTTATGGGACGCAAACTTAAAAAAAGAAATTTCAAATCATTATGGATTGTTCGCCTCAATGCAGCTATGCATGCGATGGGAAAGTCTTATAAGGATCTTGCATTTGCCCTCAATAATAAAAAAGTAGGACTCGATAGAAAGGTTCTGTCACAGATCGCTATCGACTATCCAAAAACATTTGAGCAAATCTTCAAGAAGATTTCCTAATCTTTATTTATTTGCCTTTTACCTTGTCTATAATCTCTTTGTAGTCTTCTTTTGACATGAGGTCCTTCTGTTTATCATAAACATTATCATACATAAGTTCATCAGGTATATCCTTATAACTTTTATATGTTCCACTCACCGCCCCAAATCGCAGTATCCCCAGTTTTCTGAGCCATTTAATTATGTTCATATAGAAATATAGTACACTATTGCCTATAGATACGATACAATACTTACATACTCTATGGATATAAAACTCTTAAAAGAAACTCTTATTGAAGAGCTGTCAAAGGTGCCGTCAGCGAAAGATGCTGAAGAGCTTGAACTTTCTTATTTAGGGAGAAATGGAAAAATAAACGAACTACTAAAAGGAATGAAGACGCTCTCTATTGAGGAGAAGAAAATTGCAGGAAAAGATATTAATGTGTTTAAGCAGTTTGTTACTGAAGAAATTAAAAAAGCTAAAGATGTTTTGTATTCTAAAGAAGAGCAGAATATCGAAGTTGATGTAACCCTCCCTCCCCCTCTTGAAAAAAAGGGGAGTCTGCACCCCATTACTCTTGCGGTGAACGAAATTACCGGCATTTTTAATAAAATAGGGTTCATTCGCATGTCCTACCCAGAGGTTGATTGGGAACATTATGCATTTGAGGTACTAAACATGCCCAAGACACATGCTGCGAGAGATGACTTTGAAACTACCTTCTTAAACGGCCCCACCGATAAGGAAAAGGGCAAAATGGTCCTTACGCCCCATACGTCAAATGGACAAGTTCGCGAAATGGAGAGGCTCAACAGCACGCCTCCGATTCGCATGATTAATATCGGGAAGTGTTATCGCCCCAATTGGGACGCAACGCATACTCCCATGTTTCATCAGTTTGAGGGTCTGTGTGTAGACAAAAATATTACTATTGCAAATTTGAAAGGCACGCTTGAGTATTTTGTAAAGGCATACTTTGGAGAGTTTGCCGAGGTGCGCCTGCGCCCTCATCATTTTCAGTTTACCGAACCCTCATTTGAAGTAGATATCACCTGTACGATGTGTAAGGGAACTGCCCTCGCCCCTCTCACCTCCGCGATTAAAGAGGAGCGAAGCGACGGGAAAACCGCGGAGGTTAAACGGGCTAAATGTAAAATCTGTAAATCGGGGTGGCTTGAACTAGGCGGCACTGGCATGGTGCATCCAAATGTATTAACAGCCGGAGGCATTGACCCTTCGATATACTCAGGATGGGCGTTTGGCTTTGGTATAGAACGCGTAAATATGATGAAATATGGGATTGATGATATACGAAATTATTATACCGGAGATATTCGATTTTTAAATCTTTTTTAACATGAACATCAAAATCACCCACAACTGGCTGCTTGACTATCTGGACACAGATGCCACGCCACTTGAGATACAAAAATATCTCTCCCTCTGTGGTCCTTCCGTTGAACGGATAGAGGAGGTAAATGGGGAAGTGGTGTATGATATTGAGATCACTTCAAATAGAATTGACACAGCATCCGTGCTTGGTATTGCGCGCGAAGCCGCAGCAATCCTTCCTATGTTTGGAAAGAAGGCAGTACTCAAGAAAAAAAAATACAATGCTCCAGAGCTATCACCCTCCAATCTCCAATCTCCAATCTCAATCATCGATTCTGAGGGTGTCTGTCGCCGGCTTCTGGGTATTGTTATGGAAATCACAGGAGTCACAAGCACGCCACTCACCATTTCAAAAAGACTCTCAGCGATTGACATGCGCTCCCTCAACAATGTGGTAGATGTCACCAACTATGTCATGACGGAAATAGGCCACCCTACCCATGTATTTGACTACGATAGAATTAATACTCATACATTAATCCTTCGTCATGCAAAAAAGGGAGAAGAAATGATCACGCTGGATGAAAAGAAATATCACCTCGATGATACGGATATTATTATTGATGATGGTACGGGACGGGTTATTGATCTTCCTGGAATAATGGGCACTGCAAATAGTGTAGTAACAAATGATACAAAGCGCATTTTATTTTTTATAGAATCAAATGACCCAGTAAGTATTCGTCGCACCTCCATGAGATATGGTATCCGTACCATGGCCTCAACTATTAATGAAAAAAATCCCGATTCAGAGCTAGCCTATACTGCGTTTTTACGCGGTATTCAGCTTTTTCAAGAAGTTGCAGGAGCAAAAATAGTTTCTCCATTGATTGATATCTATCCAAAAAAACAACTCCCCGGACATATTATTACTTCTAAAACATTTATTGATTCAAAAGTGGGAGTAGCGATAGAATTGGAAAAAATGGTTTCTATTCTTCAAAATCTAGACTTCATAGTTGAGGTTAAAAATAATGATGAGCTTCATATTACAGTTCCCACGCATCGAGTAAGTGATGTTTCTATTCCTGAAGATATTGTTGAAGAAGTGGCACGCGTGTATGGATATTTTGCAATTCCTTCGGTTCTTCAAACTCCCGCATATGTAGTGCAACCAAAAGATACCGAACTTTTGTTTCAGTATCAGTACGTAATTAAAACATTTTTAAAGCATAAGGGTTACTCTGAAATGATGAACTATTCTGCTGTGTCTGCCGATTTGGTACAGCAGTTTGAAGAAAAAGAAGAAAGCTATCTTTATATTACAAATAGTATCTCAGAAGATATTAAGTATCTTCGTCAATCGCTTATCCCATCCCTTGTAAGAAATGTAAAACAAAATGAGGGCTTTGAACCACAACTCAAGGCATTTGAGCTTGCAAAGACCTATATTCCTTCATCAACTTCTCTTCCCGAAGAGGAGTTTAAACTTTCAATTGTAACGACCGTATCACTTGATGAACTTAAAAGCGTAATCATCGGACTGATGAAAGAGTTGAATATTTCCTTCAAACTGAAAGAGAAAAGCAATAATGTATTCTTGCTTGCCTCTGTAGCAGGGGAGATCGTAAATGGAAATACCCTGTTTGGATCGTTTGGTCAAGTAAAACCACTCTTGTGTCGCAATCTCGGAATTGAAAAGCCTGTATATGTTGCGGAATTATCTTTCAACGAGCTGATGAATTCGGCACGAGTAATGCCAGACTATAAGTCGTTTAGTCAGTATGCGCATATAGCTGAGGATATTACTATCAAAAAAACAAAGACATATAGTGAAATTGAAATGAATATACGTTCTGCATCGCCCTATATTCAATCGATTGCGGTAAAAGATCAGTATAAAGACACACTAACTTTGCATCTAGTATTTACCAATACGACACGAAATTTGACCGAGGCAGAAGTTAAGCTAGAGCTTGATGCTATTCACAAATCTTTATAATTGTCCTCTTTTTAATCTTTAATTCTATTCTTATAGGTTGAATACTGCTTAATTTCAGGTATACTATATACCTCATGAAAAAAAGAACAGAAGTAGTGAATACTCCTACCGGAGAACGGAATAGTCCGTATGGCAAAATGAGAGTGGATTTAGCACGTCAAATTGGTATGCCTACTATCCGACCTTTGGAAGCATATGAAAAGGTAAGTGGCGCATTGCTATCTGACGTTTGTGCATTTGCAAACCATACATTAACCTATGACGAATTAGTGAATCATATTAAATCGATACTACCAAACAAGGATATAGATCCTAATGAAAGTAATAATGCTCAATTCAGAAAAAAAATTAAGTCTTTTACCTCTACGGGAAATGGACCATTTAATGCACCTCCTTCTGCAGAGGTTTTCTCGAAAGCGATTCAATCATTTGGAGATGCAGCTCTTATTCATGAAGTTCACAGAGCATTGGTCGAATCGAATGCATTATCAGGTAGTGCTAAAGAGTATGAAAATGTTGTATATGAAGAATCACAGAAAGACGCACGTATGTCGACATGGGGTATCTATACTGCTTTAAATCTTGCTGGAATATCCGCTGTCGAAAGAAATATTCCTAAACAAGCTGTCCGCTTTTCTCATCTTCTTCTTGGCGAGAAAACGGAAGCTTTGGGGTTACAATCAGTTCAAGAAGCAGTAGTGGAAATTTTCAAAGATGAGAATCGGTTTAAATGGATAAATAAATTAAATGAAGCGACAACTGAGGATCCAAGACTAAATAGTATTAATTTTCCCAACACAGAAGTGTATGAATTGAAAAAAGACGGTATATATACTCTCAATAAGAACAATAAGACTGAGGAAAAGATACAAGCGGAGAGCATGCATACGGAAAACAGTCATACACCTGTTGTTTGTATCATTGATCATGATGTAGACCAATCTGAAATGATAGAAATGCATGCGCAAATTTCAAGATTACTCGATCATAATCCATTCGTTATCCTTCTTAATAATGAAGGTGAAAATAGATATGTGGGTCATATGTTTACCAATCATGAATTCATGGACGGTATTCCCGCATCATACTATTTGAGAAAATTCTTTGAAACAGTTACTATTTCTGTTAGCGACCTAAGTAATAAGCAGGCAGTCCCGGATGGTGCTTTAAAAACAATCCTTAAGACAGCCGACGATATTGAGAATAGTTTTGCTAATCCAGAGGATAAACGCTATAGACTTCATACCGATTTACTTGATGATAATTCATTAGAAAATGTCACAAAGTTCTACACTCACGTAAAAAGCAATTTGGAAAAGGCTCATCTTACTATCGATCCAAACACTTTTATGCAATTAGTGCTTCTTGATCATGCAGGAGTAAATGGAGATGATATATTAGGAGGCGCTCTCAGATTTAATTGGGATAGAGGGATACAACTTGAACACTATAGCGTTGGTCCTATTCAGAAAATAATGAAAGTCCTTAATAAGGACTCAATTAATGCAGATGATGTGCGGTACTTAAGTGATTCTCACTGTCTTAAAAAAAGACGCAATCCCAAAACTAATATTGATGATGAAGTGGTTGTTCTATACAATATGGACCGAGATAGTGAAGAGGGTAAACGCGGATCAAAGGAGAATATTGGACAGATCATTGGAGCGGTAAGAAAGATGGCTCCACCTAGTATGTGGAGTACATTAAATGACTTAACAAAATTCACTGGAGCTGCTCGCGCCTTATCTGGCCAAGCAATGGCTTCTCTCATCCCAGCCGAGATGATATTTAGATACGCAACATATGATGAAGATGGAACAGAACACATACATAAGAAAACCATAATTCTTGGAGGAGTGGGGGGTCCTGCCGTCACAGAATTCCAAGATGTGGGCTATACCATTTTTGTAGACTATGACGAAGAGAGGGATGAGTTTACTCGTATTATTGTGCGTCAAAAAGCATACAAAAACTCCCGGGATGAGGAGGCTCCCATCATTACTTGATATTTTTTATGGTGTTGGAGTGGGGGTTGTAGAAGAAGATGTTGGGGACGGAGCACCGGTTGGAGCCACAAAATCCCATGGTTTATTGATTCCAAACTTAATCATTGATTCTCCGGTCTTATCTTTCTCATTTGTTGATCTTACTTTCAATTCGTATACTCCATCCGTAGTAACAGATATGGTTTCCTCAAAATCACGCTTATCTTCGTTATAACTTTTCAACTCATTGTTGTTTAACCAAATTTTTACATTTTTAAGCGGACTCATCGAGATTGTTTTTATCCGTACGGTAAATGTTTTGTCTGTTATAGTTGCATGATCTGAAATATTTTTTATGGAAACAAACACATCTTCAGTTTTATTATCTGAAAGTTCTGTGGGGCATTTCCATTTATCGTCGCCTTGTTCTTTTCTCCAGGTATCAATTCCTTCCTGCCATCTGTTTTTTCCGTCAGTTGAAACTGGATCGCTTTCGGCTACAACGTAACAATCCTTTTCTTCATAGTTTCCCATTTTAATTTCAATGTCGTTCGCAATTTTCCCATTGGATTTAGATACCCGAACCTTTTTATAGTAAGATGACACATCTTTTGGTTCGGTGCCTTCAATAAAATATTCACTACGCGTTTGGGCAGAGTCTTTTGGGAGTCCTCCAAATAGGGGATCAATCTGGAGCGCTTTCACTTTATCTGGCTTGTCCATAATGCCATCCTTATATTTGGTAAGGAGTTCTTTCATAAGGGTATACCAAATGGGAGAGGCGCCTGTGGCTCCTGATGTTACGCGTGGATCCATGACGGTATTATCGTTATTTCCTACCCAAACTCCTACCGTAATGCCTTTTGTAAATCCCACTGCCCAGTTGTCCCGCTTATCGTTTGTAGTTCCTGTTTTCACAGCCACTGTCTTGCCGGGTACATTAAGGTACGAAGTGAAACCAAAGGCGTCTGAGCGGGCATTATTGTCGGAGAGAATGTGGGAAATAAGAAACGATATCTCTGGAGAAAACACCTTCGTTTCAGAGCTTGGCCGAGCGGTAAAAATTACCTTATCTGAATGATCTTTAATTTCAAGAATGGATACAGGTTCCTTGCGAACTCCTCCTCGCGCAAATACTGCAAAGGCGTTGGAGATATCAAGCAGGCTCACCTCGCCCCCTCCCAAAGTAATTGACAATCCAAATCTATTAAGGTTTTCTTGTGTAGGCGCTAAAGTATGAAGCCCCATGAGATCTGCTCGCTCAAGAAAGTCGGGAATACCAATCATAGATACCAATTTCACAGCCGGGATATTGAGAGAGTTTGCGAGAGCAAATCGTAGTTGAATTGGTCCTTTAAATTTCCCGTCGTAATTAACAGGTTCATAGTCTGCTTGATCCTTCACAGGAAAGGCTGTTTTCACATCCATAAGCATCGTTGCGGGCGTATATCCCTTCTCAAAAGCGAGAGCATAGGTTATGGGCTTCATTGCGCTTCCCGGTTGTCTGCGCGACACTGCTGCATTAAAATTCCCATACTCCTCATCGTTATAATCATAAGAGCCCACCATACTGAGAATTTCATCTGTTTGAGAATCCAAAATAACGACTGCACCGTTACCTACTTTATATTTCTTTATCCCTTCAATTTCATCCTTCACGATTTTTTCTGCTTTTTGCTGTACATCAAGGGATAACGTTGTTTTTATTTTAAGTCCTTGATCCAAGATTTTAGCTCCATATTCTTTCTCAATAAGATCTCTTACATAAAAAACAAAATGGGGAGCATTCATAGACATGCGAGACTGTGAGAAGGTGAGAGAATTCATTTTAGCAAGTGCTGCTTTTTCCTCAGGGATTGTGATATATTTATCTTCTCGCATACGGCGCAGTACATCGGTCGTTCTCCCTTTCCACGCATTTTTCACGCCAATAAAAGGCGAGTAGATACTGGGGCTTTGAGGAAGACCTGCGATAAAGGCCGATTCCAACAATGATAGTTGATTCGGATTTTTTCCAAAATAGCCTTTTGCTGCGGCTCCTACCCCATAAAAACTTCCCCCATAGGGTACCTCGTTCAGATACATTTCCAAAATTTGATCTTTCGTATATTTCCCTTCAACTGAGATAGCAAGTATGATCTCCTTGAGTTTTCTTGTTGATGTTTGTTGTGAGTCAAGAAGTACATTTTTTATAAGTTGTTGAGTGATTGTAGATCCACCTCCTGATACTTTTCGTGTGATAAGCAGCATAAAAAAAGACCGCAGAATTCCTACATTTGATATGCCTCCATGTTTATAAAACTCCTTATCTTCTATTGATATGGTCGCTTTTTTGAGGGTATCTGCAATATCCTTAAATGCGATGGGAAGTCTATTCTTATCCTTGTACATTTGAAAGAGTACTTTCCCATCTCTGTCATAAAATACAGTAGCACTTTGCTCTACCTGTGAGAGTTTTCCGGGAGCGGGAAGATCTCGTGAAAACCAGGTAAATATTCCGAGTGCAAGAATGAAAAGAAAGGAAACTATCCCAATAGAACCTAGTACTATATACTTTTGCAGCCTCGTTTTATCCTGAAAGAGAGATAATCTTCTTCTTCGCGAAATCATGTATTCATTATACATTTTATTCTACATATTGACTAGCCCCCCCCTAACTACTAGCTACTAACTACTAGCTACTAACTACTTCACCCTTATGGTATACTATTTTTTATGCCACACGAAGAACACATAATGTCAAGTACCCAATTATTTAGACAGTTATTCTCGCCTGTTGTAAACGACCATCGTAATTTTTCCTGTACTTAATCGGTGACATTTTCAGACTTGTGTGTATTCTTTGATTGTTGTAATAATAAAGC
>Ga0194063_10002475_pt1 | contig 11509 bp, 9 predicted proteins | sample SepL3720m_MetaG_FD_155459 | JGI IMG/M metagenome (GOLD analysis project Ga0194063, IMG submission 155459) | Anoxic zone freshwater microbial communities from boreal shield lake in IISD Experimental Lakes Area, Ontario, Canada - Sep2016-L373-20m | ecosystem: Environmental > Aquatic > Freshwater >... | reverse complement strand
AGGCAAACGAACTAAGTAGCTTTTTCCCCGTGCTTCGAGGGCGAAGGTTGTTCCATTGAGATCGTATCGAATCGATGTGGCGCGGTAGTCGGCATGGACACCTCGACCGATGGTGAGAATTTTGATCCTCTTTGAAAATTGGTCGATGAGCTTCTGACCAAATCGATCGTCCGCATTGATAATGGCCCGTGTTTTTTTATTTTTCTGATGAGCGAGGGCCTCAAAGAGGAGTGCTTTTGCTTCGTAGTAAGCATCCATCGATCCGTGATAATCGAGGTGGTCCTGCGTGAGATTCGTGAAAATCGCGGCATCAAATTCAATCCCTCGAACTCGATCTTGAACGAGAGCATGGCTTGACACTTCCATTGCTACAGCCCGGCTACCGCTATCGATCATGGCTCCCATCAGCGATTGGAGATCGATCGATTCGGGCGTGGTATGGGGTGCGGGTACCTCGCTGTCGCCAACAATGTATTTCACCGTACCCACGAGGCCACATCTCATGTAGGCTGCATCTAGAAGATGTTTTACTAGAAAGGCCGTAGTGGTTTTTCCATTCGTGCCTGTGATGCCGACGGTTTTGAGGCTGTGCGAGGGCTGGCTATGGAATGCGGCAGCGATATCGGCCATGGCTTTTCTGGCATCGGATACGAGCACTAGCGGGCAATCGCTTTGGTCGATGGATTTTTCAGCAACGATGGCAGCAGCCCCCTTTTCAGCTGCCTGTGCGGCAAATGCGGCTCCATCGTTGTTTTTTCCTGGGAGAGCAAAAAAAAGACATCCCTTTTCGGCTTTGCGCGAGTCGTAACAAAGGGATGTGATCTCGGGGTCGGCGAGCCCTTGTGCGATTTCTGAAGATTTAAGAAGGGCGGTGAGTCGCATATGGCTTTTTAGTGGGTGGCCTCGTTCAATGTTTCGGCCTTAGCCATGGGCATGTCTTGCAATGGAATTGGGGGAAGTGTCGGAGTCAGGTCAAAGTGGCGAGCGGCCTTTTCTGCGACGCGTGAAAAGACGGGGGCGGCAACAAGCCCACCGTAGTTCAAATTCGAAGCAATTTTGGCATCGTCCACCATGATCAGGCAAACAAAGCGCGGATCCTCGGCGGGCATGAATCCCACAAATGAAACCACGTATTTTCCAGCTGCATAGCCGCCCTTGGCGCTCACCTTTTGGGCTGTGCCCGTCTTTCCAGCCACCTCAAAGCCATTCACTCGAGCATAAGTGGCTGTACCGCCAGGCTGGGTCACGCCAACGAGTGCATCGGCGATAAAGCGGGCCGTTTTTTCAGGAACCACTTCGCGGACAACCTTCGGAGCTTTCTCAAGAATCTTTGTGCCATCTAGGTCTTCCACCGACTTAATGATATGCGGGGCCATCAGGTGTCCCCCATTGGCAATGACGGACATGCCCATCGTGATTTGGAGGGGAGTGACAGCTACGGACTGACCCATGGGCATGCGAGTGATCGTGAGTTTGTCCCATCGGGCCGGTGGGTGAACGAGGCCGCAGATTTCACCAGGAAGCTCAATTCCGTGGCGGTCACCGAAACCAAATTTCCGCACATACTCGTAGTATTTATCGCCTCCCATGAGCATGGCCATCTTTGCGGAGCCGATATTCGAGGATTTGACCAAGATCTCATGAACGTTCATGTCCCCGTACCCGTGGTGATCTTTCAAAATCTTTCCCCCATAGAGGAAGCGGCCATTTTCGCAAAAAATGCTGGTCTTTTCGTTCACGGTGCCCTCGTTCAAGGCGCCGGCGGCGACGACGATTTTGAATGTCGATCCCGGTTCTACCATATCAATGATGGCGCGGTTCTTCATCTGCTCGGGTTCGGCTTTTCCGGGCTCGTTGGGATTGAAACAGGGGCGGTTGGCCATGGCCAAAACTTCGCCTGTTTTTGGATCCAGAATGATTCCGGTGACCGTCTCCGGTTTGAGTTCTTTAAAAGTCTTATCGATTTCCTCTTCGAGGATCGACTGAAGGCTCATGTCAATCGAGAGGCGGATGTTTTTGCCATGAACGGGTTCCTCCTCGGCGCCCCTATAAAGCATGATTTCCTTGCCCGTCCGATCGCGCTCGATATAGCGATAGCCGTTTTTGCCAGCAAGGAGGCTATTCATGGTCAGTTCGATTCCTTGAATGCCTTTCCCTTCGTGATCCAAGAATCCCAGAACATGTCCGAGTGATTCGCCGTTGGGATAAGTCCGAATGGCATCCTGTTCAAAGGTAACACCGCGCAATTTCGCTTTTTGCATGGCCGCATCGAGGTCCACATAGATTTCCTCTGGGACTTCCTTTTTGAGGACGATGTATTTCTTCTGCGAAGAAATCTTTTTAAGAACGTCCGCTTCTTTCAGTCCGAGAAATTGGGACGCGAGGGCGGCTACTGCGGCAGGATTTTTGATGAGAGAGGCATCGGCCACGACTGTTCGGACCGGCAAGTTTGATGCAAGAATTTCGCCGTTTCGATCCAAAATCATACCCCGCTTGGCATGAATGACCTGGCGCATCAGATGTTTTTCGGCGGCGAGTTGTTTGTATTCTTTGTTTTTTGTGATGTGCAGATGAACAAGGCGCGCCGAGAAAATCGTGAATATGACGGCCACGATTCCACAGGCAAAGGCTATGCGTATGCACTCAGGTCTCTTCATCTAGCCGCTCTTTCGTTGGATGCTGTCCGAAGAACTCCATCTTCCATGGCTGGTGAGGCTGGGGTGAGACGGGCGATTTTATCACCTGAGATTTGAACAACATGAAGCGATCCGTTCATCATCCCCTGTTGGAGAGCCCTGCGGGAGGATAACTCTGTGGTTTTAGCCAACAGAACTTCATTTTCAGCGCGGATTTGTTTGATTCTTTTTTCAGTGAGTCGGATCTCTTCGCCTAACGCAAACTGCTGGTTTTTCAAATAAACATAGGAGAGTCCCAAAGCTCCCACTGTGACCGCAAAGGCGATAAACTTAATGGCTTTTGCTAGCTGAATTGGGTTCGAGCGAGTCTGAGGAGTGAGTGGTGAGTTCATGTGGGATTTTATATTTTTTCGACAACCCTCAGCTTGGCGCTACGGGCTCTCGGGTTCTGGTTGATTTCTGCTTCGCTGGCGGTGATGGGGTGGGTTGTCAGGAGCTTGAAAATGCGACTCGGATTGCGGCGCGGCGCTGTCCACTCTGGGCGGTCAATCCACTCTCGGCTTTGCTCGCGGAAGTAGACCTTGGCGATCCTGTCCTCAAGCGAGTGGAACGTAAGAATGGCCAAGCGTGCCCCAGGAGCGAGCAGGGGCGGGATTTCAAGCAGAGCTTCCCTCAGAGCATGGAGCTCATCATTCACATGAATTCTTAAAGCCTGAAAAATCTTAGTGGCTGGATGCCGAGGGCCACGGCGAGGTGATACCATCGTCACGGCTTCCGTGAGGTCAAAGGTCGTCTGGAATGGCTTGGATTCTCTAATTTCTCCGATTTTCGCCGCAATCTGCCGCGCGAATGGTTCTTCCCCATATTCTTTGAAGATCCGGGTGAGTTCGGAGACTGGCAGCGTGTTTACGGCATCGGCGGCGGTCAATGCGGCGCGCGGACTCATCCTCATGTCCAGTGGGCCATTTTGCATGAGGGAAAATCCTCTTTCGGCCGCGTCTAATTGGTGGGAGGAGACGCCGATATCAAGCAAAGCGCCATTCAACAGCCGATCTTCTCCCAGGCTGTCTAAAGCCGCTGGGGCTTTGCTGAAATTGGATTCAACCAAGCGCGATTTTGTGCCGAAATGGGCCAAGCGTTTTTGACATTCTGCCAAGGCCTCTGGATCCTGATCCAATGAGATCACTTCCGCGCCGGCTTCGAGCATCAGATTGGTGTGACCGCCTCCGCCGGCAGTGCCGTCGAGCAGGAGCATGCCTAGCGCTGGACGCAAATATGCCTTCACCTGCTCGGCCATGACCGGAAGATGGTAGGGCAACCTCGCTTGGCTAGAAGGAGTGGATGTCATGCCTAAAAAATTGTCGCAATCTAAGTTTCTCATAGGTTTTCCAAGTGCGATGGATACTGGGCCTGCTGGTGAGCGATTTGCTCGTTCGCATGGTTTGATCAGTTTCCTTCCATCTTCATTTGTTGCCTTTCATTTTCATCAAAATCACAAGCCGATATCGACGGCGACTCGCTGATAAATTTCTGCATTGGCTTCGTAGGCGGCCGAGTGGCGCTGCTTCGACCAGATTTCAAAGCGTCTTCCCGCTCCAATAAAAACAATCTCCCCAGTCAGGTCGGCAGCCGTGGCGTGCGAGTCAGGAACGAGTACGCGCCCTTGCTTGTCGGGACACACTTTGTGGGCCGCACTGAAAAATTGGCGAATCGCCTGGCGCTTTTCTTGGGCGGATGCCCCGGAATTCAAAATCCGTTGCTCGGTCGCGTGGAATTCCCCAGGAGGCATGACCATCAGGTAACCTTCCTGTGGATGTGGGATTACAAAAAACTCGGTGGCTTCCGAGGTTACCCATGCCGATGGGATCGCCGCACGCTTCTTGGCGTCCAACGCTCTCTCATAAGTCCCCGAATACAGGGGCGCTAATGGGGTTTCTGGCGGCATTTTATTAGGTTTGATTAGACAAAATTCACCACGGGGACCCACAATTACCCACTTTTCCCCATTTAGCAATGGATTTTTTTGGATTTTTTTCGGGTGAGTTGGGAGTTTTTCATGGATGGGTCGTTTTTTATCGATTGACCTGTGCGCGAACCTGCGAGAAGCATGGAGATGTGCAGGGGAGCCTATGATGGGCTGAGAGTTCCAGTGCGGTCATTCGCGACTGGGAGACCCTTTGAACCTGAAACGGATCACACCGGCGTAGGGAGCAGCAAAGACAGTATGGTTTAGTGTCTTTGGTGGCTTCTCACTGGTGATTCTTTTTTGGCGAAAGCACATTCAGTCGAACAAATCCAACAACCACCGAAAATGATCGCACCCGTAGACGCATTTGAACCCAAGAGCAGTGACCCCCTTCCGAATTCCAAGCGAACATATGTTTCTGGGGTCCTCCATCCCGATGTTCGAGTGCCAATGAGGGAGATCAGCCTTTCAGACACGAAGCGCATGGATGGCTCGATTGAGAATAATGAGCCTGTCCGCGTTTATGATGCTTCGGGACCTTGGGGCGATGAGGCTTTTGACGGAGATGTGGAAAATGGTCTTCCTGCCCTGCGTGCCGCTTGGATCCAATCCAGAGGCGATGTTGAGGAATATGCCGGACGCGAAATCAAACCGCAGGACAACGGTTATCTGACCCGCGTCCACGCGGAATATGCGAGCAACGCTGAGCGCAATAGGTTGGTGGAGTTTCCTGGGCTCCGCCGCAAGCCGCTTCGCGCCTCGGCGGGCCATCCCGTCACGCAATTGTGGTATGCCCGCCAAGGTGTGATCACTCCCGAAATGGAATTCATCGCCATCCGGGAAAATATGGGACGTGCCAAAATTGCTGATCTGGCAGACGACATCGCTCGGAACCATCTCGACAAGCAGCACGCTGGTTCTACGCAAATATCGAACTCCCCGACTGGGAGCACGGATTACACTCCTTCCATCTTTCGTCGTTTTCCTCAGCGCATTCCCAACGAGATCACGCCTGAATTTGTGCGCTCCGAAGTTGCTGCCGGTCGAGCCATCATCCCAGCAAACATCAATCATCCCGAGCTTGAGCCGATGATTATCGGTCGGAATTTCTTGGTGAAAATCAACGCGAACATCGGCAATAGTGCTGTGGCATCCAGTATTGATGAGGAAGTCGAGAAGATGCGATGGGCGACGAAGTGGGGCGCGGATACCGTCATGGATCTTTCCACCGGAAAAAATATCCACGCCACGCGCGAATGGATCCTACGCAATTCTCCAGTTCCGATCGGCACGGTTCCCATCTATCAAGCCTTGGAAAAAGTCGGTGGAAAGGCAGAGGATCTGACTTGGGAAATCTTCCGTGACACGCTCATTGAGCAAGCCGAGCAGGGAGTCGACTACTTCACGATTCACGCCGGCGTTCTCTTGCGATTTGTGCCGCTCACGGCGCGCCGCATGACTGGTATTGTTTCGCGCGGCGGCAGCATCATGGCAAAGTGGTGTCTGTCCCATCACAAAGAGAATTTCCTCTACACGCATTGGGATGATATCTGCGACATCATGGCCGCGTACGACGTGAGCTTCAGTATTGGTGATGGTTTGCGGCCCGGCTCGATCGCCGATGCAAATGACCAAGCTCAATTTGGTGAACTTCAGGTTCAGGGTGAACTCACCGAGCGTGCATGGGCCAAGGGAGTGCAAGTCATGAACGAGGGCCCTGGTCACGTGCCAATGCACATGATTGAGGAAAATATGGCCAAGCAACTCGAGTGGTGCCATGAGGCGCCCTTCTATACCCTCGGGCCGCTTACGACGGATATCGCTCCGGGCTACGACCACATTACAAGTGGCATTGGTGCGGCAATGATTGGATGGTACGGTTGCGCGATGCTCTGCTACGTCACACCGAAAGAGCATCTCGGACTGCCGAATAAAAAAGACGTTAAGGACGGCGTGATCACCTACAAGATTGCGGCCCATGCGGCTGACCTCGCGAAGGGACACCCCGGCTCGCAATACCGCGACAACGCCATATCTAAGTCCCGCTTCGAATTTCGCTGGGAAGACCAATTCAATCTCGGCCTTGATCCTGTAACAGCGCGAGAATTTCATGATGAAACCCTGCCGCAGGATGGGGCTAAGACGGCGCATTTTTGCTCCATGTGTGGCCCGCATTTTTGCTCGATGAAGATCACGGAAGACGTCCGTAAATATGCGGCTGAACAAGGTATCGCCGAAGACGAGGCGCTTCAGCAGGGCATGGATGCGAAGGCCAAGGAATTCGTTGAAACGGGAGCCGAGGTCTACGTCAAAGCGTAGATCTTGGAGTGGTCGTGCACCCTTGTTTTTTAGATGCGATGCAGGAGTGCACTTCGGAAGGAACTTCAGCTTCGTTAGAGGGATTGAAATATTTGCAAAATTTACCCTTGCACAAGCTCGCGAATTCCAGTCTACCTAGCCCATCCAATGATGGTACTAAGCGTTCAACGCACATTTTCAGTATTCGATTTGTCTGCATGCAGGTGCTGAATTTTTCTTTTTTCAGCGCTCGTTGCGCTTGGATACGCACATCACCCACTCACGCGAACTCGATGTTTGCCGTGATCATTCACCCCCCAACGAGGAGGCACTATTAATATTAAGGATATTCGCATCAATGAGCGAATCCGTGCACGGGAAGTGCGCGTGATTCTTGCAGCAACTAATGAACAGCTTGGCGTCCTGCGCCTAGACGAGGCGATTCGCCGCGCTCGCAGTATCGGGATGGATCTGGTAGAGATCGCCCCGAATGCCCAGCCTCCCGTTTGTCGGATCGTGGACTTCGGTAAGTTCCGCTACGATCTCGCCAAGCAGGAAAAAGAAAAAAAGCACGTTGTTGGCAAGGTCAAGGAGATCAAATTCCGCGTCAACATTGATGAGCACGACTACCTCACAAAAGTGCGTCATGCCGAGGATTTCTTGGACAAGGGGAATAAGGTCAAAGTGCATCTTCAATTCCGTGGCCGCGAAATGGCTCACCAAGATCTCGGATTGCTCGTGGTCAAGCGGGTTAAAGAGGATCTCTCTGGTATGGCCCATGTCGATATGGAGCCGAAACTGGTTGGGCGCGCGATTGGCATGACACTCAGTCCCCTGCCTGCAAATAAACGTCACAGGAAGTTTTCCAAGCACGGCGAAATTCTCGAACCCGAGGCGGTCGAGCCCGATCACGCCGACGACGATGAGGATTGATCGTCGGTTGCTGCTTTTTGATATCGACGGCACGTTGATCACGTCGGGTGGAGCGGGCGAGGCGGCATTGAAAGACGCCATGCGTTCCCGTTTCGGTGTTGAGGAAGACTTAGCTGGGATCATTCTCGCTGGGGCAACGGATGCCCGTATCGCTCGCGAGTTACTTGAAAAGCACGGGATCGCTGTTTCTCCTGAAAATGTGGCAGCCTTGCTGGATACCTATCTCGGCCATCTCGCCGAGCGGATCGGGCGTCATGATGGCAAGCTTCTTCCGGGCATCGTTCCTCTTCTAAATGTTCTTTCGAAGCGTGAGGATGCGGTTCTCGCTTTGTTGACAGGCAATGTGAGCCGCGGCGCAGAAATCAAACTCACTCACTATGGTGTGTGGGATTTTTTTGAATTCGGAGCCTTTGCGGATGATCACCATGATCGCAATGAGTTGGGGAAATTTGCCCGTGCGCGCGCTCTGGAGCGGCATGGGGAGGAATTTCCGCCCTCCCGCATTTACGTGATCGGGGATACGCCGAAGGATATCGAGTGTGGACGGGCGATTGGAGCCTGCACCGTGGCCATCGCTACTGGGCACTATTCCGCTGCGCAGTTGAAGGATCACGCACCGGATTTTCTTTTTGAGGATCTCTCGGATACCGATCGGGTGGTATCCCACCTTTTCGGTGAATAGGTTTTTGTCTTAAAGAGACGTTGTTTTTTTGCTGGGTGCAGCGGGTGGCGCCGTTGTTTTCGGGCTTGGCAGGATATCTAGGCGCAGGGCGCCCAATTTTTTTGGCCTGATGGGAGTCTTGTTGAATAGAAGATTTTTCTGCGCGAGGTACTCGGAGAGTGTGGCGGTGGTTTCCCTCGCTGTGCGGGCTGTATCAAAGCTCACCCCGCTTCGAATCCCATCGACAGCGCTAAAGAGAGAGGTGATAGCCATTGGTCCGCTGAAGGGGAGAGTGATGATGCCGCCGATGCCTTGTGTGATATTCGATCCGCCTGTGGTCTCAAATTCCAGTATCTTCTTTGGCTGTGGGCCGGAAAGATCGTAAACGGCGATGGTAGTTTCCATTTTTGTGCCTCCGGCGCCGAAGCCCACCGTGCTGCGGAGAAGTCGACTGCCTTGATTCACACGGGTAAAATGCCCCTTGACCAGCCAGTAGTTGCCGTGGGGGATGGCGACGTCTGGAACTAATATTCGGGCTTGGGCGACGTGCGCTGGAAGGCGAGCAAGAAGCTCGCGGGACATATTGACCTTGAGGTTGGATTTGAAGTCCGCCAGATCTCGCAATTTTCTATCTACGCGCAGGGATTCGTCCTCAACTGTAAAAGGCATCACAAAAACTTCCTCTGGCGCGGCGGTCGGAACAAAATGTTCGTCGATTTGCAAGTTTGTCATGCTCACCGACGCGCACGAAGTGATAAGGAGGACGAGGAGACTGGCCGCGATGAGGGAGGGGATCGATCTTGGGAATGATGCTATCCAAGCGTGGACGATTTGGTGGACCGGAATTTTCAAGGTTGGAGATTGAGCCAATCAGAGCGCCTGATCGTTCTCAAGAGATATTCCCTCCATTGGGTTTTTGATTTGCCGGTCTTGATTCCAGACGCGCGGGCAGATTAGATGGGCGATTATGACATCAGAAAAAACTTTCCGCATCGCTGTTTTGGCGGGCGACGGGATCGGGCCAGAGGTAATGGCGGAGGGATTGCGCGTTCTTGAAGCCGCAGCAAAAAAATTCGCAATTGGATTGACGTTCGATCACAAGTTGGTCGGCGGGGCTGCGATTGACGGGTTGGGGAGTGCTTTGCCACAGGAGACGCTCAAGGCCTGCGAGGAAGCGGATGCCATTCTTTTTGGATCTGTGGGCGGGCCGAAATGGGAGTCGCTTCCAGCTAACGAACAACCCGAGCGGGCTGCCCTCCTGCCTTTGCGAAAGCATTTCGGTCTTTTCGCCAACCTTCGTCCGGCCATCTGTCTCCCGGAATTGACGCATGCTTCTCCATTGCATCCGCGCCTCGTTGAGGGTGGGTTTGATGTGCTCTGCGTCCGCGAATTGACTGGCGGCTTGTATTTTGGTGAGCCGAAATACATCAAAAGCGAGGGTGGGGAAGATTTTGCCGTCGATACCATGGTTTACTGGGAATCGGAGATCCGTCGGATCGCTCGCGTTGCATTTGAGGCAGCTCGCAAGCGCCGAGGGGAACTCACTTCTATTGATAAAGCGAACGTGCTACAAAACGGAGTGCTTTGGCGCCGAGTCGTCACTGAGATGTCACGCGACTATCCCGATGTGACCCTCCGTCATCTCTATGTGGATAATGCCGCCATGCAGTTGATCAAAAACCCAAAGTCTTTTGATGTGATTCTCGCCGAAAACCTCTTTGGAGATATTTTGAGTGATGAAATGGCGATGATTGCGGGATCTCTTGGGATGTTGCCGAGCGCCAGTCTTGGCGAGGCGACTGGTGGTGCGACCCGATTTGGTATGTATGAGCCAAGTGGCGGTACCGCCCCCGATATTGCCGGCAAGGGGATCGCCAATCCGATCGCTCAAATCCTCTCCGCGGCCATGCTTCTGAGATTCTCACTTGGTTGCGAGGAGGCGGCTTGCGCAATCGAAACGGCAGTTAGGTCTGTTATTTCCAAGGGTTTGAGGACGGGTGACATCCATACGCCCGAAACAACCTTAGTTGGTACCGCAGAAATGGGCCGCGCTATCACGGCTTGTCTCTGATTTTGCCTTGGCTCCCAAGTTCACCAAACAAAGCCTTGACCCTAACAAGTGCTCACGCCAATGTGATTTTCGTATTTTATAAATGCTGAACGGAACCCCTTCAAAAAGTCCCGTTCCCAATTCATTTTCGAAAATCACAAAACCATTTTCTCTAAAAATCGATGTTTGATAATCTTCTTGGACTCTTCTCTAGCGACATAGGAATCGATCTTGGCACCGCAAACACCCTCGTTTACGTCAAAGATCAAGGCATTGTTCTACGTGAACCTTCGGTGGTTGCCGTTCAGCAAGGCACCAACCGTGTTTTGGCTGTTGGTAACGAGGCGAAGCGCATGCTTGGGCGTACCCCAGGTAACATTGTTGCCATCCGCCCACTCAAAGACGGTGTTATTGCCGACTTCGAGATCACGGAAGCCATGCTTCGCCACTTCATCAGCAAGGTTCACAACCGCCGCCGCATGGTTCGTCCTCGCGTCGTGGTCGCTGTCCCTAGCGGCATCACGGAAGTCGAAAAACGCGCTGTGAAAGATTCGGCCACCCATGCTGGTGCGCGTGAGGTTTACTTGATCGAGGAACCCATGGCCGCCGCCATTGGTGTCGGTCTTCCTGTGCAGGATGCGGCCGGTAACATGATTGTCGATATCGGTGGTGGTACGACCGAAGTCGCCCTCATTTCTCTCTCAGGAATTGTTTTCAGCCGAAGCGTCCGTGTTGCAGGCGATGAGCTCGACGAGGCCATCACGGTCTACATGAAAAGGGCTTATAACCTGATGATTGGTGAGCGCACGGCGGAGGAAATCAAAATCAAAATCGGTTCAGCTTACAAGTTGGAGAAGGAAGTCTGTCTCGAAGTCAAAGGTCGCGACCTCGTTGCTGGACTTCCCAAGACCATTTCTATTTCATCCCAAGAAGTTCGCGAGGCTCTTATGGAGCCGCTCTCCACC
>Ga0194063_10002473_pt1 | contig 11511 bp, 7 predicted proteins | sample SepL3720m_MetaG_FD_155459 | JGI IMG/M metagenome (GOLD analysis project Ga0194063, IMG submission 155459) | Anoxic zone freshwater microbial communities from boreal shield lake in IISD Experimental Lakes Area, Ontario, Canada - Sep2016-L373-20m | ecosystem: Environmental > Aquatic > Freshwater >... | reverse complement strand
GGTAAGTGAAGTGACAACACTACTGACGGCACTGGTGCCACTAGTGATAGCAGTACCGGTGGTTCTCCAGAGATAACTGGCTATACCTGAGACAGCATCGGTAGCGGCAGTAAAGGTCCAGGTTTGAGAAGTAGAATTGGTTGGTGTGGTAGTAAAGGGAGTGCCGGGCTCTGTGGGCGCACCAGTATCTACTTTCACTACATTTGAGTTGGTGTAGGTTGCTTGATTGGTGGCGTTGTCTGAGATCTTGTATTGATATTGGTAGCAGTTGCCGGTCGAAATGGTTGAGTCAACGAGATCGGGATAGGTGCCCGTGGGAGAGATGGCGGCAAAGCTACCAAATGATCCACAGGTTCCACCGGAAAGCGTAGCTGATTTGCGCTCTGTAATCCGAGAGGAAATATTAAGGCCTGAGGTGACATCGGTACCATCGGTAATGGTAAGGGCAACTGAAGCGGTGGTGTAGTAGCCATCGGCATAACTGATAGATCCACCAGAGGGAGCACCCGTATCGATCTTGATGACACTCGATGAAATATAAGTCGCTTGATTGGTGGCATAGTCAGAGATTTGATATTCATACTGGTAGCAATTGCCGTTGGCAACTGTTGAATCAATGAGGTTGGGATAGGTGCCCGTGGGAGTGATGGGGGCAAAGCTACTAAATGATCCACAGGTTCCGGCGCTAAGTATAGCTGATTTTCTTTGAGTAACTCGAGAGGTAGTGTTGAGATCGGAGGCAGTATCGACACCATCGTCGACAGTTAGAGCCACGGAAGTTGCAGTTTGGTAGCCGTTGATGTAACTGATGGAGCCACCAGTGGGGGTGCCTGTGTCGATCTTCACTATGTTTGAGCTAGTGTAGCTAGCTTGGTTAGTAGCATTGTCAGAGATTTGATATTCGTACTGGTAACAATTGCCAGTCGAAACGGTTGAGTCAACGAGATTGGGATAGGTGCCTGTAGGATTGATGATAGAGAAACTACCAAATGATCCGCAGATTCCTCCGGAAAGCGTAGCTGATCTTCTTTGAGTAACTCGAGAGGAAGTGTTGAGACCTGAGACGATGTCATCTCCGTCGGCGACAGTTAGTGCTACAGAAGTAGTCGTTTGGTATTCAGAGGCATAACTGATCGAACCGTTTACGGGAGCTAAGGTTTCGATCTTTACTGTGTTGGTGGCGGTTTTGATGGACTCGGAGTTCCCCGCTACGTCAACCGAGAAGTACTTGATAGTATAGGTGCCTGGAACAGAGAGACTGATACTGGTACCATCTGATGAACCTGTTGTGGGGATATCTCCATTTATTGTGTAATAGGTCGTGGCACAGCCAGTACCTGCTGTATCAGTACAGGAGAGAGTGACGGTGACAGTGGTGTTGTGCCAAGCAGAGTCAGCATTGTCGGTGGTAACGGGAGCAGTAGTATCGACAGTGACAGAGCCAGATGACTCGGTACTTTCGTTGCCGGCATTATCGACACCGCGAACAAAGAAGTTGTAAATACCTTGAGTGAGAGAGGTTACGACACTGTTTACGGCACTGGTGCCACTGGTGATTGCAGTTCCTGTAGTTCTCCAGAGATAGTTAGCAACACCGGATACCGCATCAGTTGCTGCTGTAAATGTCCATGTTTGTGAAGTAGAGTTTGTAGGTGTTGTGGTCGAGGGAGTGCCGAGGGTAGCCGGGGCAGTGGTGTCTACCTTTGCTACGTTAGAGTTTGTATACGTTGCTTGGTTTCCTGCATTGTCGGATATTTGATATTGGTATTGATAACAATTGCCGGTGGTAACTGTAGAGTCAGTGAGATCTGGATATGTACCGGAAGGAGTAATAGTAGCAAAACTTCCGTAACTACCACATGTACCGTTTGTAAGTGTTGCTGATTTTCTTTGTGTTGTTCGTGTTGCAGTATTTAGTCCGGAGCCACCATCTGTTCCATCAGCGACGGTGAGAGCAACAGAGGCTGTGGTGTAGTAGCCATCGGTGTAGGAGATGGAGCCGGTAGCCGGGGCAGTGGTTTCAATCTTCACCGTATTTGTAGCCGTCTTGACAGTTTCGGTGTTTCCTGCAGTATCGACAGAGAAATACTTGATTGTGTAGATACCGGGAGAAGAAATAGATAGGGATGTACCTGCTGTTGAGCCTGTTGTCGGGACATCTCCGTTGGTAGTGTAATAGGTAGTGGCACAGCCGGTAATACTATCAGAGCAGGAGAGAGTGATATTAACTGTCCCGTTATTCCACGCAGAAGACACATTATCAGTAGTCACTGGTGCTGTTAAATCAGTTGTAAGACCTATGGCAATGTGAGGCATCTTAGGGGTATTTATTCCGCCAAAAGTAAGAATGGCTTTGACTGAGATTTTTTGTGAGGTAGCCGTCAATGCCTGCATGGCGGATTGAGTCAGTTGTGCGGCTGTGTTTACTGTAGTCGTTGTGTCCGTAACTGCTACCCAAGCACTACCGTTGTAGTACTTCCATGAGTTTCCTGATTCGCAGGTAGAGCCGTTATCGGTGCACAATTGATAGTGAACCGAAGCATTTCCACTAGCCGTAATATCAGGAGTACAAGTAGAGCCAGTTAAAGTCCCTTCACAAAATGAATCCCAGCTATTTACTTGAGCATTGGTATATGCAGTTGTGGTGAAAACACTGTATGTTCCCGTTTTGGACAGAGTGAAATCATCGGCAATGATTGTTTTCCCCGATTTGACCAATAACCCATATTCTCGACTGGCGTTGGCTCCGGTCAAAGTTCCTGTCAATTTATACCACCCACTACCAACACTGGTATAGGTGGTGGTAACAACAGTTCCATTGTAATAAAGCGAAGCAACGGATGAGGACACCGTACCACCGACATTTCCAGCGGTATTGTCATAAACGTAGGCTGAAATATCATAAGTTGAGGTATTGCCAACATTTACCGATTGAACGACTTTGGCATCGGTCGTCGAACTCGCCGAAATTAAATCGCCGCCGGCCGCTCCGCGGCCTAAAGAAGAGGAAAAAGAGTGAGAGATAGCTACGGGATCACTGGCGCAACGAAAGCCAATGTAGGTGTTCGTAATCCCGGGAGTGCTATTCACAGTCGACGCGAAGGCACCGGCGTAGCCCGGGTCACGCCAAGAGCCGCCGCGGATAAAGGCGTAGACAGTGGTATTGGAAACTGTACCGTCAGAATAAATGCGACCCATGCCGTAAGTGGCATCATAGAGAGCATTGGCTGGTCGAACCTTGTCATAAGTTAGTGTTCCGTACGTTGTCAGCGCCGTAAACTCGCGCCAATTAAAACCAGGAGTAGCTCCTGTTGGTTGGTCTTTGCCTTGAATCGTGTCATTGGTCCACTCCCAGACGTTACCCGGAATATCCCAGATGTATGAACCATTCGACATGGTTAGAACACGCTTTTGATTACCTGCTGTGCCCGAAGTATTGTTGGCAGTGTTGGTGGGACAACTAGCAGGCGCTTCGGTTGTTCCGGCGGTATCAGTATAAGCACAGGCATTGTTACCCGTATCGGTAGTTGAGGCAACGACAGCTAAAGCGGGAGCGTTATCATTGTGTCCGGCAAATAAGTATCCAGATCCTACCGCTCCTAAACTCCAGTTAGTCGCTTGCCCTTCTGCATTTCTAGCAATGGTCTGCCATTCGTTATTATTGATCAAGTGTGTGGCACTGCCTCCAACCGAAACTGTGGAACAGCGGGTAATAGAGTTTGTTTGCGATATATTGGCAATAGGATAACCAGAAGCCACAGAGACAACTTGTTTGGAGTTTGCCGCAGTACAGGCAGTTCCCGAGTCAGAATACGTGTGGTAGCCAGAATCAGGCGAAGTGAGACCCGTTGTGGGGTCAGAGGTAGCCGCACATTTGGCTTCATACTTCATAGCGAGAAAGTCTGAAGTTGAATAGGTGGAGTTTCCCGGGACAACCACCCAACCGTTCGGGGTAGATGATCCCGCTACAGCCGATAGACTCCACGAGCTATTATTACTGGCAAAGTCAGGGTTGGTTAGTTTATTAACATTGGCCACAGGATGCGCTCCAGTGTCATCTACCGTCACCAAGGTCGAATCATAGGTGAATTGAGCCACATTGGCAGTATTGAGTGTCCACAGCTTGTTGGTGTCATTAATAGCAAAAACATTAGGAAAGACTTTAGATAAGGCCAGATACGATCCAGATACCAGACCTATTCCCAAAAGGAGTGTTGAGATCAAATTAAACTCAAACCGAGAAAAGTGAAATCTTGGGGAGAAGAAATAGTTTTTGAGTTTGGCCAGTATATTCCTCATAATAATTTCTCTTTTTCTAACATAGTTTTATGCACCTTTTCACCCTTGAAGATTGCGAATTTTGTAGTTGTAACTTCAATTGTATTCATATGATTCAGATTACATCCAAAACAATAGGGTTGGTGTCCAACTCTACATACAATCATAGTAGTAAAAATACAAGCAATATACAAGAGCAATGACTGTATCAATCCTCAAAAATCTTCTTGGTTAAGCCAAAAGTGTTGGCATGTTTGAGATGACCAGTGATCGAGGCCTTAGTTTCTCCCATTTTTTTATCTGTCAAAGTTCCCCTTTTGACCTGTTTCTTTTTCGAGCGATAATTTCGTTCAATTCGTTGGAGTGTGTTACCTCGAATCAAAATATGATCATAAAATATGCGATAACCAACAAAGGGAACACCATCCGATACATTCTTGATGGTCAACTTCTTGGGGTGAAGTGTTAGGTGCAGATCATTTTTGAGAAATTCACGAATTTTCCCAAGCATTTCTTTAAGGAATTCTTTATCAGGACTAATAATCAAAAAGTCATCCATATACCGCGCATAATACTTTACCCTTAATCTATCCTTAATAAAGTGATCCAGTTGGTTAAGGTAAATATTGGCAAAAAGCTGACTGGTTAGGTTTCCAATGGGTAGTCCCGTTCTATTTTCAACAGAAATACTAGTCTGAGCTGATTCCTTGACCGGCTCAAATAAGGACATCTGGGGGCAATCGTCAATCTTTGCTGATTCCAACTCATGATGTGTCGTAACAATGGTTTTAATTAACGAAAATGTCTTGGGGCAAGTAATAGACTTGGTAACTACAGATAATAAAATGTCCCACGATACAGATTGAAAAAATTTCCGAATATCGCACTGTAAAACATAAATAGGAACATCTTTTCCATAAACTGACCGAGAAGCCATTAGAAACTTCTTTAACCGAGTGGCAGCAAAGTGAGTTCCCTTGTTAGCTCGACATGCATACGAATCGCATATAAATTGTTTTTCAAAAAGAGGTTGAATCTGATTGACCAGTGAATGTTGGACAATCCGGTCATGAAAGGCAGGTGCGGCAATACTTCGAGTCTTGGGATCATGGAGCATGAAATAGGTATAGGGTCTCGGGTGGTAAGAACCGCTAAATAGTTCCCACCGCAAGCGCATCAGGTTTTCCTCGAGTGAAAAGGTAAAGGCGCAGATCTTTCGTTTATATCGATTGTCTAACTGAGCTTGGGTAAAAGCGAAACACAAGTTTTCTAGTTTATAAATTTGATCAAACATAATTGTTACTCAACCAAAAACGACAAACCCCACTATCAACAGCGGGGCTTGTCTCTCATACCCTGTCTAAACTACGCCTATTTACTTTATCATCCGCTTTATCGAGAATGATAAAAATACGGGCATCATGTTTTTCCGAATTTGACTTCGGAACGGAAAAGAAAGCTGTGATCATCAAACCCTGGATATGTGTCCTTAAACACATACCACTCGTTCTGGCGTCACTCCGTGGGTATGACCAAAGTGATAAGATCGCTGGCGCAACGAAAGCCAATGTTGTTGTTCGTATTCCCGGGAGTGTTATTCAAATTCGACGCGAAGGCACCGGCGTTGCTCGTGTTATTCCAATTGCCGCCGCGGATAAAGGCGTGTTGCGTTTTGACTTATCTTTCCCACTATTTATCATACGCCTTTGGTGACTCCAATCCAGCTAGTTAACATCCTCCCAATCTCATTTAGTTTCTCGACACTGGTGATATATTGTTTGACACTTACTAGCCTAGTGTCCTTGGATAGCCGAATCATAATTCTCAAATAATCGAGGGTATCTGAAGACTCATCTTGAAACTTTTTTCGATCATTCCCAAAAGCTTTGTTTGCTTTCATCAGTGACAGAAGAAGCGAAAGAGACAATTCTTCCAAGTGTTTTCCAAGGATCAAACGGTGGTTTTTGGGTAATCGGTTAATGAGTGGGTAAAGCCAAACGATAAAATCGTAAGTTTTTTGGTGCAGGACAAACTTTTCCATTCCTCCATTATGGCAAAATATTGAAAGATAATCTCACATTCTGTACGAGAATTCACTTAGAAACTGATTTCTCGACCCACTTCCCCTTCAAAGCTATTGGCATAATTTAATAGTTGTCCGTGATTATTGAAAGCAATTTGAATAATCGGCTGGCGCATATCCTCATAAGTTTTATAGCAAGGAGTTCCGTCGGCCTGATAATAAAGATCTTTGGTGTCTTTGGCGATATCCTTACTGCAAGTAACAACGGGTGGGTCAAGTTTGACTAATTGCTTCGCCCCTTTCCAGGTAAAAAAGTAATTAGTACCTTTTTGACCTATTTCTAACGTATATTGACCAACGTCGATATTACCTAAAGCTAGACTGTGATTGGCTATAAAGCTCTTTGCCAACACTCCAACTTCTTTTGTAGAGAAGACATTTATAGCGGTCTCAAATTCCTGTATATTGGCGGAGATAATATGGTCTGTTTTGGGATTAATCAAAAAAGTATTTAAGCCAACAGTATATGTTTCAGATCTGGCAGGCACCAACTTGTTATTTGTGGTGTCATAAAAAGCGTCACTGCACTGATATTTCACTTCAATCGTTGGTTTATCCAAGAAATTTCTAATTGCCAAAATTGCCTGATTTTGCTCGGTTAATGTTCGAGCGGTTAAATTACAAATCTCTTTTCTGGCTTCTTTAGCACTCTTCTCATCTGGGTACCCGCCAGAACTTAAACTATTTTCGGTTAATTCCTTAATCCTATTTAATTTTTGTTCCTGTGAAACACTAACCCGATTACTTTCCAATTCGCGGCTCAAAAATTTGTAACCAACAATAAGCATAAGAGAAATAATAATTAATCCCAATAACAATTTTATCTTCATATCACCATATTACACCTCTTAATATTTAGGGAAAAGAATTTCTTTCACTCTTCGAGTGGTCCGCCTTGGCGGACCGCATTTCTAAATCTTTAAATTTATAGTTTTATTTATCTTTGTCCTGTCCTGCCTTTTCATTATATGGGGTTCAAACCATCTGATCAAAAGGTGGGTCTTTCAGATCCTTTTTTCTTTGAAAAAACTTTTGACATCTGCTTTTCACCCCATGCCCCTTTCTTAATGGACAGGACAAAGATCCTTTCCAGATTAAATATTTATTTTATGAAGGGGGTGAAACATTATGCAGTTATTAACAGAGGAGATTAAAGCCAAGCTACCAGTTCTCTATACCAGTGAGAATGAGCCAGATCCGATGGTGTGGTGTAAGTTCTTTACACCAGACTCAAGTTGGACTTGGTACGCCATCGAGTTTGATGGGGTAGATACCTTCTTTGGCCTGGTTGACGGGTTTGAGCAAGAACTAGGCTACTTTAGCCTTTCGGAGCTTCAATCAGTCAGGGGAAAGTTAGGGTTACCCATTGAGCGAGATCGCTATTTTAAACCATGCCGGTTGTCAGAGGTGAGAAAAGCGTAAGTGACTAAAGCCGCAGGCGGGAGAGACCATCTTTCGCTTGCGGTTTTTTTGGTCATTCAACTTGGTTCCAGATTGAATCGAGAATTGATTGCTTTTCAATTAGGTTTCGAGTACTCGTAAAAATTGACAGATCACTGGAGAGTTCATCTTGGGACTTTTTGGCAAATCGTAAAATAAATTGTTCAGTTTTCTCATCAGGGCAAATTATAAATATTTTTGAGAGTGCCTTTGTTTTTGACCAATCTTTATTTTTGAAAAAATCAAAATAATGTAATATTCTCGATCTAATAAAAAAACGAGGAGTATCATCTTGAAACAGTTCGTAAGCATAATAGACTTGTTTTTTTCCCTCCAGTTTGACTCGGACAAAGTGAGGCTTCAGACGACTGATTAAGCTGTCGGCGGAGTAATCATTTCTTGTGTAAAAATCAAAATTTATTTGTGATATGGAATTTAGGTAGCAATTGGCAATAAACAGACACTCTTCAATAAATTTGGATGATCGGAATTTTTCTCGTCTCAGTTTTGTTAAATTGTCTTTCTGCTGTATTTTTAAAAATCTAATTCCATTTAATGATAAAAAATATCGCGCTGGTTTTGCATTTTCTGCTAGTGTATTTTCGTATTTTCGACCAATATAGTTGTTGGCCACTAAATCTTTGAGCCAGATGTTGATGTTTCGTTTGTCTTTGTTGTGAAGTATTGTTTGTATTTGTGTACTATTGAGGAATCTAAATCGATAGAGGTAGAGGAGTATTTCTTGTTGTTTGGGTGTTATGTGAGGTAATGTCATATAAGTTATGTATGTATACCCTTCTCAATCCTCCCTTGTAGGGAGGAAGTGTATTCTTCCTTATTTATAAGGATAAAGGGGATAAATAATAATGTAATTTCATCGTTCTATCGGCCTATTATATGTTTTTATTATCCTAACCCGCTAGGATAATATCATCTTAAATAACCTTAACTCGGGATGTTGTTTTTTTGGATGATACAACTTTGCGAACTGAATTGATAACTGCTGGTTTTAAACCAAAAAGACTTCGTGAACTATTAACAATTTGTTGTTTTACAGACTGATTTCCCAAAAGAGTAAAGTCTTCAACTTGACCAGTAAAAGCATCTTGTGGTTCAAGGGCATTAATCTTGATGTAAAAATGGTACGAAGGTAAATTGCTTATCTCATGTTTATTCACCTGAGGCAATAGAATTGGCAAAATTGTTTCCTCGTCTACCGAGCTACTTGTCCTAAAAGATATCACTGTCCCTACATTTGCCAATATTATCTGCAAGAAATTTCGTTCTTCAATTTGAGAAATAGTTTGATGAGCCAATACTACATTTAATCTATATTTACGAGCTTCCGACAATAACTCTGCAAATGATTTTGTGGCAAAGTTTTGGAACTCATCAATGTAGAGGTAAAAGTCTTTTCTTTCATTTTGAGGAGTATGTACCCGCTTTAAAGCAGCCAGTTGTAGTTTGGCGGTAATAATACTACCCAAAAATGCCGATACATCTTCACCAATTTTTCCCTTTGATAGATCACAAATTAGTATTTGACCTGTATTCATGATGGTTTCCAAATTAAGAGTGCTATTTGCCTGATTGATAATGTTAGCCGTCATAGAAGCTGTCAAAAACCTACCCAATTTATTAGTGATTGGAGAAATTTGTTCTGCTCTTTGATTAGCACCAAGATTTCCAAACTCCTCTTTCCAAAAATCTTTTAGGATTCCATCTGGAAGTCTAGAGACGGCTAAATTTCTCATAATCTTGTTTGTGAGCAACTCGTAAACAGTCATCAAAGTCGGCTCCGGTTGTTCTAAAGCAGTCAGAATCGTGTTTCGCAAGATATGCTCCATTCTAGGACCCATGAATCGAGGAGGGTAGAGTTTGTAAAATATTGAAATAACACTTGATGTGATCAAATCTTTTTCTCTCTGCCTTTCGTCATCTTTTGTGTTTGGGGTTAGTTCCAAAATATTTAGACCAATGGGGTGCAGGGTATCGTAGGGATTGAAATACACAACCTTATCCGCTCGATCCGGTGGAATGATTGCCAGCAATCGCTCCGATAAATCTCCATGAGGATCAAGAATAGCCACCCCTTTTCCACTCAAAAAATCGTTATAAATCATATGAGTTAGCAGAGTGGTTTTTCCAGCTCCAGTAGCTCCAATGACATAAACATGTCGCCGACGTTCCTCTAGTGTCAATCCAATAGCGGTTTCTACTCCACTGTAAATGTTTCTAGCAAAAATGGTATCTAACTTTATAGCCGACTTCTTTAGCGACAAAGGAGGTGGTAATTGTGGACTCTTGGTATTGATCAAATCTTCGGTTTTAGTGGTGGCAGTAAAAGGCAAATGATAAAGTGATGACATCTCAGTTACTGAGAAAATTGGATTGTAAACAAACGATAGTAATCTTTGTTTAAGCTTGAAATATTCAAATTGTTTTGTCAGACTCGACAATAAAAATTTAGACTTTATTTCGAGTTTTTGGTTCACCGTTGAAAATGAATTTAATGATGACAGAATACCTGAAAATCTTGAATCAATTGTCTTTTCATCATTTCCTTTGATAAAGATTCTCAAGGATACCTCAAAAAGTGACTCGTTGATCTTGGACGCTACATTTTGATGTAATTGTTTTTTTGCCTCCCCCAAATCACTAATTGTTTTCTGTTTTGATTTTAATAATAGTTTTAACGGTGAATCGGTTTGTGTGTTTCCCAAAAGAGATACCAGTATTTCCAGAGGTAAAAACAAAAGATTAAGAAATAGACGAAAAACATTCTCACCAAGTTGCAGCGTGCCTTTTCGTAAAAAATTTACTAATCCGTAATCTAGATCTTTTGAAATATCAAGGTTGTTATTTAAGTAATTTCTCAATTTATAAATGTGTGAAATTACCCCTGGGTGGGTCAGTGGTGTTACTGGAGTACAAACCATTTGCAAAACAACGAATTCTTGATTTTGGAGCTTGGTCATGTGGCCAGTTATATAGGCAATTGGATCGAATTCCTCCAACAAGGAGTGATCCCGTATGGGAATAACAAATGGCCGTGATAATCCAAACTCTCCAATACGCCAACAGTTATTGACAGGCGTCTCCAGATAATCATCAACTTCGTTAATTTCGATAGATGATAAATATGCCAACAAGCTCTTCTTCACTGTCACCACATCTCTAGTTGGAACTCGCAAGATGTAACGAATACCGTTTTCTTTGGTAGAAACAAGCTCGCAACTGATAGCCTGTTTTGTTTTCAGCAACTTATCAATAAAAGATGTGTTTCTCCCCAGTGAATGTATTACTCCAAATAATTGATTGGTGGAAAAGGCACTTTGGAGTGACTTATAAGGAGGTTTTACCTCAATAAGTGTGTATTGACCATTTAAAGTCCTTCTTAGGCGCAAATACATAATCGCAATAATGGCGATAACTGAAATGAATATCAGCCAGAATAACCAAAATAAAGCTGTGAGTACTATTGAAGAATCAATCCTAAGCGACCATAAAGCATCAAAATAAGTAGGAAAAACACTCGATAAATAATTAGGTTGTATCGACATAATAATGGCTTAATTTGAGTTTATAAATTCCTCACTTAAAACCCCGACCGTAGAGGTCGAGGGATGAAGTAACCCCTGAATCGGTGAAAGTTGTACCAAACCTAGTAGAATACTCAGGTATGGAACTCATCCGACTATCGCACGCTG
>Ga0194063_10002472_pt1 | contig 11520 bp, 5 predicted proteins | sample SepL3720m_MetaG_FD_155459 | JGI IMG/M metagenome (GOLD analysis project Ga0194063, IMG submission 155459) | Anoxic zone freshwater microbial communities from boreal shield lake in IISD Experimental Lakes Area, Ontario, Canada - Sep2016-L373-20m | ecosystem: Environmental > Aquatic > Freshwater >... | reverse complement strand
AGGACTTCTCCGAGATTTCTCCCCCCTCTTTGGTTAAGGAGGGGGCTAGGGGGCGGTTGTATTTCTTTTCCGCAAAGAAAAACAGGATCGCTCCTATGATTAGTGTGCCGGCCACAACATGAGTTCCCCTAAAAACTGTATCCATATATTTGCTTAAAGTAAAACCTAAAATTATCGCCGGTATAGAACCAACAATCAAAACAGAAATTAATTTACAATCTCTATTTTTTATTATATTCCAAATATCCCTCCAAAAATAAACCAGAACCGCGAGACCAGTTGCTAACTGTAAAATAGCATCAAAAGAAAGCGTGCCAACCAAATCAAGACCCATTATTTTTCTTGCTAAAATAAGATGTCCGGTAGAAGAAACCGGTATAAACTCTGTCAGACCCTGAACCAAACCTAAAATTGCTGAATTTATAAAGTCCATTTTTTATATAAAAATTATTAAATATGCATCAAATATACCACGCCGACAGTTTTTAAAAAAGGAAATCGCCCAGCACCGTCAACAGGACAGTACCGAGCGATCCTAATCAGTCACGAGAAATGCTTATCCGGGGGTCTCCTTTTCTCCTAAATACGCCTGTACCAAAAGGATCAACTTAGCCATTTCTGGATTACCAGGCTCCAGCAGTTGCTTACAACGCTTGGCAGAAATCTTATCTGAATCAACTTTCTCTCTAATTAGAGTAGAGATGCTCAGAAAATCCAAACATTTTGAAGACATAGAATAGCCCTCCCGTAAAAAGACAAAAAACTAGCCTTTTTGATTATTTCATAATGTTACGCAAAGCACAATACTCGCAATCTTTTTTCTCACATCTCTTATCCCAGAAATCCAAATTAGCAATATTGGTAGCCGTCTGGCTGATCAAGTCCAGCACTTCCCTCTCATCATCCGTAGTTATCTCAAAATTTTCCTTGCCATATTCCCCTTTATCATCCGGTTCAATAAAATCAAGCTCCCCAGTTTGCATTTGATATTTTCCCTTCTCATATTTATCAAGCAGAATTTTATAGAAAACTAATTGTCTTTTATAATTACCATCACTATTTTTAGTCTTACCCTCAATCTGATTTCGGGATAATGGTTTACGCGTTTTATAATCCACCACATTTACGGTGCCGTCATTTTTCATCTCAATCTTATCCAGCTGGCCTTTCAATAATATCTTGTCCTCCCCATCCACTTTTTCTTTTAGATCACAGTAAACACCAGCAATATTAAATTCATTTAATACAGACCGGTTCCAAGTGTTTTTATAATTATCATAATAACCGCCGAGGGATTCCCACCCCTTGGCTAAAGTCTCTTCAAAATCATTCTGGCTGATGGGCTGTTTGGCCAAATATTTTTCAAATAAATCTAGAAATTCTTTCTTACTCAAATCTTGCTCATCCCGATATTTATCAAAGAAATGTTTCAAAGTATTATGCACCGCTGTCCCATACATCTGATGTTTGGACAAAACCTGAGGCAAACGCACCAAGTTACTAAAGAAATATTGCCAAGGGCAAACTAAATAATTATTCAAAGCGGTAACGGATAAACCTTGCTCAAAAAATAATCTTCTTAAATATTCTTTATTTTTCAAATCTTTAGGTAAAGCTTTTGATGGTAAGAATTCATCTGCCCTAGTGGCTTCATATTTTTCTTCCAGCTTTTTAGTATCTACTATTGTCAGATGAACGGGATCTATTTCACCCAAAAACTGCGAGGGTAAGAGTATCTTACCATCCTCAGCGGACTTGGCATAAGTCAGACTTACTTCTTTTCTAGCTCTGGTCAAAGCCACATAAAATAATCTTCTCTCATCTTCAATAGCGTCATAATCAAGCACAGCCGAAGCAGGAAGCGGTAATTTAAACTTACGCATTTCTCTTTTATTTCCCCAGTGTCCATCTACCAAATTTACCACATAAACATAATCAAATTCCAAACCCTTGCTCTTATGTGCGGTCATCAAGTGAACCGCTTTTTCACTGAGCGCTTTTCCTCTGGTCTTCACCGTAATATTATGCTTTTCCAAAACATCCAAATAATTTATAAAATCCGCCAAGCGATAATTTTTATGACTACCCACCAGCTCTTTCATCTGGCTAAGAAGCTTGTCTAGCTTGGCAATTTTATCTATAGATTCACTACTTTGTAAAATATGCTTGATAAAGCCGGACTCGCGAATAACCAATTCAAAGAAATCCAACAAATCACTATTTTTGGCTTGCTTGCCCCAGTGCGTTAACTTTTCATATAAAGCGGATAAATTTTCATCTTTATTAATCGCTTCAAAAATAGAAATCTTCTCTACTTTAGCCGAAGCAATCACTTTATAAATATCCAAATAAGAAAGCTCTAGAAAATCTATAAATAAAGCGCGGGAGATAATCTCACTTGCCCCCAGATCATTTATGGCACGCATAAGGAGGATTATCTTAGCAATATCGGTATCCGAAAAAAGCTCTTGATCTGACTCAATAGAAAAAGGCAAACCCAGCTTTTCCAAAGCGCGGGCAATAAGTGAAGCATCTTTATTTTCCCGATAAATTACCGCTATCTCACTTGGGTTTACACCGGTTTTTATTTTTTCCTGAATATTTTCGGCAATAAAACGAACTTCGTTCCTAGCCTTATCAAAAGAATATAAACTGGTTGGAATATTCTCATGTCCAGCCTTAGCCTTTAACTCCACTCGCAGATCTTTACCCTGGCTATTTTTACCAATCAGGGAATGTGAAGCATCCAAAATAGACTGGGAAGAACGATAATTTTCTTCTAGCTGAATCAAGACCGCTTTCGGATAAAGTTTTTTAAAATATAAAAAATTCTCGAGTGAGGCACCTTGAAAACGGAAAATCGCCTGCTTTTCATCTCCCACAATAAAAATATTTGGATTCTCGTGAAAACCAGAAATTAATTCCAGTATCTTATTCTGGGAATTATTGGCATCTTGATGCTCATCCGCCAAAACATATTGATACTTTTCCTGTAATTGTAAGAGTAAATCTTTATTTGATTCCAAAGCTTTTATCACCTCCAAAATCATATCTTGATAATCATAAAGTCTCTTGGTTTCCAAAGCTTTTTCATACTGAGCATAGACTTTTTGGAGTTCTTTATTCTTTTCATTACTCTTCTCCAAGTCTTTATACTTTCCTTTCATTTCCCCTTGATACTTACCCTTCTCATGATGCAAGTCTGGTATCAAAGCAAAATCCGCCGTCTGCTTTTCCAAAATCTTGGCTAAATCCTTTGGGCCAATATTTTCTTGCTTCAGATTATTAATCTCACCTATAATAGAGCGGACATAATGATAAGTATCACCGTAAGGTTTTAAAATTTCTAATTTAGTATTATCAATAATTTCTTCCAGTATTTTTATCTGATCAATATCCGTAATATTTTGCGCCCCAATTATTCTAGGAAATTCTTCTGGATAATTTTTAATAATATCATTACAAAAACCGTGGAAAGTATAAATATTTACTTTGTAAGCCGAACTGCTGATAATATCGGCCAGCTTCTTACGCATAGAATACACGCCTGATTCGGTAAAAGTAAGCGCCAAAATACTATCTGGGCTGGTATCCGTCCTTTTTAAAATATTAGCGATCCTGAGGGTCAAAATGGACGTTTTACCGGTTCCTGGACCAGCAATAACCATCACGGGGCCGTCTATTTCCTCCACCGCTTCCCTTTGTTTTATATTTAGCTGTTTATATCTTTCCTCAAAAGTCATAAGGTAATGATATCATAAAATCAATATAATTCCTTAAAAAATAATTTAATTCAGCGTTGACTAATAGCTCAAAATAAGATAAGAATACAAACGGATAGATGTTCTGGTTCTAAACGGGCAAAGTCGCCCAAAACAAAGGAAGAGGTGAGAAATGAGGAAGAATCCATTTAATCTGGAGATACCTTCTGCTGTAACCGTGGTGGGAGTGGTCGGCAAGTTGCTGTATCTGGGTATTGAGGGCAAGGTGAGGATGATTGTCCTTGCCCCAAACAAGGCAAACAAAACACTTCAGATTACCGGCCATACCGAACGTGGACAACGGGTGAAGATTCGCTTCACCCCGGACCAACGTCCGATCAAGGATAAGATTCGGGGACGAATCAAGATCCTGGCTGGTATGGAAATCCACGTTAAAAAAACCACGCAGATCGGCCAGATGGTCTTCCATCGGCTCGAAGGCGCTGCGGTTAGTGATGCGGTGGTTCGCGTAACCGTGACTCCGACAGAGTACGGTGAATTCATCACCCTCGTGTTTTAACAACCGAATCTGACAACACGACCCCACACAAAAAGGAAGACCCCAAACTTCCAAGTGCGGGGTCTTTCTTTTTCTACTTTACTATATTTCACTTTCAATAAAATATAAAAAAGTCGCGCGGGTCCAAAGGTCTGGATCTCCGCGCGACTTACCCTTTCACAACGATGTTGTCTTACACCCCAAACTACCGACGGATAGGTGGCCTTTCCCGGAGTCTCTTCCACTTAGTTCTGATGACTTTCTTAAGCTGACCTTTCAAACCCTCAATCTCCCTCCTGGCACGGCCTAGCACGGCATCATTCTCTCTGATCATCTCCCTTCGCTCGTCCAACAGATCCGCAATCTGGCGCATCTGATTGCCAAGCTGAATCTGCTCGGCCGTTCGCAAGTCACTAGAAGCACAGGCCTCCAGCTCCTCAAAGGTCGCCTGGTCCACTAGGAACCGGCAGAGTAGATTTGCATCACCGTTCACTATCCGCATACCCTGACCCAACAACCCCTCCCTCTTTTGGGCCAATAATTCCGGCTGTTGACCTTCCCACGAATCAACACAAGTGCTGAACATCTGCCCGTGAGTGGTGACGGAAAAATCACCCGAACGTATGTTCACCTGAGCCAGACGATCCGCGGGCGGGAAGAAATCCTTGTCACGGTCGACAATCAACTTCCCTCCATCCCAATGGATTTTCATGATTCCACCGTTATCAATAAACGGTGTACAGCTGGTTGTTGTGCTCAAAGCCACAACCGCCGGCTGATTATTACACACGGACAGGGTGACTGAGTCCAAGTCATCCGCACCAGGTTTAACGCTGGCTATACAACTCGCGCCAACAAAGCGCATTTGCGTATTCAGATTGAGACACCTGATCACTATGACCCCGTCTTCACTTGGAGCTACGTGAACTGGCAGTTTCATACCACTCATACCTCGCCTACCTTTCTGACAACATAGTTGTCAATGTACACGGTACTGGACATCGTCCAACACCTAAGCAGACACCCCTGCTTTACCAGGCACCGCCTACAACAGTAGGCAGTAATTCATTTTGGATGTTAGCATGCCATACCCTTTTTGTTAATGAGAGGGATTGAGGGCTATTGAATTTATGTTACAATATACAACATGAATAAATTTAAACCATTTGCTGAGCGAGATAATGAAAAAATGAAAGAGGTGCTAATGAATCCGGAAACAGAAGCGCCAGCGGTTCATTATTATATGATCCGGGGAGGTAAAGATAAGACGAATATTACCGTCTGGGAGACTGGTATGGTAGATGGCGAATATATAAAAACTTACGGGCATTATCATGTGGGTGATATTTCGGAAACTTATACTATTTTACAAGGAACGGGAGTTTTGCTTTTACAAAAGAGGAAAATAGATAAGAATAATAATCCCATAAATGATGAAATAGAGAGTTTCAAAGCTTTGAAAGTAAAGGCGGGTGATAAAATATTTATTGAACCAGAAATGGGACATTTGATAGTAAATACGGGTGATATCTGGCTCGTGACTTCTGATGATAGCCCAGTCTATCCGGATGATGTGGATCCAGTGGGTCTTCCCGGCCATGCAGATTATAAAGCAGTGCAAAAAATGGGTGGTTTTGCTTATTTTGTCGTTAATACAAACGGCGTCCCTACCCTAGTCAAAAATATAAAATATAAAGCGGTGCCAGAAGCTTTTATAAGCTAACTTCCACTTCGTGTGTTTTACCATCATCAATAAGGTTGATGACTTCGCCCACAATATTAGTACCGTCCACTTTTATTTGTTTAAACATTTCTAATTTAGTGGAAGGAAAATTAGCAAAGGAATTAGAATTATTTAAAACTTGAATATTATATTTGGTATTTTTATAAGTATAGATTAAGGAAAAATCCGTCCAATTTTTTGGAATACAAGGATCAATCTCCATCTTATCGCCTCGAACTTTTAGACCAAGAAGGCTTTCTAAGATAGTTCGATACATCACACCCGCTGAACCAGTATACCAAGTCCAACCACCCCTACCCGCCTCAGCCGGCCTAGCATAGATATCTGAAGCCACCACATAAGGTTCTACTCGGTAAAGAGAAGCTTTGATTACATCTGCCGATCTTTTTATTGGATTTACACTATCAAGAACTTTCATCAAAGAAACTGGATCTTTTAATAGAGCATATGCTTGAGCTGACCACAAAGCCGCATGATTATACTGCGCACCATTTTCTCTGATGCCTGGTGGATAATCTCTGATATAACCTGGATCCATAGCTAAATCTTTTACCGCTGGAGAAATAAGCAAAAGCAAATTATCTTGAAAAAGATTTTTCATCACTGAGTTCATTGCTATTTTACTACGGTCTAGTCTACCCGCGCCAGACAAGACAGACCAGGACTGAGCAATAGAATCTATTTTAAATTCTTTACTAGAGCGAGTACCAAGGGGGCTACCGTTGTCAAAGAAGGCTCGTTTATACCACTTGCCATCCCAAGCATTTTTCTCCAAAGATTTCTTTAGATTTTTTAAAGTTATTTCATATCTTTTTACTCTTTCTTCATCTTTTCTACTCTCTATATATGGTATAAACTTTTGGATAACGGCACATAAGAACCAGCCAAGCCAGACACTCTCACCCTGACCTTTCTCACCCACTTTATTAAGGCCGTCATTCCAATCCCCTCGGCCAATCAAAGGTAAACCATTTTGACCAAAGACAAAAGTTTTTTCCAAAGCGCGAATACAATGATCATATAAATCATATTTCTCCGCGGTAACTTCTGGCACACCAGCCCAGCTAAAATTATTTATAAAATCTAGAAGTGGCGCTTTTACATAAGATTCTTTTTCATCAAGAAGGCCGAGGTCATTGGTAATTTCCAAATAAGAACTGACTACATAAGGCAACCACAATTGATGATCAGAGAAAACAGTTCGGACACCAAAAGAGTTATGCTCATGCCACCAATTTTGCGTATCACCTTCTAGGAATTGCTGACGGCTAGCTTTCAAAATAAGTGCCTTGGCCATCTCGGGTTTAGACCAAATCAAAGCCATAGAATCTTGAAGCTGATCACGGAAACCATAAGCACCAGAAGGCTGATAATAACCAGTTCTTGCCAAAAGGCGTGATGAGATAAGCTGATACAAAAGTCTTTCATTAAATAAAATATTCAATGAATCATCTGGTGTTTTAATCTGCACTTTATCTAAACAATCAGCCCATTTTGCTTTGACTTCTCCAAGAGCAAGATCACACTGGCCCAGATCTCGATATTTCTTTATCAAGTCCTGTATTTCTTCGGCTGAATTACCACCACCAAGTAAACACACTATCTCCTTCTTTTCACCCGGCCCAAGATCAAAGAAAGTTTGCAGAGCAACACAATGATCCACATCATCATGGATAAGATTTGATAATTTATCACGGCGCATGGCGCTAGGATTTATTACTTCCCCGCCCTTACCCAGGAATTCATCTCGATCATTAGTAAAAATATTCTCACCACTATTTAAGTCTACAAAAGCTAAAGTATTTTTAAAAGATTCCGCAAAAATATTTTTAACAAATAGCGCTCCAGTCTTTTCATCTTTTACGGTTTTCAAATAATCTTTGGTATCTTCACGGTTAGCCCCACCAACAGACATTTCAAAGAAGCCGGTGAGTGATAACTTTTTAGCTACTTTAGAAGTGTTATTGAGATTGAATTTAACTATTTTTACTTTATCTATGACCGGTACAAAGACGGACATTTCCTGTTCAATTCCCCGGCTCTTATGCTCAATCTTGGTATAACCCAAACCATGTCTAACGGTATAAGTATGAGCATCTTTTATAGGCAAAGGAGTAGGGTTCCAAAATTCTCCAGTTTCTTCATCACGAAGATAAAATATTTCACTACTTTTATCTATCAGTGGATCATCTATCCTCTTGGTTAGACGGTTATCATAACTATCCGTAAGCCAAGTATAGGCCGAACCGCTTTCAGTAATAATGGTACCGATATTTTCATTCGTAATAATATTTACCCACGGATTTGGTGTATAAATCTCTCTCTTATAATTAATATTTAAAACATATTCTCTATCTTTTTCCGCAAAACCACCAAAGCCGTTAACAAATTTTAAATTATCTGGTGATAGAGAAACATCTTTACCAGAAGAGACAATTTTCTTAATTGGTTTTAGATAAGCAGGTGAAGTCTTGGAGCTCGACTGTAAAATCGCTGAAATCTGTTGATCAATAGAACCTTCTTTACTGTCTAAAATAATTTTAGCTAGAGAAATAAGGCCGTCTTTATCACCTAGCGCTAAGTGTGAAGAGCGAAGATGAAAGACACCGCCCGAGACCGCCTTGCTGACCGGAGACTGATTATAACGGATAAGAAAATCTACCTCATCTTCAAAAGATTTTATATAAGTGGAAGGATATTCATTTAGAAGGACGAGATCATGTGCGATGCCTTTATATTTTAAATATTTATGACAGAGAAGCATATTTTTCACCACCGCCAAATCATTCATATCATAAAAACGGACGAGTAATATAGGCAAATCTCCAGAAATACCAAGTCGCCATAAGGCCTGAACTAGGGCTTCTTTATTATTTAATTCAAACTTTTTTACAGAGAGAGAATAATGCGGTGACAAGAGCCTAGAAGCTAAAGCTTGATAAGACAAGGCTTGCTCTCTGGACATTCCTAAACTATTTATTACATCATAACCACTTTTATCTGATTTCTTTATAGCTTGATCAATATGTCTCTGGCTAGAATATTTTTTTAGATCTCTAATCAATCCTTCTTTAGAATTATTAAAAATATTCACATAATTTATAGTCACGGTTTCGTTGTGTTTTAAATCAATCTGGTTTTGAAAACAGAATATCGGATCTAGATTATGACCCAAATCAGATTTAACGTTTTTATAATCGGGGAAAAGAATCTCTGGGTTACGCAAGGTACCACCACGAGAAATAAACTGACTCCTGTCTGTAGTATGGATTGATTTTATTCCCGCTGGCGAAGAGGTAAACATCTTGTGAGCAAAATATAAATTAGTTCCCCGTTCTGTTTTATTTGGTCTAGTATAAATCAGAGCATTAAATTTCTGCCAATATTCTGACCTTATAAAAAGTTTTTCAAAGGAAGGATGGTGTATATCCTCATTTGTTTTAGCTAAAGACACTTCACCATAACTGGTAACTTTCAATTCTTTTCTATCTTTACCATGATTGGTGAGAGTAAGAGTTCTAAACTCCACATTGCTATCAGGAGCAATAGCGACCGTTAAAGAACTTTCTATTTCATTATGAATTTTATTAAACTTAGCTTTATTTTCAAAATATTCAATTTTATTTTTACCAAGAGAGATACCGGTGGGCTGAGTAGTTGGTGACCAGAGGCTATTTTTGACAATATCATGTAAATAAATAAATTGTCCCAAAGGTTCAGCGACGGTGTCTTCTCTAGATCTGGTCAGACATAAGTCAGAAACTTTGCTCACCCCCGCTCCGGTATTACTAATATTTACAGTGTAAGAACCGTTCGAAATAAAAGCTTTTCGGGGATAAGAAGTATATAAAGGAATAAATTGCTTTTTCTCTTCATTATTCGTATTGGTAGCTAAATATTCAGTCTGTAAACGCTCCAAACTTTTAATTGGTCGGGCTGGGATAGAAGAAGGTATTTTTTCTTCAAATAAAGTATCCAGAGACTCCACCCTAGGGTCCGAAGCAAAAAGAGAATATATTCTATCTTTATTAATCTGATTATTAAGGGCCTGAAGAGAAAAACCTTGATGGTGAGCATAATATATTTTAGCCAAATGAGCTTCTTTGTCAGTTTTTTTACCACTAAAACTTTCCGTATAATCAATGGCATCATAAAAACCATAACGACCAATAAATTTATTACTGATCATCCGCCTGAGGTTTGCCACCGCTTGCTTTGGTTTGAAAGCTAAAGACATAATGGTGGTATAAGGAGCAACCACTAGATAATCCTTCAAATCACGTTTAAAACCGAGAGATGGGTGACCAAAAATCTGATACTGATAATTATTATTTAAATCGAGTGCGGAATAAGCAGACTCCCCCATACCCCAAGGTACTTTATTTTTTTGACCGTATTTAATATGACCTTCTATCGCTAATTCTGCGGTATGTCCAAGCAAAGATTTTTTATGCACTTTAAAGAAAATCAAAGATGTTAGATACTCAAAAAGAGAACCACCCCAAGATGATAACAAAACACTATTCATATCAAGGCGAACTAATTTACGGCCAAGGTAAAACCAATGCTTGGCTGGTATTTCCTTTTTTAAAATAGAAACAAAGCTAATAGAGTTGGCTTCGGAAGCTAAAAAGTCATAGTAGGAATTGTCAATTTTTTCATAAGTAACATTGTAACCAATATGAAACAAACCGCGTTCTTTATTATACAAAAAAGCAAAATCAGTTTCAGTAAAAAACTTATCTAGCAAGCTAATAATATATTCGTATTTATTTTTACTCTCTACGGCCCGACATTCAGCTAAATTTAAACTGTCCACAATCTGCCGATGCCAATGTTCCACATTTTCTTTTTCATTATTGTTCAAGCTGGAAGAATAAATAAGACCAATAAGATCAAGCGCCAGAATCTCTTGCTTCAGACCCGAACTCAGATAAGAAAGAGTTGGAACGGTATCTAATTTCAAAGAAATACTCTTAAGGGCTTGCGCTAACTGGTGATTTTTCTTTTCATTATGTATTACCGGTCTGGTCCGACAAGCCTGACAAAAAGACATATAAAAACCGAGCTCCCCAATCTGCTGTTTCAATAAATTATTAAAATGCTCTAAACTAGAATAAATATTAGAGGAAATACCTTTATTTAAATTCAAATTAACCACAATTTTCTTTATCTTTTCATTACTATCCGCTAATTCATTAAAGACTTTGGTCAAATATTCGATTGATTCACCATTTTGATTATCTAAATATTTAGTTAAAGCCAAATTTGCTTCATTGTAAATCTGTCTAGCTAACTTTCTATCTGATTTTGAATTATTATGATCTTGAATTATAAAATCTGCATCTTCAATCAAGGTGGCAAGAACATCAGAAAATCCCGACAGACTCTCTTTATTAATAATGGGTTTATCTATAATACTTAAAATCCCCTGTTTTAAAGTCAGAAAGTTTATCAGCAAGTTAGCACTATCCACACTAGAAACATATTTAGGATTCAGGGGCTGTAAAGTACGA
>Ga0194063_10002471_pt1 | contig 11523 bp, 7 predicted proteins | sample SepL3720m_MetaG_FD_155459 | JGI IMG/M metagenome (GOLD analysis project Ga0194063, IMG submission 155459) | Anoxic zone freshwater microbial communities from boreal shield lake in IISD Experimental Lakes Area, Ontario, Canada - Sep2016-L373-20m | ecosystem: Environmental > Aquatic > Freshwater >... | reverse complement strand
ATGCTGCCGCGGTGCGCGGCGATATGCCCGCCCGCAATGGCCTCGTCAAGGTGCGTCCTCAGGTTGCCGGTCGTCTCATTCGCCCGCTTCTGCGTCGCGATGGTCCGCTTGAGCCAGTTCAGGGCATCGGTAAGAACGTCTCCGCCCGGCAGCGTGACATCTGCCAGCGTCTTGACTCGCAACACGATGGGCTTCGACTTGCCCGGTTTTGTCCCCGGCCGGTAATCCCAACCCGCCGCCTCTAGCAGATACGTCTCGCCCGGGATGAATACCGTCGGCGAGACGACCAGGGTGAAACGCTCCCGGACCGGGCCCGCGTTGCCGGGTGGCCCCGAGTAGGTCCACTGCTTGACCACGCGCAGCCCATTGGTCGTTGCGAAGTCATCACCGGGCCTGCATGTGACGACGATGTTGCTCATCCCGAAGTCATCTGACGCGCGCAGGGTCACGGGCACTTCCGTTCCCGGCGCCACAAACAGGTTCGAGTTATCGGTTACAAACTCCACCTCGGGCGGGTGATCGGTTTCCAGTTGCAGTTCGCCGGCCGCCACGGTTGCGGCGCGCGCCTTCCGGGTACTCCTGGCCTCAAGGGTGTACGGCCCGGCATTGGTCAGAAGTGTGTGCGCCAGCCAGGCGTCCCCCTTCCGGCTGAATTCAACCTGCTTCTTCGCGAGATTCAGGGATACCGCGGCGAGAGGCTGATCAAACCGGACACTCACCTCAAGGACCGACAGAGGCAGGCCGGAGACCGATGCGGGCGGCCCCGCGACCTCATGCCCGGCGAGTCCCGTATAGGGCGGCGGCGTGACGCGGAACGAGGAGGAAGTGATCACCGGCTTCGGCTGAACCGTAACCCGGATGCTTCGGGAATACGTGTCCTGATCCAGCACACGGAAACTGAAGGAGCGCCGGATGGACCGGAATGTGTAGAGGTAGTGTCCCGGTGCGGCATCAGTCAACATCACGGCCGTTTCATTCTCCTTCCGCGAGACGACAACCGCCTTGCTTCCCTCGGACCACATGATCACGGGAGTTGAGCCAGGTGCGTCCTGCCTGCCCTGGTGCTCGACCATCGCCGTAACGGACACCTCGGCCCCCTCGTTGACGATCACATCGGAGTCGGGACTAATGGTCAGCACGACCGATCCGGCCGGCGGCACATCGCCCAACGGGGCGACATATCGCAACAGCGCATTAACCGTATAGCGCGGACAGGTCATTCCATAGACAAACCAAATCAGGACCAGCGCCCCGGCCGCCAGGGCCCACCGGGTCAGGAGCCTGCGCTTCCAGAATGACTTCACCGGAATCGCAGACAACACACTGGCAGTTTGATCGAGCGTCCTGGCCGCGAACATCCGTTCTCCGGCGGCCAGCGCCTGAGTCTCCAACTGGCAGGCGTTGATCAGGAGATTGTTTCCGACGCCATGACTTTGCTCGAGCGTCACGGCCGTCCGCTCCACACTCACCCGCTTGAACAACGGATTCGCGACATACCGGATAAATCCGGCGAGCAGGAACCACGCACCCGCCACGGCCAGTGGAAGACGAATGGCAGCCGGAAGGGTCAACAGGTTATCCAGGAAGAACAGGATCAACCACACCCCCAGCGAGATCGCCGTCCACCTGAGTGTACCGGACACAACCGCCGAGAGTTTCATCACCCGTCCGGCCTCCGCCAGACGGGCTCGTGTCATGGAGTTGGAATCAACCACAGTGCTCCTCTTTCCAACCTTGCGTTGAACCATGCGGTTCTCCTTTTCACATATGCCGTTCTGAATCGCTCCTGTACAGATTACCTGTCACCCGGCTCGCCTGTAAAGGCATACGGGAGATAACACTCAAGGAGGGCGCCGCATGAAGGGAGTGTATTTGACTTTACCATCCTGTTTATACACACTGTCATTCATGAATGCGTGCTTTCAGATCGGTCTCAATGGGCGTGTGCCCGTACCTTCCGAAAAGCGATTTCTTATCAGTTTTTGACAGACCAGGACAGGAGCATACGCAATGATCGAACCCAAGGACTCGTTAACCCTCTCACATGTGGTGTGCGCACTGTTGCTCGGAGGAGCCGTGCTGGTTGCGCCCAGTTGGGCCGCGGACAGCGCGGCGACCGGCGACGCACACCCTGCCGCACGCGCAGACGCGGCGGTGGCGTGGGGCCTGCCAGTTCAGGACTTCATCTTTGGCGTTCGGTCTCCGACGACCAACGTGGTTGAGTTGGTGCTCAGGAACACAGGAACCGGATCCCATTGGGTGACGGCATTTCCCCATGTGGATGAACGGCATTCGAAGTGCCGTGAATTTCTGGTCCTGCGCCTGCTGGACAGCGAAGGCAAAGCGGTGCCGACGAATGAACGTGCCGGCCTGAGTGGTGCGCCCTCCACCGAGATAATGGCAGGGCAGGAACTGCGATGGCAGTTCGATGTCCGCGAGTACCTTGACGTGAAGACGCCAGGAACCTACCAGTTGCAGGCGCGGAATGACCGCATGACGGTCAGTGCCAGTCAATATGGTGGCACGAATATTGTGGTCGAGTCGGGCACACTCACGATGGCGGTTGACGCCGCAAAAGTTGCATCCACGGCATGTGGCACCGGTCAGTCGCTTACCCCTACACAACTCCAGGCCGCCGAAGTGGCCAGGGCGTGGATGGTCTCCATGATTATTGGAAGCGCGGAGCAAACGACGACGGTTGACGTCCCCTTCTCCTGGGGTGGCACGGAAGTATTGTCGACCCGTGAGGAACTGGAACCCCGACTGAAGAGAGGCAAGAACGAGTCCGCTCCATCCGACCTGGGACTGGTCTATGCAGTGGTGGAGACGGGTTCGCATGCGGCCGCGGAGTTGAAGAATCACTACCGTGGGACTGAAACGAACGTGATGGTGACGCGCGTCATGATCAAGGGGCACGACCTCGTTGTCTTCGTCCGCCCCGGTCAGACACCAAAGGTCGTAGGGTTCTGGGAGTGAGTCTCGCGAGGCATTAGCACCATCGAGCGGTCATGTTCATTCCTTCGACAGAATAACCGGCGGCGGGGTTCCGCCTTTGCGGACGATGCCCCTGAAGAAATAGCCGCGTCCGGCCAGCATCAAGGCGTCGCCATTGTCTTTCCAGCGCCAGACTTCCAGGCGCCAGGGTTGCGAATTCTCCCGATCCAATGTCGTGCGGTTTTTCCGCGAGAGCATCAGCAGGGAGTAAACATCGTCGCCGGTTCGTTGCACTCCCAGCAGTTCCCTTGAATCAAAAAAATCCTCGACCAGTCCCAAGGCCTGCTCAATTCTGGTAACAAGTCCGGTATCAGTCATGGCCGGCCAGGCAACCGAAATACCGGCGTCGGACCGTGTGGCCATATAAGCGTTGGTGGCGGTTAACCCGCCAAGCCGGAAACCTTGCGGAGTTCTCACAGCCGGGATCCTCAGTAAAGCACCCGGCGTCAAGGCAACCAGTTCGGTGGCGTTGGAGGCCGATACCGTGACCGTCATCGCGTCGCTCTGAGTCAGCCCCGTGTCGGCAAAGGCAATCCGGACGGGATACACAAGGTCAGCGAAGGTCTGCCCTTCTTCGCCCCGATCCTTGGCGCGCAACACAACCTTGGTGGTTTGCTCCTTGCCCTCCAGATAGAGAACGGTGGTGTAAAGATACCCCCGGAACACAGAGCCATCCGCCAGCGAGAGAATCGATCTGATCTCACGAATCGGATACGGGCGCCCCCATTTCTCCTTCTGGGTCCTACCCGCCTCCACAAAACGCCACTTCTGTTCCAGACTTTCTTTTTCCGGTTCGAAGGCCATTTCCCGGACACTACTGATGGACACCGTCTTGAGTTCACGCCCGGTATGGATCTTCAGTTCGCTGCCGGGCGTCAAGGTGAATGACCCCTCAACGGTGTCACCGTTCGAGAATTGCACCAACCCCGGTCGCACCGTGTCGGCCAGAAGACCCATGCATGACAACGCCACAATCAGCAGCGAGGTGACGCGAACTCTGTTGTCAATTATCGACATTACGGTTTCATCCATCAAAAGAGATTCATCCTGCGCCTCATCGTCCACTCACAAATCAGTACCGCTAGAAAAACCAACGCAAACCAAGGAGAGTCCGAGAGGAGCGACACATCGGACGACAGCGTCCGCGTCAGGTGTGCCGCCGTGACCGCTTCCGCCAATTTATCTGCATCCTGTTCCTCAACATACATGCCTCCGCCCAGTTTCGCCAACTTCGCCAGGGTGCGCCCGTCCAACTCAAGTTTCGCCCCCTCTCCTAGCAGCGGCGCCACCGGAAGCGTCTTGTCATACGTCTCAATCGTCGTCGTCCCCTGATGCGCCGCGAGTTGGAACCGGTAGACGCCCCGTTTCTCGAAAACCAGTTTGGCCGTATAGACCCCGCTCTGACCCTGCAGCGGCTCAACCGGAATCTGTTTCGCCTCGCGTTCACGACTCAGGGATGCCGTCAGCGTCAGACCCGCGGCATTGTCTTGAATAGAGGTCCTCACTTCCGCCACGGCTTTCTCGCCCGGCTTGTAATGATCTTTGTCCCATTTGACCGACAGTATCCGGCCGCCCTCCACATTCGGCGCGAGGCTCCTGACCGCCTGCCGCCAGAACATCCCGTAGACTTTCCTCAATTCCTCAGACTGACGCGCCCACTTCCACAGGGTGTTCGAGGAGAGCGCCAGGACGGAGCCGCGTCCGTACCGTTGCACGGCCACCAGCGGTACAGACCGCTTATCGACAAGCACGGTCATCAACGACAGGGCCCCAGTCTTGAGCGGGCCGACCGGCAGTACGGATTCGACGGTCGGGGCGCCCGACTGTTGCAGTAATTCGCTGAGGCCCGTCACGACGGGGTGGTTCGCGGTCGCGAGGGGAATGCTGACGGCAAACTCGCCGCGCATCAATTCATACCCCGCAGTGGCGGCATCCCAGGGAAGCAGCGGTGCCAGTTGCGATGCAGAATAACCAGCGGGTCCGAAGGCGGCCTCATCACCCAGGAACACCACGGAACCCCCGTTCTCCACATAGGTTTTCAGCGCGACCATCTGGCGTTCATGCCAGTCCCTCAATGGCACCGAGCCAATGATCACGACATCGAAGGGCTTCAACAGACTGACATCACCCGGGAAGCCCGACTCAAGGGGTTCATCACCGGGAACCCGTTCACCCTGGATCGTGAATCGCTCCCCGATGGTCCGGAACAGCGCCGTAAAGGTCACCCCCGTATCCCGGACAAGTTCACCGCGCAGCATCTTGAGATCCAGCCCCAACTCTCGAGCGAAGAAGAGGACATGGAGTGACTTCTGCCTGACATCAACGGTCAGCGTCCTGCTGTTGTTCAGACCCGAGAGTTCGCCTGGTAATTCCTTGAGCGTGAGTCTGAATGCCTGAAGGCCGCTCGAACGGCACATGGTCTTGAAGTCCGCCTGAACCCGGCCTCTGGAAAGATCAACCCGCTGTTCGGCCTCCGGCTTCCAGCGTCCGTTCTCCTCCCGTTCGAGGGTCAGGGGGACTTGCCGGATGTCCTGCCCTGCAAAGGCGCCTGGATTCCTCGCGCTGACATCAACATGAAATTCGAAGGCAGCCTCCTTCTCGATCGCGGGGGGATATTGCACATCGGCAATGGCCAGGTCCCTCGCGTTGGCGAGATCGGATCCCACCCCCACAATCGAAAGCGGGATACCGGGCAACTCCACATTCCCAACCGGCTCATCACCACCGTCCGTCACCAGGATCATCGCCGCGCAGGAGGAAAGATCGGCGCGGCGCGAGAGTGACATCAGGACCGCCCCCAGATCTGTATTGCGTACACCGGTCCGCCGGGCCGTCGCGGGCTCCCTGACCTCCGTATCAAACTCCAGGATCTTGACTGACAGTCCTGACGGCAGTCCGCTCTTGATCTTCTGCACGGCCGCCCTGGCCCGCTGAAGACGGGTGGTGGAACCCGTGTCCTTGACATCCATCGACGAAGACACATCAAGCGCCATGAGAATGCTGTCGGCTGAACTCACCACAACACGCCTGCTGTATGCAGGATCAAGCAGGGCGAGCACCAGCATGCTGATCACGATGACCCGTGGAATCATAATCAGGAAGGCCTTCTTCCGGGAGACCCGGGTCAGTAGATTGCGGTGGACGAAGTAACCCCACGCGACCAGAAGTCCCACGACCAGTGCAAAGGGAATCGTTGCCAGATGGGGACGCCACAGGATCATGCCGGTCATCATGAGACTCATGGTTTCACCGGCTCCTTTCTGATCTGAAGGGCGGCGGGATTAACGATCCAGCCTTCCGCCAGGGCGGCCAGCAACGCCAAAAGCAGAAACGGAAGGAACAGATCGATCCCACTGCGCTGCCGTTTGACCAGACCGACAAGCGAGTCACCGTCCTGATATTCGTCCACCCCCGCGTTCAGTCCGGTAAGAGCCGGTACAGCATCCGTTTCAAGGAACACCTCGCGTCCCTCGTCAACGGCCGAACGCACTGCCACGCAGGTGGTCGTGTTGCTGGTCTGCACCGAATAGAGACCTGCCCGCGCAAGGACAGGCGCCTTCCGTCCGGGTCCACGCCATTCCAGTACTCCGCCCGTCATGGCCCGGATCAGATATTCCGCGTCATTCAGGTTTGAGGGTCTCTGTCCGGCCACCCGTGTTGTGGCGCCTTCAGTTGGGTTGTTGCCGGACAGTGCCATACCATGAATGAGTGCGACAAAGGCGGCCTTAAGCGGCAGCGTGCTTGACCTGGCATCCAGATCAACGCCACTGACAAAGAGCGACCCCTTCAGTACGCGTTGCCGCGCAAGTATCGGAGTGCCGTTCTGAAGTGACAGTAACGGGATTGCCTCTTCCGTCGTTTCGACAGGCAACGCCTTGAAGACCCTGGTCGGGGCCAGCATGACGTCACCGGATTCATTGCGTAGATCATCCCACACCGCCTCCGCCTTGTTCAACACCATGAGCGGAAGTCCTTTTTCGTCGGCAACACGTTTCCCAAACCGAATCCGGACCCACGAGGGAACGGTCTGCGGCTCCGATACGCCCGCAACACCGGGCAGGATCAGTACGTTTCCGCCCTGCTCAAGATACGTCTTCAATCTCAGCGCTTCCGTCTTCTGTGTGAACAGGGTCATGCCCTTCAGGACAACCATCACCGGTGCCTCTCCCGGAACCGTGGCCAGCGGTGTCGTTACGGGTTTGAAAACCGGTACGAGGCCCGAGAGGGTTCCGTCACCCGAGGGTGAGACAGCAAGCGGCACCACACCGAAGTCCGACTCGGGTCCGCAGAAGAGCACCTTCTTCCCGGGCGCGCAGACAAAGGTCACGCAGGAATGATTGTCAGGCTCGAACGCGTCGTTTTCCAGGTCAACCGTCAGCCAGCCTGAACCGGACGCATGCGTTTCAAAGGGCACACTGAGGATCCGGCTGTTCTGAGGCGGAATATCCTCCGCCTGCGACTGCTTCTGTCCACCTGAATCGGTGGAGTTTACGCGGACGTGCGCCTCCTGTTTTGACAGGTTGTTCAAAGTCACCATCGCCCGGTAATGCCGGCCCGCCACAAGCGTGCGGCGCGGTAGTTCGACTTCTCCGAGCGAGACGTTCGGGTTTTCGAACGGCCTGGTCTTGATGCGGTGGAGGGTTATCGCTGTGCCGGCGGGCGGCAAAAGGAAATCACGGGGTGCGCGGGCCCATTCCGTGTCCTGGGCATCCGTGATGATGTGAACCTCGCGCCGGGCGGTTGAGGCGGTGCCGAGTAGCGAGAAGGCATGCGCGAGGGCGGCGGCCGGCTGTCCCGTGGCATGCGTCCCCTTGATGCGCCCCAGCGAGGCGCGCAACGCCTCCTTATCCTGCGTCAGGCCTTCCGGGATCGGGGCGGCGAGGTCATCCACGAGCAGGACGATGGCGAGCGTGTCCCGCGGACCCATGTCGCCTATAAGCGCGGAGACGGCATCAAGGGCGCTGGCGAGTTTGTCCCGGCCATCAGGCGCAGACCCGCTCATCGATCCCGAATTGTCGATCAGGAGAACCTGGGAGACCGGTCCGCCTGCGCCATGTCCGAGCCAGAGCGGACGCGAGAGCGCCAGCAACAGGCAGGCGATCAGTAGCATGCGCAGCAGCAGGGCAAGCCACTCCCGGATCCGTTTCCTCGCGCTGAGGCGCGGCTCGGCCTGAAGGAAAAACATGAGCGAGGGAAACGGGCGAACCTGTTTTCGCACCCGCAGGAAAAGGTGGAACAGGATGGGAAACCCGGCCAGCGGAAGCATCCACAGGAACACGGAATTTGCCGGAACGATTCCCCACATGGTGTTTATGAACTCCCCAGCCTGCTCAACACGGTGTGTACGGGCTGCGTTGTTTCAATCAGATGATACGAGGCAAGACAGTCCGCGCATACGGCGCGCAAGGTCTCCTGATGCCGGGCGACCGCCACCTCGTAGGCCTCCCTGACTTCATCCACATCGAGGATCAACCGGGCATTCGTTTCCAGATCCCGCAGGTCGGCAACACCGCCGAAGGAGAGTTTGCGCTCCCCGCGGTCCATGACATGAAAGACCACGATGTTGTGGCCGTCGTGATGAAGATGCCGGATGCCGCGCAGGATCTTGTCCGCGTGTTGCAGGAAATCGGAAATGATGACGACCAGTCCCTTGGACTCGATCCGGTTCGCCGCCTCATGGATGGCGGCCTCGATGTCACCGCAACCCGCAGGCTGGATGGTCTCCAGGTATTCCAGCATCGGCCGGATTCCCTCGGACGTGCCGGCCGGTGAAAATCCCTTCGTCATCTTGGCATCGAAGGCCATCAGACTGACCGTGTCGCGTTGATTGACCAGCATGAACATCAGTCCGGCCGCCAGGAAGCAGCCGTATTCCATCTTGGTCATGGGACCCACATCGCGAAAGGCCAGACTGGCGGAGGTGTCGAGCAGGATCGTGGCGCGCAGGTTGGTTTCCTCGTAACACTGCCGGATCAGGTACTTGTCCGTCCTGGCATAGACCGGCCAGTCAATGCGACTGATGGGATCACCCGGAGTGTAGGCTCGGTACTCGGCGAATTCGATGGAGGCCCCGTGATGGGGTGACCGGTGGAACCCTGTCTGGATGCCGTGCACAGGACGCCGGACCGAGATCCCCTGGGTCATGAGGACCTCGGCAAGCGTTGACGGTAGATACTTGTACCTGGACATGGACTCCCTGTCGACTCGCCACGGCGGCGACCCGGTCAATACCCGGGTTCTTTTACCTGCTCCAGGATGCGGCGGATGATGTCATCGGTCGTGATCCCGTCGCTCGCCGCCGAGAAATTGCGGAAGATACGGTGCCGGAGCACCGGCAGGCAGTATTTCCGAATGTCATCGCAGGAAACGGCAAAGCGGCCTGTGAGCAGGACATGCGCCTTGGCGGCCAGGAGCAGATATTGCCCGGCACGCGTTCCCGCCCCCCAGCGGACCCCCTTGTTGACGAATTCCAGGGCTTCCTTGCCGCCGGGTCTCGTGGCGCGGACCAGACTGGCCGCATAGTGCGCCACATGGGGTGTCACGGGAACCTGCCTGACAAGACTCTGCAGGTCGATCAGTTCATCGGCCGAGAGGGACTTCTCAATGTGGGGCACGAGATCGCGGGTGGTGTCCATAAGGATCTGCGCCTCATGATCCGCATCGGGGTAATCCACGTTGATGCAAAACATAAACCGGTCGAGTTGCGCTTCCGGCAGGGGATAGGTGCCTTCCAGTTCGATCGGGTTCTGCGTCGCCAGGACCATGAAAGGTTTGGGCAATGCGTAACGGGTTCCCGAAACCGTGATCTGCTGTTCCTGCATGGCCTCAAGCAGCGCCGCCTGGGTCTTAGGCGGCGTCCTGTTGATTTCATCGGCCAGAAGCATGTTGGTGAAGATCGGGCCGGGATTGAACCGGAATGTCCTCCTTCCGGTGGTCGTGTTTTCCTCCAGGATGTCGGTTCCCGTGATGTCCGCCGGCATGAGATCCGGCGTAAACTGGATGCGGTTCGCGGATAGGTCGAGCGACGACGCCAGGGTTTTCACGAGCAAGGTCTTCCCGAGGCCGGGCACTCCGATGAGCAGGCAATGGCCCCGGGCGAAGAACGCCGTGAGAATTTCACCGATCACCTCCTCCTGCCCGATGATGACCTTGCGGAGTTCGCATGAGATTGTCTCCCGAGCGGCGGTCAGTTTGGCAATGGCGTCCTCCTGCGTTCGCACGGGGACGGACTGGATCGTGTGTTCGTGTGGCATGGTTTCTCCTCAATGGGTCGCAAAGTACATCATGATGTTGACGCCGAGTTGGGTCCCCGAGTGGGGCTCATATGCCCTTGCCAGCGGATAGTCGCAACCCAACCAGGCGGCCTCAATGTCGTAGGGACTGTAGAGCACGCGCAAATCACCGTCCACCTCGATTCCCTCAAGGACGGGGACCGCCAGACCCGGTGTTTCCTTGATCACGGCGGGCGTGTAGCGACTCTCTGAAATCTTGAATACGCTGCTGAAAAGCGGATGCGAAAGCGGGACACGTTCCAGCGTCGAGCCCGGCAACAGGGCCGACAGTTCTCGGCGGATGATGGCATCGGAACTGCGGAGCCCGAGCCCGTTGTTGATGAGCAGTGTCCCGGAATTCTTCAGGAACCCGCGCAACGCCGCGCGACTGCGCTCATCCCAGCGGAATTCATCCAGTCCCGTCAGGTACAGGAACGAGTAGCCCGACAGGTCATCGCGCCCCGGCATGACGCTGACACGTTTCAGGCTGACCTTCAGCGAGGTGTTCTGGCGCAATTGAACCAGCAACGCCGTCGCCGCGCCGGGATGAAGATTCCAGGCTCCCTCGTGCTCAATCTGCGCGAAGACAAATTCATCGGTCGGATGTTTCTCATCCAGGGCGCCGAACAATTCGGGTTTGGCTTCATCGCGCCCCGCGGCCGCATACCCGACCGCGTAGGCCACCAGGTTGACGCCGATCTTGCTTCCGGACTCGACGTCGTAATAAACGGCTTCCTTGATCATGGGCACCTCATGTCCGTCCCACGCGCACCCCAGGCCGTACCTGGAGAGCAGCACCCCGATGCGACTGCCGACATAGACTCCCTCCAGGAAGGGGGTTTTTGATGCCAGGTTTTTGGGATAGCGCACCTGATCCACATCAACCAACATATGGTAGAAGGGGTGATCCGGGGGGATCAGCCTGAGTTTGCTCTCCGGCAACATCGTCTCGGTGAGCCTTCTGGCGGCATCATAGAAATACGGGGATCCCGCAATGGAGTCGAACATAATCATGCCGCCTCGCAAGACATAGGCCCTGAGTTGTTCGATTTGTTTCGCATCCAACTTGATGGTGCGGCTGCCGCTGAAGAGCAACACGGGTATCGCCTCCGGGTCACCCTTGAACTCCGAGAGCGGAAATGCATCGCTGGCGTAAGGGAGTTCAAAATGCCACTGACCCTTGCGCAGGATCTGTTGAAGATCGCCCGGACATTGATTCCAGTCCGCCACCTCGGTCCTCGTGCCGTTTTCATAAGTG
>Ga0194063_10002470_pt1 | contig 11524 bp, 8 predicted proteins | sample SepL3720m_MetaG_FD_155459 | JGI IMG/M metagenome (GOLD analysis project Ga0194063, IMG submission 155459) | Anoxic zone freshwater microbial communities from boreal shield lake in IISD Experimental Lakes Area, Ontario, Canada - Sep2016-L373-20m | ecosystem: Environmental > Aquatic > Freshwater >... | reverse complement strand
GGCGTTCGACCAATAAAAAGTTGCTAAAGGCTGGGATTTTCACAATCGGAGATCTCGCGCAGGCGTCGCCAACGTTTTTGCGAAATCAGCTCGGCAAATGGGGCGAGACGCTGTGGTGTTTTGCCAACGGCATGGACGAAAGCCCAGTACATCGCGTGGAATACGAGCAAACGGTAAAAGGCGTCGGCAATAGCATGACGCTGCCCCGGGATCTACACACGGAGGAAGATGTGAAGACGACGATGCTTGTGCTGGCGGAAAGCGTGGCGCGGCGCCTGCGCAATCATGGATTAAAGGGGCGCACGATCCAGATTTATGTGCGGGATAATGAATTGGCGGGGATTGAGCGACAGGGGATGCTTGAGAAGACGACCAATCTTTCATACGAAATTGCGGACAAGGCGATGGTGTTGTTCCGTGAGAAATGGGACTGGCATTTGCCTGTGCGGGCCGTTGGGGTGCGCGTGACGGGGATTTGTCCAGAGGAAGAATACGTGCAGATGACATTGCTTGAGGATGACGAGCTCAGATACAAAAGAGAACAACTTGAGGTTGCAATTGATGGAATACGGGACCGCTTTGGCCACTATTCCATTCAGCGTGCGGTCTTAATCAAGGATAAGGATTTGTCCGCAAATCCCGTGGAGGAGAATGTCATTCATCCAGTTTCCTATTTTCGATGAAGGAGAAAGAGCAGGTGAAGGAGGTGGGTCGCAGTGCGAAAAGTATTTGTCGATGTAACTGCGCAATTTACAAAGGATGGGGATCTGGAGCCCGTGGCGTTTTTATGGGAGAATGGTTGTAAATACGAAATCGATAAAATTTTAGATATGAAAAAAGCAGCGAGTTTGAAAGTGGGTGGGCACGGGGTGCGTTACCTATGCAGGGTGAGAAATAAGGAAGTGGTGCTGTTTTTGGATAACGGCAAGTGGTTCGTGGAGGCAAAATGATTTGCCTCCACCTTTGTTTCCGCCGCGGGCGGGCGCCGCGCCGCGCCGCGCCGAGGATGCCGTGCCGCCAGGGACACCGAGGACGCAGCGGAGGAAGCAGCGACTGCCCTCGGCTGCCCACGCCGACAGCGGAGCCGCGTGGAGGACGCAGCGACCAATCAAAATCGTAAGATTTTGCTCCTTCCAATCGCCCCTTTATCGCGAAAAAACGGATTTAAAAGTGGTACAGACTAGAGGAGCCTTTTTACTACACTTTTTGGACTGAAGAAGGTGTTTTACTACACTTTTTTGAATTCTAAAAAATAAATTTAAGATTGTTGTGAGGATTTTTCCAAAACCAGAGGGAAACGGAAAAAAGATTGAATTTTTAACTTTACTATAAACAACAATTATGCATTATAGTAAGGTTGAAAAATCCATTCTAGGTCAAGTGGATTTTTTTAACCCCGAAAAGTGTAGTAAAAAGGCTCCTTCAGTCTGTACCATCGAAAAAAAATCGGGGTACTTACATATTTTTCCTTTTCGCCTAAGTTTTTTGAACTGATCGCACCCGCCGCCGCGGCCGCTGCACCCGGCCCCGCCCGCTCGCGAAACTAGCATGGAGGCAAAATCAAGCGCGCAAAAGAAGAAATATTTGGGAAAAAGAAGCCGAAAGGATTGTCAATATTTGTAAATTGTGCTATCATGTGAATGGGGGATGATGGCGCATGAATAGTCAAGAACACAAGAACCGGCGCGCGCGTGTGCGCAAGAGATTTTTACAGGAGGGACTGGAAAGCTTCGAGGATCATGAGGTGTTGGAACTGCTGTTATACTACAGTATTCCGATGCGGGATACGAATGGACTTTCCCATAAAATGATTGCGCGGTTCGGGTCTCTCGCGGGCGTGCTCGAGGCGCCACAGCATGCGTTGATCAATGAATACAACCTGAGTGAGGTAACCACGACGTTGATTTCTCTAGTTGCGCCCCTTTCGCGAAGATATTTGAAGGATCGTTGGGGGAGGAAGGTGCATTTGGGGAATTCGGATATGGCGGGGCAGTATGTCACGAGTTTGTTCGCTGGCAAAGTGGATGAGTGCTTTTATGTGGTTTGCATGGACGCAGGCAACAAGGTAATTAGCGCGGCGCTCGTGCAGGAAGGGACCATCAATGAGACGCCGGTGCATCCCAGAAAAATTGCGGAGGAGGCGTTGAAACACAAAGCAAATAGCGTCATTGTGGCGCACAATCATCCTGGGGGTACGCTCAAACCGTCAAACGCCGACAAGGAAGCGACGAAGCGGGTCAAAGATGCCTTGAAAGTCCTAACGGTGAACCTGACGGACCACATCATCGTCGCAGGAATGAATTTTTATAGCATGGCAGAACACGGAGAGTTGTAACGAAAGTGCTGTCAATTTCAAGCAAAATGTGTTAAAATAAGCACAAACATTCTAACAGTACATGAGGGGAGTTGTTTATATGAAGTTTATAGTAACAGGAAAGAACATGGAAGTATCAGAAGCTTTGAAAGAAAAGGCAATTACGAAATTAAGCAAGTTGGATAAGTTCGTCAACCCCGGTACAGAAGTGCACGTGACGATGAGCATTCGAAAAGAAAATCATAAGGAAAAGCATGTTGTAGAGGTAACCATCTTATTTCATGGGGTGTTTATCAGAGCAGAAGAGAGCAGCGAGGACATGTACGGTTCTATCAATAAAGTCATCGAAACGATTGAGAAACAAGTTAGAAAGAACAGAACGCGACTGGAAAAGAAAATTCATGAAGGCGGGTCGCTCCGCTTCGATCGCATGAAAGAGGAGCCGGAAGAGTTAGTAGGAGAAGAAGAGTTTAAAGTGGTAAGAAACAAAAAATTTGTGGCAAGACCGATGGATATCGAGGAAGCAATTCTGCAGATGAATCTGGTTGGACACGAATTCTTCGTATTTTTTAATTCGGAATCAGGGACAGTGAACGTGGTGTACAAAAGACACAACGGAGATTACGGATTAATTGAGCCAGAGTATTAAGGGGGAAATGATTGAGTTGAAATATACTGAAGGATTGAACGAGCCTCAAAAGCAGGCGGTCTTGCACGATAAAGGGCCCATGCTTATTTTAGCAGGTGCAGGAAGCGGCAAGACAAAGGTGCTGACGCACAGAATCGCAAGGCTTGTAGATGTGGTGGGTGTTCATCCTGGCAATATTATCGCAATTACCTTTACCAACAAAGCCGCAAGAGAGATGCAAAGCAGAGTAGAGGCGTTGCTTGGGTCTGAAACCGCAAATATGTGGATTAGTACCTTTCATGCGGCATGCGTGAGAATCCTCAGAAAAGATATTGACAAACTTGGGTACGAAAAAAGTTTTGTGATTTATGATTCTGCAGACCAGGTGACCTTGATAAAAGATTGCCTTGCAGAATTGAAGTTGAATGACAAGAACTTTCCACCGAAATCAATGATTGAGCAGATTAGCAAGGCGAAAAATGAATTGATTGAACCAGAAGCCTTTGCTGAAATGTATGCATCGGATTTTCGGATGTCGAAAATTGCAAAAATTTATGAGTTGTATCAGAAAAAGATTAAGTCGAATAATGCCGTTGACTTTGATGATTTAATTATGCTCGCGATTAAGCTGTTTCAAAAAGAACCAAAGGTGTTGGAATTTTATCAGAAGAAGTTCCAATATGTCATGGTTGACGAGTATCAGGATACGAATACATCGCAATATACCTTCGTAAGTCTGATTTCTGCGGGCCAAAATAATTTGTGCGTTGTCGGCGACGATGACCAGTCGATTTACGGGTGGAGAGGCGCGAATATTCGCAACATCCTGGAATTCGAAAAGGATTTCGACGGCTGTAAAGTTGTCAAACTCGAACAGAACTATCGCTCCACGTCGAAAATTCTTGACGCGGCGAACAACGTCATCGACAAAAATGCAGGACGCAAAGTAAAAAAACTTTGGACGGCTGCTGCGGGCGGGGAGCGACCGGTCATTTACAAAGCGTCGGATCAGCACGATGAATCGACGTTTGTTTCCAAGGAAATCATGAAGCAGGTTGCGGCTGGGCGGAAGTATTCAGACTTTGCTATTTTATATCGCACCAATGCACAGTCCAGGACGTTTGAGGAGCAATTGATTCGCGAAGGCATCCCGTATAAAATTTTCGGGGGCATTAAATTCTATGACCGCAAAGAGGTCAAGGATGTTTGTGCTTATTTGAAAGTGATTATGAATCCTGCGGATAACGTTGGGTTAAAGAGAATTATCAATTCTCCAAAACGCGGCATCGGCGAATCTACGGTTGCGGCGATTGAGAAAATTGCTGCGATGAACGACATTAGTGCGTTTGAGACCATTCAGATTTCGGAGAAAATTCCTGATTTGCAACGTTCTTCAGGAAAATTGAAGGATTTTGCGGCCATCATCACGAAGCTCAGAGTGTATGCGGAATCGATGACAGTGACGGCGTTGTTTGACGAAGTGCTCAAGGAATCTGGCCTGGTTGCAGATCTGGAAAAAGAAAACAGCATCGAATCCAGGACGAGGATTGAAAATATCAACGAATTAAAGTCCGTGGCAATCGACTTCGAAAAGAGTGCAGAAGTGCGTGGAGAAGACCAATCGCTCGCGTCGTTTTTGGGACAGATTTCGTTGGTGAGTGACATTGACAGCATGCAAGAGGGTGCGAGTCAGGTGGTATTGATGACTTTGCATAGTGCGAAAGGGCTCGAGTTCCCCGTGGTATTTATGGCGGGCATGGACGAAGGGTTGTTCCCAGGCACACGGTCGTTTGGATCGGAAGACGATATTGAAGAAGAGCGCAGGCTTTGTTACGTCGGCATTACGCGGGCAAGAGAGCAAATCTTTTTGATTACTGCGTTTTCACGCACCATTTTCGGCAAGACAGAGCGTTACGTACCGTCGCGGTTCATCGATGAAATCCCAGCGGATTTAGTCGAGATTCGCAACGGCGGATACCGTGGGTTTGGCATGGGTACCCCGACCGGCATGAGTGGCGGCACGGCGCGCACCGCAACCAAAGGCGGCAAGCAAACAAAATTCCAAAAAACCGATGTACCACCGATCACGCAGGTACAAAGAGGCTTTGTGATTGATGATCATGTGCAAGCGTTTGCCGAAGGCGATGCAGTCAAACACAAAAAATTTGGCACTGGAAAAATTGTCAAAGTGGATGGTGCAAGTCAGGATCAAAAGCTAGAAATCGAATTTGAAAATGTAGGGATGAGACGTTTGATGGCGGCATATGCGCAATTAGAAAAACTCAAGAAGTAATTCTTGTTTTTCACTTGACACTGGGAGTCGTTTGATAATAAAATCAAAGCAGTATTTGTTATTTCGCTTAAAAAACTTATTGATTCAGGGGGATTTTCTGTAATGTCTGCAAAGTATATTTTTGTAACAGGTGGAGTTGTATCAGGGCTAGGAAAAGGAATCACAGCCGCTTCTTTAGGAAGATTGTTGAAAGCACGAGGATACAAGGTTACACTACAGAAACTTGATCCATATATAAACGTCGATCCAGGCACCATGAGCCCGTACCAACACGGTGAGGTGTTTGTGACCGAGGATGGCGCTGAGACAGACCTCGATATCGGCCATTACGAAAGATTTGTTGACGAAAACATGAACCGCGATTGCAACGCAACCACAGGAAAGATTTACTGGACGATTCTCAACAAAGAGCGTCGCGGCGACTTCCTAGGCGGCACGGTGCAAGTCATTCCGCATATTACGAATTGCATCAAAGAAAGCGTGTTTCGCGTCGGGCAAATTGACCATTCTGATGTCATCATTACGGAAGTTGGTGGGACGGTCGGCGACATTGAGAGTTTGCCGTTTCTAGAGGCGATTCGTCAAGTATCAGGCGATGTTGGCAGAGAAAATGCCATGTATATTCATGTGACGCTGGTGCCATATCTGAGAATGTCCGGCGAGTTAAAAACCAAGCCGACACAGCATAGTGTAAAAGAACTCAGAAGCATAGGCATCCAGCCTGATGTCATTGTTTGCCGTACGGAAAAAGTATTGAGTAGAGAAATGAAAGATAAAATCGGCCTATTTTGCAGTGTGCCAGGCCGCAACGTCATCCAAAATCTTGACGCCGACTGGCTCTATGAAGTACCGTTGATGCTGGAAGCAGAAGGGCTTGCGGACATCGCATGCGAACGCTTGGAATTGGTCAATCGGACTCCAGACCTTTGTGACTGGACAGAAATGGTGCGCAAAGCCAAGAATTTGACGAAAAAGACAACCATTGCACTCGTAGGGAAATATGTTGAGTTGCATGATGCCTATTTAAGCGTGAGTGAAGCCCTAAAGCACGGCGGTTTGCCAAACGAAGCGGAAGTCGAAATTAAATGGGTCTCTTCCGAACACCTTTGTGAGAAAACCATCGATGAACAACTCGAAGGCGTCAACGGCATTCTCGTGCCAGGTGGATTCGGCGATCGCGGCACGGAGGGTAAGATTCTTGCTGCGCAATTCGCTCGGGAAAAGAAGATTCCATACTTCGGGATTTGCCTTGGCATGCAGATGGCAGTGATTGAATTTGCTAGAAATGTCGCAGGCCTACCGATGTCCAATAGTACGGAATTCGATGCGGGAGCGACGCCGGTCATCGACTTGATGCCAGAGCAAGAAGGAATCGAAAACAAAGGCGGGACCATGCGACTTGGATCGTACCCTTGCGATGTAACAAAGGGATCCAAATTGGAAGAAATTTATGGAGAGCAGCTCATTCATGAACGTCATCGTCACAGATATGAATTCAATAATGATTATCGCGAGTCCTTTACGAAATTAGGCATGGCGTTATCTGGAATCTCGCCAAACGGCAAGTTAGTCGAAGTCATTGAATTGCCAGATCATCCTTGGTTCGTGGGCGTGCAATATCATCCCGAATTGAAGTCAAGACCGAATATTCCGCATCCTCTTTTTGCAAGTTTCATCGCAGCATCCTTAAAGTGCGAGAGATAGCATATGAATACAATATTTGAGCATCAATATCCGGTGGGACATCTGGAAATTGATCTTCACAGCAAGTGCAGGCCGTCCTCTGTCATGATGTTTATGCAGCATGCGGCGACCATCCATTCACAAATCTTAAATATTTCTAGAGACCAGCTGATCGCTTCGCGGGGTTGTTTTTGGATTCTTTCGCGCGCGAAGTTTGAGTTGTATGAGCCGCTCCTGCTAGATGATGGCGTGGATCTGCGCACCTGGTGTCGTGAGGCGAAGGGCGTGACTTGGAATCGTGAGTTTGAATTCATAAGAGACGGAAAAGTCATCGGCGGGGCGTCAACCCTTTGGGTGATTGCCGAACTCGAGACAAAAAAGCTCGTGCGCGTTTCTTCGTTTGACAATCTTGCGGAACTGACGTATCCTGCGAAGCAGTCTGGTGTCACGTTGGCCCGGCTGGCGCCGGAACAGGAACTGCATGCCATCGGCACGCGTCGCGTCGTGTATAGCGATTGCGACATCAATCAACACCTCAATAACACGCGTTATGCGGACATTCTTTGTGATATGCTGGACATGCATCTAGAGGCGAAGCGTTATGTTTCTGCGATGCAGATTAATTTTGTGGATGAGGCAAAGCCTGGCGACATGCTTTCGGTGTTTGCGACAGCAGAACGTGATGGGGAAAAGTCCAGCCGCTATGTGTGCGGGAAATTCGCGGATGGGCGCATGTGTTTTGAAGCAGAAATTGCGTTTGACTAACGTCACCGAAGAGATTAAAATAAAAAGAGTCACAATGATATTGAAATGGAGTGGTACAGTATGATAGAAATTAAACCGCAAGTATTTTGGACGGGTAAAATTGACTGGGATATCAAGTTCTTTCATGGACACGAGTTCTCGACGCAGCGCGGTACGTCCTATAATTCATATTTGATCAAAGACGAAATGACGGTGCTCGTGGATACCGTTTGGTACCCTTATAAAGAGGAATTCATGCAAAACCTGTTGGCGGAGATCCCGCTGCTGGACGCAATTGTCATCAACCATATGGAGCCAGATCACGGGGGCAGCCTCGCAATGGTCATGGATGCGCGACCGGATTTGCCCATTTACTGCACGAAGAATGGCGCGGACATCATCAAGGCCCATTTTCACAAAGACTGGGATTTTCGTATCGTAAAGACGGGGGATTTCTTGGAGACGGGTAAGTATGCGCTCCGTTTTGTGGAGATGCAGATGATTCACTGGCCAGACAGCATGATGACCTATGTGGACGGAGCAAAGCTCCTGCTTTCCAACGACGCCTTCGGCCAACACATCGCGCCCGGCGGACTGTTTGACGATGTCAATGACTTGGACATCGTGCTGAAAGAGGCGTATAAATACTATGTGAACATCCTCGCGCCGCTCAGCGGACTCATCAAAAAGAAGCTTACGGAAGTGATGGCGCTCAACCTCGACATTGATATGATTGCGCCGAGTCATGGCGTGATTTGGCGGACGTACCCTGGAAAAATCATCGAGCACTACCTGAAATGGGTGGAAGGTGCCGGAGACGGTTCGGTTAGCGTCATCTTTGAGACCATGTATGATTCGACGAGACAAATGGCAGATGAAATCGCAAAAGGCCTGCAAGAGGCTGGCGTGAAGTACAAGATCTGGAACGTCGCAACCGCAGACCGAAGCGACTTGCTCGCGGAGATTTACAAATCGAGCGGTGTCATTGTGGGGAGTTGTACTGTTTTAAATGGTGCGCTACGTGAGACCACATCCTTGCTGGAAGACATGAAAATGCTCAAATTTAAGGGCAAAATGGCAGGGGCCTACGGCAGTTACGGCTGGAGCGGGGAGGCACCGAAGCAAATTTTCGAAAAACTCCAACTCATGGGAATGACCCTCGTCGGAGAGCCAATCCGCGTGAAGTATCGACCAGATGCCGAAACCTTGGCGCAACTGGTCCAGTACGGCAGAGATTTTATGAAGGGAATTTAACATGCACAAAAAACTACATTCCGTCGATATATTTAAATTACCTGTGTTGCCGCTGCGAGGGCTGACCGTCTTTCCTTTTATGACGTTGCCCTTTGATGTCATGCGACCCAAATCCATTCGTGCGTTGGAAGAGGCGATGGAAAAAGATCAGCTCGTGATGCTCGTGTCGCAGATTGATCCGACCGTGGACCATCCCCTGACGGAAGAAAGTTATCGCGTGGGCACGATTTCAAAGGTCAAGCAATTTTTGCGCCTGCCTGGCGAAAACATCCGCGTGCTCGTGGAAGGGCTTTACCGCGGCAAGATTCTCGATTACACCAGCACGGAGCCATATTTTGAGGCCAACGTAGAGCAGTTCGACGTCGAAGAAGTAGATGATGAAGAGGAGGCTGTGACCCCACTCAGTGTCGAAGCAGAGGCGTTGAAACGCCAACTGCTCAGCTTCTTCGGTGAATATGCTGAGATTACAGGACGCGTGCAGCCGGAGGCGTTTACGTCCATGGCCTCCATTGCGGACAACGCAAGTCTCGCAGACACCATCGCCTCGCATATGCCATTGAAAACAGAGCAAAAGCAAGAGATTCTCGAGGAGTTTGACGGCAACTTGCGTCTAGAGAAACTGTTGAAAATTCTTGTCGCAGAAATTCAAATTGCGCAAATTGAAAAGGGCATCCACGACAAGGTGCGCAGTCAAATTGACAAGATGCAAAAGGACTATTACCTGCGAGAACAGATGAAGGTCATCCAGTCCGAGCTTGGCGAAAAAGAAGGCGTTGCGGGCGAAGTGGACGAGTTGCGGAAAAAAATGCTGACCGCAGGGCTTTCGAAAGAAGCGGCTGACAAGGTGGAAAAGGAACTGGACCGATTACTCAAAATGCCACCCGGGTCTGCCGAAACAGGCGTCATCCGGACCTATGTGGAGTGGGTGCTTGACCTGCCTTGGAACAAGACTTCCGAGGAAAAACTCGACCTGACCGCAGCACAAAAAATATTAGACGAGGACCATTATGGCCTCGATAAAGTCAAAGAACGTATCATCGAATTTCTGGCCATCAAAGTGATGCAGAAAAGTCTGAAGGGTCCAATCCTTTGTCTGGTCGGCCCTCCAGGCGTCGGCAAGACGTCCATTGCCAAATCCATCGCCCGCGCCATCAATCGGCACTATGTGCGCATGTCCCTGGGCGGGGTCAAGGACGAATCTGAAATTCGCGGTCACCGAAAGACCTACGTCGGCGCCATGCCAGGGCGCATCATCGCAGCCGTGAAACAGGCGGGCACCAAGAATCCGCTGATTCTGCTCGATGAAATTGACAAGATGAGCAGCGATTATCGCGGTGACCCAGCCAGTGCGATGCTCGAAGTGCTCGACAGCGAGCAGAACTTTTCCTTTCGCGATCATTATCTTGAACTCGCGTTTGACTTGTCGGACGTGATGTTTCTGACCACCGCAAACAGCACGGACACCATTCCGCGTGCGCTGCTGGACCGCATGGAAGTCATCCAAATTTCAAGCTACACCGAGGAGGAAAAGCTCCAGATTGCCATGAACCACCTGGTGCAGAAGCAGCGGCTCGCGCACGGCATGAAGAAAAGCCAAATTTCCTTTCAAGAAGACGCAGTGCGTGACATCATCAATTACTATACGCGCGAAGCTGGCGTGCGCAGTTTGGAGCGCCAACTCGCCAACATCTGCCGCAAGGCGGCGCGCCTCATCGTCTCCGGCGAGAAAAAGAGCATCACGGTGAACGCCAAGGCCGTGGCTACGTTTTTGGGCGCGCGCAAGTTCGCATACGACCGTGCGAATGCACAGGACCAGATTGGCATAGCGACCGGCCTCGCTTGGACAGCGGTCGGCGGCGATACGTTGTCGATTGAGGTCAACGTCATGAAGGGCAAGGGCAAGGTTGAGTTGACTGGCCAGCTCGGTGACGTCATGCAGGAATCGGCCAAAGCCGCGATTAGTTTCGTGAGGTCGCGGGTTGAGGCGCTGGGCATCGATCCAGCGTTTGCCGAGACCACCGACATCCACGTCCACGTGCCAGAAGGTGCGACACCGAAGGACGGGCCCTCAGCCGGCATTACGCTCGCGACGGCAATTATCTCGGCGCTCTCAAACAAACCCGTCCGCAACGATGTCGCGATGACGGGAGAAATCACCCTGCGCGGCCGCGTGCTACCGATTGGCGGACTCAAGGAAAAGGTCATCGCCGCTCACCGCGCGGGCATCAAAACCGTCATCATCCCTGCCGAAAACCAGAAGGACCTGGAAGAAATCCCCGCGAACATTCGCGACAAGATGACCTTCGTCATCGCCTCCACCATGGACCAGGTGCTCGCAACCGCCCTGCGCTAGCGCCTCGATAAGCACTACTTAAGCACTACTTCTCCCTCATTTTGCGAATTTTCGGCAAATTTGCCGTCACTTTGCGAGTCGAATTTCTTGACATGGCCTTGATGTTTTGTTAACATATCTCTTGCACGTGCACGGCTCCATAGCCAAGTGGTAAGGCAGAGGACTGCAAATCCTTTATCCCCAGTTCAAATCTGGGTGGAGCCTCCAAATAAGAACGCAAATCTTGATACAATGCTGAAGTCCTATTGCTGATAT
>Ga0194063_10002469_pt1 | contig 11524 bp, 10 predicted proteins | sample SepL3720m_MetaG_FD_155459 | JGI IMG/M metagenome (GOLD analysis project Ga0194063, IMG submission 155459) | Anoxic zone freshwater microbial communities from boreal shield lake in IISD Experimental Lakes Area, Ontario, Canada - Sep2016-L373-20m | ecosystem: Environmental > Aquatic > Freshwater... | reverse complement strand
ATACCGCACACTTCTGTTTCAAGCAAGGGCAGAATGGCGCGTACCTGACCATCAATCAGGTCATCGATTTGCTTCGTATACTCACTTTGCATTGCGATGCGGTTTTTGACAATATCTTATAATTCGAAACATTAACGAAAGCCTAGTTACGCAGTATAATAACGTAGTAATAAAAAATCAAGATTCATAAATTTATGCAATAAACAGACATTTGAAGGTCACATTGGGAAGAGAATGATATGGAAAATGCATCTGCATTGTTATTATTGGGTTTAATTTATACAATCATATTGGGTGGGCTTACATGGTTACGCCGTGAAGGGCTATCTGCCCAATTTGCTATCGAGTCAATTACACTTACTGTTGTAGTCAGTGGGGTGGTGTTTCTTACCCAGGTTCAATTTCATCCGGCATTATTTGTTATTCTGTTATACCTTGTAACCATGCGTATAAGATTACTGGTTGACTGGGCAAATAACATGGCACGAAAAGGTGATTTTTCGGATGCAGAACGTTTTTATGAATTTACTTTTCGTTTATTCCCAGATCCAATAAGTAAATTGATGATCAAGGTAAATCAAGGCGTATGTTGGCTTCAACAAAGGAAATTGGATGAAGCAATTTTTGTATTTATTGATATATTGAATAAAGAGAACGAAGGCGATCTGGGAATAAAATATAAGGCAGCGACGCATTACAATTTAGCTGTTGCATATCGCCGTAAGGGAATGGAATCGCAAGCAATCGTAGAATTTAATCGTGTTCTGGATGTACTACCTGCTTCAGTATATGCGCACCGGGCTGAAGCTGCTTTGAATCGAGAGAAGCATTTTGACACTGATGTAAAAGATGATATGACTCAAGATGATGTTTCATAAATTTGGAACAAGTATGCTTTAATCTTAAAATCTGAATTGTAATCAGAAGGCAAAAATAAAAGCTAGGTCATTAACATTTGTAAGAGTAGCCCCCGGTATCAACAAATCTCCTAGTGGTTCAAAAAAGTGATAAGAGTCATTTCGATTTAAGAAATCATCAGGATCTAAGCCTAACGCGTACGCGCGTGCCATGGTATCTCCATTGACTACCGCTCCTGCTGCATTAGATGGACCATCTCCACCGTCTGTGGCAAGAGTTATGAACCAAAGATTTTCTTTACCCGAAATCCCTTTTACTGCTGAGAGTGCCATCTCTTGATTTCGTCCGCCCATTCCATTACCATGTAATGTTACAGTTGTCTCACCTCCTGCGATGATACACGCCGGGATAGGAATCGGTTTACCTTCATGAACCAATAGACGAGCCAAATGACCCAGATCGATCCCTTGTTCCCTGGCTTCCCCTTGCAAAGATGTCGTCAATAAAAGGGTATGAAGCCCATATGATTCCGCCTTAATTAAGGCTGCCTGTGCTGCTTGTTCATTACTTCCAATCAAAATAGAAGCACATCTTTGAAAGATGGGATCATCCGGCTTTGGCGTTTCTGGAATTTTACCACTGACTCCTCGTTCTAGATGTGTTCGGATTGATGGCGTTATTTTTTCTAATAAGTCATATTTTTCAATGATCTGGATTGCGTCTGAGAAAGAGCTCAGATCTGGTACGGTTGGACCAGAAGCAATAATATCAAAAGGATTCCCGATGACATCAGAGAGAATAAGCGTGATAACCGTCGCTGGATAAGCCAGGTGTGCTAACTGTCCGCCTTTGACTTGATCAAGGTGTTTTCGCAAAATATTTATCTCATTGATAGTTGCGCCACTTGCCAGTAGATGCTGAGTTAAACTACGTAAGTCTTCAAGCGTTATACCCGGAGAAGGTTGGGTAAATAATGCAGAAGCTCCGCCAGATATCAGACAGATTATCAAATCGGTTTCTTTTGCTTGTTGAACTAAGTTAATTATTTCGCGGGTTGATTGTAATCCGCGTTCATCTGGTAATGGGTGAGAAGCTTCATATACACATATATTGTTATAATGCCAGTCTGGCAATGTATAGCCTTCCTTAACAACGACAACGCCCTTCTTAACCCGGTTCTCAAGGATGTTAGCAGTCGCATGCGCCATTGGTGCCCCGGCTTTACCCATACCAACGATATAGATGTTTTTGAAAGAATTGAGTGAATAAGATGATGATCCGGCTATCAGATAATCACCGTGCTTTTTTATTGCTTTAGTAACTGCATTCGCTGGATCAACGGATTCAATTGCTGCAGCAAGGATATGAATGATTTGATTTCCAAATGGAGAAGAGTTTAATGAAAAAGTTATTAACTTGTCGAGATATTTAGATGATTCCATATCGAATAATAAAATTCTATAGTTATATCCGTTGGTAAAGTTTAATACTAAAGAAAGGCAGCATAAAAATGATTGGGATAATCCAGATCAAGATATAACTATAGCTTTCCCAACGACAAAATTCAATGCCAAGAAAATGCTCGACGGTGTCGACTTTAAAATTGTCTGGCTTTAAATATATTTCTTCTAAGTCGTAAACAGTCTTTTGTGAATATCCTTTTTGGCGGTAGGCGTTTTGGATCAACGTCGGCTCATTTTCTATAGCTTCAATCTCGTTCGGAATGATAACCCCATAGTCTGGGTCTAAGATACGCCAGGATTTACTATCAGCAGGATTAATGCGAGCTGTAACAACAACATGACCACCTAATCCAACAATTTGGTTCTGAATCCCATTTTGTGATAGGAATCTATTAACAATCACAGCTTGCTGTGAACAAAGACCTTTGGCACGGGTTAAAGCTTTTCGATAATCACAATATTGATAATATTTATAGTTTCCTGGGGAAAGGTAACTTTGAGCAAATAGAAGAAAGTTATCATAAATAGGAACACGCAATACAGGGGAACCATCCGTATCTGTTGGGGGATGGGTCATTTGTTGGTGGATAACATCAACAATTCGTTGGGCATAGTCTTGATTTGTTTCCGTTTTTTCTTTATTAAGAGTATTAATTACTTGGCTTGTGGAAAGTGATTGCACATAATAGATTATGGCACCGCTAAGACTAAGTATGAATAGAAGGATTCCTAAGAAAAAAAATATAGTTGCGATTTCGTATAGTCTATTCTTCGAAAATATTCTTTGAATAGTCTTCGAGATGCGAATAATAAATAATATCAGGAAACATTGGGCAAAAATGAATATCCAAAATGTAGCGATTAAGCGGATATCATCAGGATTAGATTGGAAGAGTATTGGAAGCTGACGGGTTGGTAATGAATTGATATAAAATCCAATACTCACTCCCAATACGGAAAATAGAATGATTGCGAAAAAGTAAAAGGGCTTATTAATCATCCGATACAGCCATCCGAGAAATGAGAAATCCTGCTTTTGGACGATAGCAAATATAAGGATTTGGATAACAACCATCGTGAACCAAAGAATAAATGGGAATGATCGCAAAAATAGAACTTTAATATAGGTATCCGTTAACAAGAAACCAATTGTAAGAATGTATAAACTAAGAAAAACGTACAGAGTAGAAATAAGAATAAAAAAGAAATACCATCGATAAGAAATATTAATGATTTTTTTTATTATCTTTTCTACCCAGAGGTCATCATTAAATAATTTAATAGTTATTAAAAACCATAGAAAATCGGCGAAGAATGCAAAGCTGATCATAACAGATCGAGAAAAGGAATAACCGAATAACCAATCGCTTTCTGGATCTTTGGGTAAAATGAAAAGATAACCAAGACAAATCAGACCTTCGAGAGTTGACAGTAGTGCAAGGACTCCCAATGAGTACTGTTTGCATTCTTTATCATTGGATGGTTTAATCGATATCAATTTCTTACCTGTATATCAAAGACTGAATTGTATATATTATAGTCTTTTTTAGATATATTGGAACAATCTCAATACTAATATCTTTAATTTTGTAAGAGGAAGTAAACGGGGTATAATATGCAAATTAGGGATGTCTTAAGGAGAAAGAGAATGGTAAATAATCTCGTTACCTCCCATGCTTCGGCAATTGAGGAAATGCATTTCATCGAAGATATTGGTTTGTTTTTTGAACAAATGGGTATGCCGCGTATGGCTGGCAGAATCTTGGGAGTGCTATTAATTTCTGATCCACAAGCACAATCAATAACAGATATTTGTCAAAAGTTAAACGCTAGCAAAAGTTCGATTAGCATCATGGCACGGTTTTTAGCAGAAGTTGGTCTTATTGAACGTGTTGCTTCCCCGATGCCGCGCCGTGATTACTTTCGCTTTAAGCCGGGAGGTTGGATTCTCTACATGCGCCAATGGCTTTCTTTGATGTCGGAGTTGCATAAAATTACTGAACGAGGCTTAGCATTGATGGAAAATAAGCCACCAGAATTGAAGGAAAGACTCCTGGAAGCTCACGATTTATTTTCCTATTTAGAAGAACATTTCCCCAGTCTCTTGAAAGCACTGGAGGATATTCGGGTATTTCGTCCCCAGGTGTAAATAGGATTAAGATGTATGCAATATGGTTAGAAGAGAATAAATTACAAATTCGTACAGATCTATCCGTACCCCAAATTAATGATGGAGAAGCGTTAATCCGTGTCCGCCTGGCAGGTATTTGTGCTACAGATCTTGAAATGATAAAAGGATATTATCCTTTTTGTGGTGTCTTAGGACATGAATTTGTTGGTGAGGTTGTTGAAGCAAAGAACGCCACAGAATTAATCGGAAAACGGGTTGTGGGTGAGATCAATGCTGCCTGTGGTCATTGCAGAAATTGTCTATCGGGGTTCCCAACACATTGCGAGAATCGAACTGTATTGGGTATAAATAATCGAAATGGTGTGTTTGCTGAATACTGTACTCTACCAACAGAGAATTTACATGAGGTCTCAGATGAGGTTGCAGATGAATATGCGGTTTTTACTGAACCGCTAGCTGCTGCTGTCGAAATCCTTGAACAGGTGCATATCTGTCCGACACAAAGGGTGCTTATTATAGGTGCCGGTAGATTAGGTTTATTAATCGCACAAACACTAGCATTATCTGGATGCGATTTGAGTGTTATAGCTCGTCATCAAAAACAAATTGATATTTTAAATTCGTTTCGGATACCGGTAACTTCACAAGAAGAATTGGATGTTCTACACCATAAGATAGATGTGGTTATTGAGGCTAGTGGAACTTCTGAAGGTTTTCAGCTCGCGAGTAATCTTGTGTGTCCTCGGGGTACTATTGTCATTAAAAGCACATTTAAGGGAGACACGAAAATTAATGTTTCCCAGTTAGTAGTTAATGAAATAACGATGGTTGGTTCTCGTTGTGGTCCTTTCGAACCTGCATTACGATTGTTAACCAAACATCAGGTTGATCCAGTGAGATTAATCGATAGAAGATACCCCTTAACCGATGGAATTGCGGCACTAGAATATGCCAGTCAGCCGGGTATATTAAAAGTCCTGCTCGATATTCAATAATGAATGGTCTGCAAGTAATAGAAACTTATAAATCCTTTGGTGATATTCACGCTTTGAACGGAGTTTCTTTCGAAGTGTCTCAAGGTGAAATATTGTGTATCCTTGGACCCAGTGGTTGCGGTAAATCAACATTGCTTTCGGTCATTGCGGGATTAGAGATGCCAGATCAAGGTGATATAAGATGGAACGGGGAATCATTAAGTCGTATTCCTGCTTATAAACGAGGTTTTGGGTTGATGTTTCAGGATTATGCACTATTTCCTCATTTGAACGTTTCTCAGAATATTTCTTTTGGTTTGCGAATGGCAGGCATTATGAATGATAAATCTGGTCAACGGGTCAGAGAAATGCTTTCTCTGGTTGGATTGCCAGGATATGACAACCGAGATGTAAATTCACTTTCTGGAGGTGAACAACAACGCGTAGCATTAGCACGTTCTCTTGCACCAAAACCATGTATGTTGATGTTAGATGAACCTTTGGGCGCATTGGACAAGGCTTGGCGAGAACATCTTTTGCAAGAAATGCGGGAAATTCTATCCCAAATTAATCAGACGACAATTTATGTAACCCATGATCAAGAGGAAGCTTTTGCACTTGCTGATAGAGTCTTGGTGATGCAATTTGGAAAGATTATTCAAATTGGTACACCTGAAGAGATTTATTGTCGTCCCACATCCGTTTTTTTAGCGCAGTTTTTAGGGTTAAGTAATTTCTTACCAGGAATAATTAATATTGATAGAGAGGATGTATTTGTAAATACTTTGTTTGGCAACTGGCAGGTAGATAAAAAATACGTACCCAATGATGGCGATGTAATGGTTTTAATTCGCTCGGATGCAGTTTACCCGAATAAAGAAGGTGTTTGTTCTTTACACGGATTTGTGACGGAACGCATCTTTCGTGGCAGCCAGCAACGAATAGAAATAGAGGTCATCAATCAGGCTGGAGAAAGACTTCGTTTCAAATTTGAATTTTCTTCTCATGAAGTTATACCAGATATCGGTGGTGAGATTGTCATATCTTTTAATCCTCTTGAAGCAATACAAGTTTTTCCATCTCACTAAAAAAAATTGAGAATGATATGCAGTCTATTCTTGTAAAAAAACTGGATTACGCAGGAAATGAATTGTGGTGCTATGAAGGATATGTTTGTGAGCGTAGTACCACCTTCGTGAAGTTAGAGGCGCGCTTTAATCGATCGGATTTACCGTTTCACGAGATACTGTTAAAAAATAATGATCGGTTTGTGGAAATCTTTTATACAAATAAATGGTATAACATATTTGAAATCCATGACCGCGATGACGATGAACTTAAAGGGTGGTATTGTAATATTGGCTTTCCAGCCCAAATGGAAGACGGTGTGCTTTCGTACCGTGATCTTGCATTAGACTTACTCGTATATCCAGATGGTAGGCAACTTATCTTGGATGAGGACGAGTTTGACGTCCTGCCGTTGGATTCAACCCTACGTATCAAAGCGCGTCAAGCTCTGGAGGAGTTGCAAATATTATTTCAGGATCTTAAAAATGAAGGGTCAAACAAGGTTCTTTAGCACCAGGAAACCAATTTTAAAAAGTTGATCTCCGTTGTCCCATAACCACTTCAAACCAATGCCAACCAATGGTACCAAACAGCAGCAAAGAAAAACCAAAACAAGTACGATAATGATAATCTTAGTCTTACTGCCTTTCTTCTCCGCATTTGGCGTATAATATTCTGGCAGTGGTTGAGGTGCAATGTCAATTGTTTCAGAATAGTCGTTCATAGTGTACTCCTTTTTTTTCATAAATCTAATATGCAATCTTATGATTTGACCTTCGCCAGAATATGACAATGAATATCAATAGAATCAGAATAATGATGATTGATATTAAGATCGGCAATACGATGGCGATAATCGAAGTGACAATGGATATGATGTCTTCTGCGATGCTAACGGGTACATTTCCAACACCTGCAGTTGTAACAGATACGGCTGGGCGTACAGCTAACGATTTAAAAGCATGTACTGATCCCGCTACGAGGATACCAGCTATAATAGAAATGACAGGATGCATATTGGTTACGGTATGAGCACTTGCCGCGAAAGCGATTGCTCCAGCAGTTGGTCGGATAAATGTCTGGATGATATCGTTAATGTGATTTACCGCAGGAACCTTATCGGCAAAAAACTCAACCAAAGAAAGAACAACTAGCACCCCAATTACCCACCAACTTGTCAAAAAATCCCAAGGTGATTGTAATTTTATCAGATCGGTAAAACGCGCTAGTAAAGCAATAATAATTAAAGGAATATACGCGTTTAATCCTGCGCTAACTGAAAGTCCAAATGCTGAGAAAATATCCATGAGATGATCCTCCTGTTTATCATCTTATCTTGCTACTTGAATAGAAGACCGCTCCAGGTTCCGGTCAGCCATAACCTACCCCAGTCCATAATGCCTATTTGTACGATGGCTATTGTGAGCCCTATTGATAGAGGTATCCATGCATCACTGATATGTAAATGGTAACTCTCACGTTTAACCACGATTAACCATATCATACCATATACCATTGTCAATAGAAACAAAGTTCCAATAGCAGATAGGATAGCTGCTGGAAAAAGTATCCATGGATTTTCAAGGAGTACCAATCCATCTATGATAAGAGTTATGCAAAGTAAATAAAGTAGTTCTTGGATTGTCTCAATTGCCGGTTCCGTTTTCCAATCTTGCCAAAATGTCTGATTAAAAGCCGGAAAAAGCAGAATGGCAGCGCTGATGCCAATTCCACTACCGGTTAATAGGCGCAAGACGTTATTGGGTTCGTATATTCCATTAAAGCTCGGAAAAAGGTGGAAGTAGGAGTTAACTCCGTCCACACCCCATATAAATGCCAGAATTCCCATAAACAATATAATATTATGAGAAGGTAATCTTCCGTGTTTAGGGCGTCTCAAGAATTGGTAAATCAGACCTATCATTGCTCCTAAATACATACCGGTACATCTCGCACACATAGGCATCTGGCGTCCAGCAATGGAAAGAGAACGTTCTGAAATACGATGGCAAACTGCATATCCGACCGCATCGGCTTTACCTAAAAACCCTTGTGGTGTGTAAATTAACCAGAGCGTTATAATCCCTGTTAATATCAGAATCATCAGAATTGAGTGAAATTTAGCGTGGGGTCGTGGGGTAAAATTATCTTCTTGCATATTTTAAGTAAGAGTATACTCGTTAAGAGATTTCGAGTCAATTCTATAGAATCAAATTTCTCCAAAATAGTTTATAATTGGGATATGGGAACCTTCGAATTTCATGTCTCTCGGCAAATGCGGGATCAATATAATTTTGATCAAGAATTATTTTCCCTTACGGGAAATGTCGTTTTCGCTAATTTCCGCGCGGTGCGGGATTTCACGTACAAAATCAATGCTAAACGAGATTTAATACGTTATCCTGAACAGGCTGCTAAAGCAGGCGAAATAAATGCGATGGGATTGATTGATGAGATTTTGCATTATGTTATAATGCAATACCGAAGACAAGCCAATCCACAAGTTATGGAACAGGCATTGGCCATCCTTAGAAAAACAATTTGTGCTGCTGAAAATGAACTGGATTGTCCGGCTTTTGAGTTGGCACTAAATCGTTTTGCTCACCAATTTCCCCCGCTACGCGTTTATCGACATGAAATAACGCTAGAAGAATATCTACAAGGGGAAACAGATGGGATTCCTAATCGACAAATATTATTAGAAGAAATGCTCATGCTTTGGCTTGCGAATGTCAATCCTGCATTTTCTCCTTATTTGGATCTTTTTGACGATGATGCTTTACGTCGTGAGACATGTTATGGAGATAAGAAACCTTCCCATATCCTACCGATATTGTATAAATTCTTTGAAACCCAGCCCAAATTTGGACCTGATAATCAGAATTTAATAGATATGCTGCGCGCTCCTGCCTTAGCTTCACCTCATTCATTAACTGGGCAATTAGAATATATGTTGCGTAAGTGGACTGAAATTCTCGGCGGTCGCTATTTATATCGTTTATTGGGAGGATTGGATTTAATTAAAGAAGAAACCAAGATTGTTTTCGGGGTTGGTGATGGGGGAGTATCTCAGGTTTATGAGTTTGGAGGTTTAGAAAAAGAACCGGAGCGTTTTAGCCCAGACAGTCATTGGATGCCTTCATTAGTCATGATAGCTAAACATACCTATGTTTGGTTAGATCAGTTATCAAAGAAATATGAGCACGAGATCACGCGTTTGGATCAAATACCAGATGCAGAATTGGATCAGCTTGTCCGATGGGGTTTCACTGGTTTGTGGTTGATTGGAGTATGGGAACGTAGTTCAGCTTCACGCAAGATCAAGCAGTGGACTGGAAATCCTGAAGCGGCTGCTTCGGCTTATTCACTTTACGATTACCAGATCGCTGGTGATTTAGGAGGGGATGAGGCTTATTTTAATCTTAAGCAACGAGCCTGGGAACGAGGTATTCGGTTAGGTGCAGATATGGTACCTAATCATATGGGGATTTATTCTAAATGGGTGGTGGAACATCCAGATTGGTTTGTATCCCTTCCTTATTCTCCTTTCCCTTCTTATTCTTTCAACACCGGTAACTTGTCAGAGTCAGATCACGTGGGTGTATACCTGGAAGAACATTATTATTCTCGGACGGATGCGGCTGTTGTATTTAAACGTATTGATCATCGGAATGGTAGTGAAACATATATATATCATGGAAACGATGGTACTTCAATGCCATGGAATGATACTGCTCAATTAAATTACCTTAATCCGGAAGTACGGGAAGCTGTCATCCAGACAATATTACATGTCGCGCGTCGTTTCCCCATCATTCGTTTTGATGCTGCCATGACGTTGACAAAACTTCATTATCAACGTCTATGGTTTCCGGAGCCAGGTACTGGTGGAGCTATAGCTAGCCGTGCAGAATTCGGTTTGACGAAGGCGCAGATCAATCAGGCGATGCCAGAGGAGTTTTGGCGAGAAGTAGTAGACCGTGTTGCTCAAGAAGCACCAGATACGCTTCTCTTGGCGGAGGCGTTCTGGCTGCTTGAAGGTTACTTTGTGCGTACTTTGGGCATGCATAGAGTCTATAATAGTGCTTTTATGAATATGCTACGAGATGAGAAAAATAATGAATATCGTCAAGTCATTAAAAATACGCTTGAATTCGACCCAGAGATATTAAAGCGTTATGTCAACTTTATGAATAATCCAGATGAACGGACAGCAGTCGAGCAGTTTGGAAAGGGTGATAAATACTTTGGTATCGCTTTGATGCTGTCCACTATGCCTGGTTTACCAATGTTTGGTCATGGACAGGTCGAAGGATTGGCAGAAAAATATGGCATGGAATATCGTAGGGCTTATTGGAATGAAGACGTTGATCCTTATCTTGTGGATCGTCATCAGAAAGAGTTAGCACCTCTCATGCATCAGCGGTATTTATTTGCTGAAGTAGACAATTTTCTACTGTATGATTTTTTTGTACCTGGCGGCAATGTGGATGAGAATGTTTTTGCATATTCGAATCTCTCAGGAGATCAGAGGGTCCTGGTCATTTATCATAACAAATTCGCGGATACACGCGGTTGGATTCGATCTTCTGTAGCCTATTCAGTTAAGACAGGTAATAATGATGATCGAAAATTAATCCAACGTTCTCTAGCTGAAGGATTGGGTTTACGCAATGATGCGAACTGGTTTACTATCTTTCGCGATCATAAATCGGGACTTGAATTTATTCGCAATAATCGTTTGATTTTTGAACAAGGTTTGTATATTGAATTAGGGGCTTATCAGTACAATGTTTTTATCGATTTTCGTCAGGTACCGGACGATGAATGGCGTCATTATTCACATTTGGAATCATATTTAGGAGGGCGTGGGGTGCCTAATATTGAGGATGCCATGACTGAGTTGTTTTTGCAACCCATTCACCATCCCTATAAAGAATTTGTGAATGCAGGTCAATTTCAATGGTTGATAGATAATCATATAAATACTCCAACGGCTGTTGACAAGCGAGAATTGAAACATATACTGG
>Ga0194063_10002466_pt1 | contig 11537 bp, 10 predicted proteins | sample SepL3720m_MetaG_FD_155459 | JGI IMG/M metagenome (GOLD analysis project Ga0194063, IMG submission 155459) | Anoxic zone freshwater microbial communities from boreal shield lake in IISD Experimental Lakes Area, Ontario, Canada - Sep2016-L373-20m | ecosystem: Environmental > Aquatic > Freshwater... | reverse complement strand
ACTTATATCGCACCGCTACAACCGATTACCCTTGCTTCATTCCTGACCTGGGGGAGTTCACGGGAGCTGGTCGTATAAGACTTACCCGCTGCAAAAGTAAAAAAAATATCTGTATTATCGCAAAAAATATTAATTTTGTTTCAAAATAATTTTTATAAGCATGAACAATAACAAAGAATTCTTCAAATCTGCATTAATTGCCGGACTCATTATGACTGGCATTTTAGTATTAACCGATATGGTTGTCTATGCATTAGACTTTATGGAACATACCTTCCTGGTCGGATTAGTAACCTTAGCGATTTCCGTGACGTGTTATATTTATTTTGGTAGAAATTATCGGAATAAATATTTAGGTGGATTTATGACCTATGGAAAAAGCTACTTGTTTATTATAATGATGGCGGTAGTATTTGGTTTGATTTATGGCGTGTATAACTACATATTTTTAGCCTTCTTCGATCCCGAAAGATTGCAACAGTTAATTGAAATACAATTAAACAGCATGAAAGCCTGGGGTATGCCGGACGATATCTTGGCACAACAAGAAGAACGAATTAGAAGCAGCACCACAGTTTTATCAACGAGTTTATATGCTATTTTAGGTGGAATAATGAATGGTGGGCTATTTGGGTTGATTGTTGCGTTGTTTGTTCGCAAGAAAGAAACTCTCAACGACGTATTTTAATTTTATAGTAATAACAAATGGATGTATCAATAGTAATTCCTTTATATAACGAAGAGGAATCCTTGCCCGAATTGACCGCTTGGATCAAACGGGTGGTGGATGCTCATCATCTTTCCTACGAAATAATGTTGGTGGATGATGGCAGCACGGACAGTTCTTGGCAGGTGATAGAAAATCTGGTGAAGGAGAATCCTAATATCAAAGGAATAAAATTCCGTCGAAATTATGGGAAGTCGGCAGCACTCAACATTGGTTTTGAAGCCGTGCAGGGCGATGTGGTGATTACCATGGATGCCGATTTGCAAGACAGCCCCGACGAAATCCCCGAACTCGTTCGGATGATAAAGGAAGATGGCTTCGACATGGTTTCGGGATGGAAAAAAGTGCGCCACGACCCTTCGCTCACAAAAAATATCCCCTCCAAATTCTACAATTGGATGACGAGCAAAATGTCGGGTGTGAAACTTCATGACCACAATTGCGGGTTGAAAGCCTATCGAAAGAACGTGGTGAAAAGCATCGAAGTGTATGGTGAGATGCATCGCTACATTCCTGTCATCGCAAAATGGGCAGGCTTCAAGAAAATTGGCGAGAAAGTGGTGGAACATCGCAAACGCAAATTCGGTGTCACCAAATTCGGCATTAACCGTTTTGTGAATGGTCCGCTCGATTTGATGTCTATCATGTTTGTGTCGAAATTCGGGAAACGCCCCATGCATTTGTTTGGTTCGTTGGGTGCTATTTTATTTATGATAGGTTTGGTGGCTGCCGTGATGATAGTGGTGCAAAAGATATACTATTTAAATATAGGTATAAAAGCACCTTTAGTTACTAACAGTCCGATACTCTATATCGGCTTGACCGCTATGATTATCGGCACGCAACTGTTCTTGGTCGGCTTCTTAGCCGAGATGATTGCGCGAACATCCAACGACAGAAATAAGTATCAAATTGATAAAAAAACAAATGTTTAATTCGAGAAAAGTAATTTATTTTAAAAGAAATTCTATCAAACACTTGTTTGTATCATAATTATCTGTATCTTTGCACCCTCAAAAATAAAAACAGGCAAAAATGGCAAAGAAGAGTAAAGATGCACGTATTCAGGTAATCATGGAGTGCACCGAACATAAACACAGTGGTCTGCCGGGTACATCTCGCTACATAACCACGAAAAATAAGAAAAATACTCCTGAACGTCTCGAGTTGAAGAAGTATAATAAAATCATGAAAAAAGTAACTGTTCATAAAGAAATTAAATAGTTTTAACCATGGCAAAGAAAGTAATTGCAACACTGAAAACCAGCACTGGAAATGATTACGCAAAAGTAATCCGCATGGTGCGTTCACCTAAAACAGGTGCTTATACATTTAATGAAGCTATCGTTCCGAAAGATCAGGTTAAAGAATATCTGGCAAAAAGATAATTTCCTTTGTGTTTATAAAAAATTATGCAAGCTTTCCCATTGGGAGAGCTTGACTTTTTTATAGAACCTTGTTGTTGACAACAATTTTATGTAATTTTGTCTATTCAAATAATTAGCATTTTTTATGAGCCTATTTAGCTTTTTCTCTAAAGAAAAAAAAGAAAGCCTCAACGAAGGCTTGTCGAAAACGAAAGAGAGTTTTTTTTCGAAACTATCCAAAGCCGTCATCGGCAAATCGAAGGTTGATGATGAGGTGTTGGATAATTTAGAGGAGATTTTGATTTCGTCGGATGTGGGCGTCAAAACGACTTTGAAGATCATCGAACGCATCGAAAGCCGCGTATCACGCGACAAATATCTCGGCACACAGCAATTGAACACCATCCTGAAAGAAGAAATCGCAGGATTGCTTGCCGAAAACAATACCCACGATTTGCAAGATTTTGATATCCCCGAAGGGAAAAGACCTTATGTGATAGTGGTGGTGGGTGTGAACGGTGTGGGTAAAACTACCACCATCGGCAAATTGGCATACCAATTTAAAAATAAAGGATACCAAGTGATGTTGGGCGCTGCAGACACGTTTCGCGCTGCGGCTGTTGACCAATTGACCATTTGGTCGGAACGCGTGGGCGTGCCTATCATCAGCCAAGGGATGGGGGCAGACCCTGCTTCGGTGGCGTTTGATACGGTGAAGGCGGCGATGGCGCGCAACACGGATGTGGTGATTATTGACACCGCCGGACGTCTGCATAACAAAGTGAATTTGATGAACGAATTGTCGAAAATCCGCAAAGTGGTTCAGAAAGTGATGCCCGAAGCGCCCCACGAGGTGTTGTTGGTGTTGGATGCTTCAACGGGACAAAATGCCGTGGAGCAATGTCGTCAGTTTACGGCTGCTACGGAAGTGAGCGCTTTGGCGTTGACCAAATTGGACGGCACGGCAAAAGGCGGCGTGGTGTTGGGAATCTCTGACGAATTTAAAATCCCTGTGAAATATATCGGCGTGGGCGAAAAGATTGACCAACTGCAGATTTTTAATAGGGTGGAGTTTGTGGATTCGTTCTTCAATGCTTGACCTAAGATCAAAATACCAAAGATCCAAATACCAAATACCAAAGTGCTAAAGGAAACAAGTCTTTTCTTACCACTAAGACACTAAGAACACAAAGTAACACTAAGAAATCTAAGTGCGCTCAATATTTCAATGGTAAAAAGAAGTTACACAGAGATACACGGAGTAAAGAGAGATTCACAGAGGGTTTTGAGGTATTCGTAATTTGTAGTGCTAAGAAATATAGCTTTAATTTGAACAAACATGCATCCTTCAAAAAAGAAAATCATCATCAACGTTGTTACGCTTGGCTGTGCTAAGAATACGGTTGATTCGGAGAAAATCATGGGCAATTTGCCTGCGGCGCGTTTCGATATCTTTCATAATTCGGACAAAGAAGCCGACATCGTGCTGATCAACACCTGCGGGTTTATCAGCGATGCGAAACGCGAATCTATTGACACGATTTTGCAGTATGTGGATGCCAAAAAGGAGCGCAAAGGCATGAAAGTGTTTGCCACGGGCTGCCTCACGCAGCGCTACAAAAGCGAGTTGCAAGCCGAAATCCCCGAACTGGACGGCATCTATGGCTTTGCCGACCTGCCCGACCTGATTCGCGCCCTGACGCAAACCAACATTGACCTCACAAATACGCGTTTCTTGACCACGCCCAAACATTATGCTTACCTAAAAATTGCGGAAGGCTGCGACCGCACTTGTTCTTTTTGCGCCATCCCGCTGATACGCGGCAAACAGGTGTCGTATCCTATGGAGCAGGTGGTGGAAGAGGCGCAGCAATTGGCAGACAAAGGCGTGAAAGAGTTGATAATCGTGGCGCAAGACACCACCTATTACGGTTTGGATATTTACAAAAAAAGACAATTGGCACTGCTGCTCGAACGCCTGTCGGACATCAAATCATTGGAGTGGATACGGCTGCATTACGCATTCCCGGCGGGTTTCCCCGAAGATGTGTTGGATGTGATGGCAAGCCGCAGCAACATCTGCAACTATCTCGACATCCCCCTGCAACATATCAACTCCGAGTTGCTTTCGTCTATGCGCCGCGGCATTGATAGCCTCGGAACGCGCAGCTTGTTGGACAAAATCCGAAAGCGCGTGCCGGGCATCCACCTGCGCACGGCTTTCATCGTGGGCTATCCGGGCGAAACCACAGCGCAATTCAACGAGTTGGCGGCTTTCATTCGCCAACAGCGTTTCGAACGCATGGGCGTGTTTAGTTTTTCGAAGGAAGAAGGCACCTACGCAGCCGACCTGAAACCGATCATCAGCGAGCGCACCAAACAGTCGCGCATGAACAAACTGATGGAGATGCAACAAGATATAGCTTTCGAGTTGAATCAGGAGATGATTGGCAACACCTTGCGCGTGCTCATCGACCGCAAAGAGAACGAATATTACATAGCCCGCACCGAATTCGATTCGCCCGAAATTGACAACGAGGTGCTGATTCCCGCCAAGGAAATCCTCGAGATAGGGGAGTTCTACGACGTGGAAATCAAGGGGGCGGAGGCGTTTGATTTGTTTGGGGAGGTGGTTTGATTTTAGATTTTAGATTTTAGATTTTAGATTTTAGATTTAAGTCCCCTTCGAAAACCATAAAGACAAAAACCACAAAGACACTAAGACACGAAGACACGAAGGCACGAAGACTCAAAGATACCAAGGCACAAAGATACAAAGAATCGTGTATTGAAATCTTCTATAAACATCAAATCCCTACGGGATAGAGGATTTTAGCACATAAGCATGTCCCATAGGGACAAAATGTTTATAGAAAAAAAAACCAACACCGCATTAAGTCCCGTTAGGGACGTAAAATGCCTGAAACATAAGCCCTGCAAGACATTGAAAGGGATGATAATCATTTTTTACGGGCAACAATTCGTCAATAGTAAAAAAAAGTGAAAAAAAATTTCTCTATGTCAAAAAATAGTTGTTATTTTGCACCATGAAATAAAATTTAATACACATGAAGCGGCTCGGGGAAATTGACAAAGTTTCTGAAACCTTTGATACCAAAAACAGACAGTATGGCTACAGCAGCCTGCTATGCTATTGTTCGAAGCCAAAGCCAAGCCCTTCCATTATTTCTTCCGCTATACCTTATATAGTATATACGCCCCTTGGTCAGGTTTCGCCTGAGTGTTTTTATTCCTCAACTCATTTCTCCACTACATCCTATTGCAACAATGCAACTTATGCTTCTGAATTTCTATCTAAAGAAACATCAACACTAAGCAGCCAAGCAGGAAACAGCCCTTATTTCTTCCCTTTTCAGACATCTTTTTCGCAAAACACCCTCTTGGGTTTGTCAAACCCAAGCTTGGAGTTGGTAAACCCAAGCTTGGAAATGATAAACCCAAGCTTGGAGTTGGCAAACCCAAGCTTGGAGTTGATAAACCCAAGCTTGGAGTTGATAAACCCAAGCTTGGACTTGGTAAACCCAAGCTTGGAGTTGACAAACCCAAGCTTGGAGATGATAAACCCAAGCTTGGAGTTGACAAACCCAAGCACCTGTTTTTCATTTTTAAGGCACTAATCTCGAAAAATAACCAAAAAAATATATTCATTACAAAAAACAAAATCCTATTTATTAACTAAAAAACATTTATTATGAGCGAAGAAAAAAATAAAGTAAATGCAGGTTTAAGTGGCAAGAGCGAAGCTGATTTGGTAGAAGACGTTACCGATAAAGTAATAGCGATGGCTGAATACGACACTATTGTTACAGACCCCGACCCAACGCCGGCAGCCGCAGGGCTTATTCTAACACACATGAAAGACGGAATTTCGAAAGAAGCCGGTTTGTTGTTAGAATTAAAACAAGTTAGAGACGATATTGATGCAGACAAAAAAAAGCTGATAGATATTATGGTGAATAAATGGGCACCTCAAATTCAGAATACCCCCAATATCACTATTGGACAGATTCATGTACTTGGTTTTCATGTAACAGGAGAAAACCCAATTATTCCAATTCCTATAGACACTGTTCCTGTGGTTACAAAAATAGTGACTAATATTCCTGAAAAGCATATTTTGCATGTGATTGATAGCAAAGATGAAAAGAAAGCTGTGCCCACAGGCATGTTGCGTACCGATGTGTTTGCTCAAATTGGAGGCACAAAGCCTGTCAATATGGCTGGTTTAATTGCTAATGGTGGTAGTCGCGTGGGCGAAGTGACTGCCGGCAAATTTATTTTTGATGTGCCCAATGGCAACAAAGGCAAAACAGTCTTTTATATTTTGACCTATATCGAAAAGAAAACAAAAAAATCGTTTTCCTACAGTATAGTCTATGATGCTGTTGTAACGTAAAAAAATGGGGGAGGGCTTCGCCGGGGGGTGAAGCTCTCTCTTCATACGATAAATTAATTATAAACCAAAACAAATAAAACGATGAAAACAAAACTACTATTATTATTGATTAGCGCATTAATTACAATTAATGTTCATTCGCAAGGCTTAAATCAAAAGCTCGACAAATCTAAACCTGTAGCAAATGTTACTATCAAAGCTACAAATCAAGATCCATTCGATCCCTTTAGCATGCCCGATCGAAGCAAAACCAAACTGGCTTCGGTTGATTTATGGAAACCGCTTCCTCAGTTTCAAGTAAAGGCAATGCCTTCTTCGCTGTGGTATGCATTAGAAAATCGAGACAATGCAACCTATTGGCAAGGCGCAAAACTCAACAGAATATTTATTTGTCTGAAGCAAGGCGTTCCTGAAAGTGAACTCGCCTCCCTTATAGCATCTTATTCTTTACAAACGACCAAATCAAAAAGCATGTTTCTTGATGTGATGAACTTTTTTGTTTATGAAATCCCCAATTCATCCAAAGAAAAAATGCTGGAAATTATCGAGGCAGCTAAAACCTATGATTTTATTTTATTTGCGGAGCCCGATATGATACTTACCGGCAACGTATGTATCCCTAACGATACCTATTATGCCTCCAACCAATGGGGACCCTATAATGTTTGGGCAGATTCGGCTTGGTGTTACACCATAGGTGCAAATTCTTTGGCAATTGTTGCTATAATAGACAACGCAGTTGATTATAATCATCCCGATTTGCAAAACACCGTTTGGTACGGGTATGATTATGGTGACTATGATAACGACCCCATTCCCATCAATTCCTCTGTCGCACATGGCACTCATGTGTCGGGAATCTCTTCTGCCAAAATAAATAATAGTACAGGCATTGCTGGAATGTCAAACGATACAGTATATTTCGCAAAAGTTACAACCGATGCCAATCCTGGACCATACGACTATGCCGCTTGTGTTAATGCAATAAATTACATGGCTTCCGAACCAAGAATCCGTGTTGTGAATATGAGTTTTGGCGGTCCTACAATAGATGCAGGGCTTCAAACAGCTTGTAACAACGCGTGGAGTAATGGAAAATTGTTAATTGCCTCAGCGGGAAATGATGCGCAAAATGGAAATCCAATAAACTATCCTGCTGCTTTTTCAACTGTGGTTGCCGTTGGTTCTGTTGATGCCAATAATAATTGGTCAACATTTTCAGACTACGGAAATTATGTTGAAGTTTGTGCTCCTGGAGGAAATAGTTCTGGAGGTTCGGGCGATATTTTAAGTACAATGCCTGGTGGAACATATAATTATATGGCTGGAACCTCGATGTCTGCTCCGCTTGTGACGGGTCTGGCAGGATTAATGTTCTCTGCAGCTCCTTCATTAACAAATTCTCAAGCACGAACTATACTTCAACAGTGCGTATTCGATTTAGGCACCTCAGGTTGGGACCAATATTATGGTTATGGAGAAGTATGTGCTTATTGCAATGTTATTAGAGCCATGCAAGTAGCAACTGTGGCTGAAAATACTCCAAACACTATGTACTGGAATGTTTTTCCTAACCCTTCAAATGGGAAATTTACTTTATTATTGGAAAAAATACAGTCCAACTCCTCTGTTTATATCACAAACAGCCTTGGTCAAGAAATTCATCGATCCACAATCAATCAACTTGACAATACTTCCATTGATTTAACAGGTAATCCGAACGGAATTTATTTTATACAAATCAATACAGACAAAGGTTCATTCACCAAGAAATTAATTATCAGTAAAAGTTAATAGGTTAAATTGCTTTTATAAAAAACTTATTCTTATTACATTGAAAAAAGCTTGCCATCTCATCAAGGCAAGCTTTTTTTTCGTATCTTTGCAAAACAAATCAATTAAATTATAAACCAAAATAAACAGAACTATGAAAAAGCTTATCAGCGATGAATGTGTCGTGGTAAAGAAGTTTATCAAGGAATAGGATTAAAATAAAAATCTTAAGAAAGGCTTGTCAGGGGTAGGGGACAGGCTTTTTTTATTTTGCCAAACAACTTTAGGCACTTTAAGTACTTCCTAAAGCTTCTCCCTCAAATACCTTCCCGTAAACGACTCCTCACATTTCGCCATATCTTCCGGTGTTCCTTCAAACACCACATAACCGCCTGCGTCGCCGCCTTCCGGTCCCAAATCAATCACCCAATCGGCGCATTTAATCAGCTCGATATTGTGTTCAATCACGATGATGGTATGTCCATTCTCAATCAGTGCCACAAATGCCTCGTAGAGTTTGTGGATGTCGTGCAGATGCAAGCCTGTGGTAGGCTCATCAAAGATGAACAAGGTGGACTTATCCACGCTGCCTTTCGACAGAAACGTAGCTAATTTTAGTCGTTGTGCTTCGCCGCCGCTCAGGGTGCTTGAAGGCTGCCCAAGCTTCACATAACCCAAACCCACATCTGCCAAGGGTTTTAGTTTTTCCATGATGCGGTCTTCCGTAGCATGTTTCTTGCCCGACCCGCTGAAAAATACCAACGCTTCGTCTATCGTCATATCTAATACATCCGTGATATTTTTCCCGTTCCAAGTGATGTCGAGCACCTCGTCTTTGAAACGTTTGCCCTGACAACTGTCGCACACCAAATGGATATCAGCCATAAACTGCATCTCAATCAACACAAAACCATCACCCTGGCATTGCTCGCATCTACCCCCGGGAATATTGAAGGAGAAATAGCCGGGTTTGAAACCACGCACCTTCGACAATTGTTGGTCGGCAAATAGGTTGCGGATTTCGTCGTATGCCTTGATATACGTAACAGGATTGGAGCGCGACGACCTGCCGATGGGGTTTTGGTCCACATATTCCACATTAGCGATGCGGTCCATGTTGCCGTTGAGCGTGGTGTATTTCCCGGTCTTCTCCGAATAGCCGCCAAACATCTTTTTGAGCGCGGCATACAAAGTTTTCTTCACCAGTGTTGTCTTTCCCGAACCACTTACACCTGTAACCACTGTCAGCACCTGCAAGGGGAATTTTATGCTGATGTTTTTCAGATTATGCTCATGTGCGCTACACACTTCAACGAAAAGTTTCCATGGATTTCGCAACTTGGGAACAGGGATAGCCGTTGTTTTATTTAGATATTTCGATGTCAGCGATTCGGAGCTTTCAATGAGTTCTTTAAAATTCCCTTGGAAGATAAGCTCCCCGCCATGTCTGCCGGCGTAGGGACCGATGTCAATAATTTGATCGGCGGCTTTGATGATTTCCTCGTCGTGCTCCACCACGATGACTGAATTGCCTATATTCCGTAAACGCTTCAACACTTTTATCAACCTGTCAGTATCGCGAGGATGCAGACCGATGCTCGGTTCATCCAAAATATACATAGAACCCACCAAGCTACTTCCCAAGGCGGTTGCCAAATTGATGCGCTGCGATTCCCCGCCCGACAACGAATTGCTCGAACGATTCAACGTAAGATAACTCAAGCCCACATCCATCAAAAACTGCAAACGATTGATGATTTCGGGTAAAATGCTTTTGGTGATTTGTTTCTCGTAGTCGTTAAACTTTATCCCCTTCAGAAACTTAGTAAGTTCACCTACGGGCATCAAAACCATATCTACAATAGATTTTTCTGCAAGTTTCACATAAGTAGCATCCTTGCGCAAACGTGTCCCCTTACAATCGGGACAAACCGTCTTTCCGCGATAGCGAGCAAGCATCACCCGATATTGTATCTTGTACGTTTGTTCTTCCACATGCTTAAAGAAATCGTTGATGCCATTAAAATAGGAGTTCCCTTTCCACAGCAATTCCTTCTGCTCCTCGCTGAGTTCAAAATAGGGTTTATGTATTGGGAAATCGAATTTATAGGCATTATTAACAAGCAAATCTTTCCACTCGCTCATCTTTTCACCTTTCCAACACGCCACAGCTTCTTGATAAATGGATAGATTTTTATTGGGAACCACCAAGTCTTCGTCAATACCAATCACACTTCCGAAACCCTCGCAGCTTTTGCAAGCACCATAAGGATTATTAAAGGTAAACAGATTCACCGATTGTTCCTCGAACGTCATGCCGTCCAATTCGTATTTATCCGAAAACGCTCGTTCATTCTTCTCTTGATTCAATTCTGTAGTAACGATACAGGTACCGCCGCCTTCATAAAAAGCCGTTTGCACCGAATCGGCAATTCTATCATGATTTTCATTTATAGTATCAGAGATGATAAGTCTATCAACGACAATATTGATGATAAACTTCTGAGATTTCTTTTTCTTGAGATTCAGAAACTCCTCAATCTTCATTAGGGTTCCATCAAGGGTGATTCTTTGAAAACCCTGCTGCTGCAATATCTGCAGATGCTCATCAAGCTTACGTTCTTTTGCCACTATAATCGGACATTCAATCAACACTTGACTGCCGTTCTCTAAGCTTAATACATATTCAACTACATCTGTGATGGTATCTTTTTTCACCTTTTCGCCCGAAACGGGAGAATATGTCCTCCCAACGCGCGCATAAAGCAACTTTATAAAATCATAAATCTCTGTTGATGTTCCGACCGTGGAGCGGGGGTTATGCGTCTTAACTTTTTGCTCAATAGCAATAGCAGGACATATACCTTTAATATAATCAACTTCTGGTTTCGGCATACGGCCCAAAAACTGACGCGCATACGAACTCAAACTTTCAACATAGCGACGTTGCCCTTCGGCATAAATAGTGTCGAATGCCAAGGAAGATTTTCCCGAACCGGATAATCCTGTTATGACGACAAATTTATTTCGAGGAATTGCAAGATTAATATTTTTTAAATTATGAACTCGTGCATTTTTTATTACAATGTGGTCTTTCGAACTAAATGATTCAATATTAGGTAATTTCATTAGTAAATTGGTCTTTTCAAAAAGTGATTAGAAATATTTTTTTCAAAATTATACAAAAAGTTTTGTTTTGAGTGGAATTATTAAGTATCTTTGCAAATTATTTTAAGAATCGTAACAATAATAC
>Ga0194063_10002465_pt1 | contig 11539 bp, 10 predicted proteins | sample SepL3720m_MetaG_FD_155459 | JGI IMG/M metagenome (GOLD analysis project Ga0194063, IMG submission 155459) | Anoxic zone freshwater microbial communities from boreal shield lake in IISD Experimental Lakes Area, Ontario, Canada - Sep2016-L373-20m | ecosystem: Environmental > Aquatic > Freshwater... | reverse complement strand
ATGTGTTGTTGGAGGCCGATGACAAGATGACGAAATGCCTTGCCTTCTTGCATCAGGAATTTTCGGGGTTACGCACCGGAAAGGCCTCGCCAAGTTTGGTTGAAAACGTCATGGTGCCCTATTACGGGACGATGACCCGGCTACGTGAAATCGGGGGGATTTCGACACCTGAACCGAGAATGTTGGTGATCAATTCCTATGATCCCACCGCACTGCCTGCGATTGAAAAGGCCATTTTAGGGGCTAACCTTGGTGTCACGCCGATGAATGACGGGCGCGTGATCCGGATTGTCATCCCCGAATTAAGCGAGGAACGCCGCAAGGAACTAGCCAAGGTCGCAAAACGGATGTCTGAGGAGGGGCGCGTGGCGGTTCGAAACATCCGCCGGGAATCCAACGAACAGATCAAAGCGCTTCAAAAGGACGGCACAATTACTGAGGATGAGCGGGATAAGGGGCTGGCGCAAATCCAAAAGGAGACCGACTCTTACATCGCCCGGATCGACGCCACCCTGGCGGCCAAGGAGAAGGAAGTCCTGGTGGTTTGACATCCCGTTTTTCTTTTGACTATGGGTAAGGTAAAGCATACTTTTTCACAAATAGGGAGGACTCCATGAGCGACGATACCAAATTAGAAGAGGGTGGCATACCCCCGCGCGTAACGATCAAGGTTCCGGGGCAGAGCGGCGAGGTTGTCTCGGCGGGCGCTGGCAAGAAGAAGACGACCCGGATTGCGCTGGATCAGGTTTCAGCGGAGTCCGGTGCCGTTCAGGGGGCTCATGTGGAGAGTGTGGGAGTGGCCTCAAAAACGATTCGTCTGGCTCCCGTCGTGACCAGTCAGACAGCCGTTACGCCTCTCCCGTCAATAGGCAAGGCATTATCGGGTAACTTTTCCCCAGACGATGGCAAAAGGCAGACATCCCGGATTCCCCTCGAAGCCATTTTCCCGGGTATGTCGCAGTCAGGAACTTCCGGCATGCCGTCATCCATTCCCAAGACGATCAAGGTCAAGCGTCCCATGATCTCGCTCAGTCCGAAAATGGATGTCGCGACTGCGGGAGAGTCGGTTCAGGTCGTTTCAGAACCGTCCTCCTCTGTATCCGCAAAGAGCCAGACGGCGCGGGTTGATGTCGTGCCGGACACGGCGCCGGAGGCTCAACAAACCCAGAAGAAGACGATCAAGATCCGTCGCGCAGACGGCGATCCCAGTGCGGCTGAACCCCGCAGCGTCTCCATTGCCAGAAGTGGCGAGGACTCTGCAATGGCGACGTCAAATCAGGTCGCGCGGCCTCACGGCGTATTTATTGGAGTTGCTGCGGCGGCCTTAATGGTTTTGGGTTTTATGATTTACGTTCTGGCCGCCCAGGCCTATCCGAGTCTGGGATGGTCTCTCTAATCGTTCTATGGAGTCTTCATCGAGGGAGATTGATCAATGGCAAATTCACAAGTGATCAAGATTACGGGCGAAAACTGGAAAACCGATGTGCTTGAGGCAACCCTGCCTGTCGTGGTTGACTTCTGGGCCGAGTGGTGCGGGCCGTGCAAGATGCTCGCTCCCGTGTTGGATGAGATATCCGCGGAGATGGCCGACAAGGTCAAAATCGCCAAGGTTAATGTCGACGAAAACCGTGATCTGGCTGCTCAGTTTAATATTCGTTCCATCCCGTGCCTGCTCGTCTTCAAGGGCGGCCAGGTCAAGGGCCAGATGGTTGGGGCTATGAACAAGACCCAACTCAAGGATAAACTCTCCGCGTATTTGTGATCAAGAATTGTCTGGCTATAATCACCGTATTTAATTAGTCTTCTAGTAGCTAATTATTATACAGGGTGATTCATGCTGGCTAAAATCTATAGTGGCGCGGTTTACGGGGTGGATGCCTACCCTGTTGAAATTGAGGTTAACGCGGGCCACGGCGATCCCAGTGTCGTCATCGTCGGTCTTCCTGATACGGCGGTCAAGGAAAGCAAAGACCGGGTTCACACGGCCATCAATAATTCCGGATTCCGGCTCCACGCCGGCCGAACTACCATCAATCTCGCCCCTGCCGACATTAAGAAGGAAGGGCCATGCTTTGACTTGCCCATCGCTATAGGAATGCTGGCCACCCAGGACAACCTTCCTGCGGAAAAATTGCGTGACTATGCTATGGTCGGGGAACTTGCCCTGAGTGGCGAAGTCCGCCGAATCAAAGGTGTTCTACCCATCGCCCTGTCGGTCAAGAAGTCGGGCCGACTCGGCTTTCTCGTACCCGCCGATAATGCCGAGGAAGCGGCCGTGGTGAAGGGGTTGAACGTCTTTCCGGTTCATAACCTCCGCGAGGCCGCAGAGTTTCTCGCGGGGAAAACGGTGATTGAACCCTATGCTGTCGATATAGACCAGACCTTCTGTATTCCCGCCGAACATGAGGACGATTTTATTGATGTGAAGGGCCAGGAAGTGGCAAAGCGGGCGGCGGAAATCGCCGCAACAGGGGGGCACAATTTGCTTCTGATAGGGGCGCCGGGAACCGGAAAAAGCATGATCGCCCGACGCATTGCCTCGATTTTGCCCCCCATGACGTTAGATGAAGCTCTTGAGAGCACGAAGATCCACAGTATTGCGGGAACTCTGGCCTCACACCAGGCACTTGTCGTCAGGCGCCCTTTCCGGTCTCCGCACCACACCATTTCGGACGCAGGTCTCCTGGGCGGGGGGAGTCACCCCATGCCGGGCGAGGTCAGTCTGGCACACCGGGGGGTGCTTTTCCTGGACGAGATCCCGGAGTTTCACCGAAGCGTTCTGGAGGTGCTCCGGCAGCCTTTGGAGGAGGGGCGTGTGACCATTTCCAGGGCGGCGGCCACGGTGACCTTTCCCTGTCAGTTCATGCTCGTTGCCGCCATGAATCCCTGCGCCTGCGGTTACTATGGAGACCCCAAACGCGAGTGCCGATGCAAACCCACTCAGGTTCAAAACTATCGCAATAAAATCTCAGGACCGCTTTTGGATCGAATCGATTTGCACGTTGAGGTGCCGTCCGTTCGCTATCAGGATCTTTCCGGGATAGCGCCCGGTGATAGTTCTGCCACGATCCGGGCTCGGGTTGTGCAGGCGCGCAATCTTCAGCAGGAACGTTTCAAATATTTGAAACGCATCCATAACAATGCCGCCATGCGCACCAAGGAAATCCAGAAATTCTGTCAACTGGGGACGGATTCGCAGACGGTGCTCAAAATGGCGATGACGGAATTGAATTTCAGCGCCCGCGCCTATGACCGGATTATCAAGGTTGCAAGAACCATTGCGGATCTTGAGGGGACGGATCACATTCAGTCCCACCAGATGCAGGAGGCGATTCAATACAGGACACTGGATCGCGAATTGTGGGTGTAGCGCCTCTTACCGCCTGCCGGCGAATGCCGCCGCATGAGCCTCGCGCTCGGCGAGTTCCAGATCGTAATCCGTCATGATTCGAGCCAATTCCTTGAACGTGATTTTGGGCTTCCATCCCAGTTTCTTTGTGGCCTTTGCGGGGTCTCCCAGCAAATAGTCGACTTCGGCAGGCCGGAAGAAACGAGGGTCGATTTTGACGAAATCATGCCAGTCAAGATTCAGCCGGGTAAAGACCTCGTCGAGGAACTGGGCGACACTGTATGCCTCACCCGTCGCCACCACGTAATCATCGGGTTCTTTCTGTTGTAACATCAGCCACATGGCCTCAACGTAGTCACGGGCATGACCCCAGTCGCGTTTGGCTTCCAGGTTGCCCAGGTACAGATCCTTCTGCATCCCCACCTTGATACGGCCGGCCGCGCGGGTAATCTTGCGCGTTACGAAGTTCTCGCCCCGACGTTCGCTCTCATGGTTGAAGAGGATGCCGTTGCTTGCGTGCATGTTGTAGGATTCCCGGTAGTTGACCGTCTGCCAGAAGCCGGCGACCTTGGCTACGGCATAGGGGCTGCGGGGATGAAAAGGGGTGGCTTCGTTCTGCGGGGGTCTGGCGGCGCCGAACATTTCAGAGGAGGATGCCTGATAGAAGCGGACATTCGACCCGGTGATACTGTTGTAGTCCCGAATGGCCTCCAGAACCCGCAGGACGCCCAATCCGGTGACATCGGCGGTGTACTCTGGCTGGTCAAAGGAAATGCGGACATGAGACTGTGCGGCCAGGTTATAGACCTCGTCGGGATTGACCTTAGTCATCACATGACGGAGCGACGAACTGTCAGCCAAATCGCCGTATTCCAGATGCAGGGCCTTGTGCGAGTCCACAATGTGATCAATGCGGGTGCGGCTGATGGAACTGGATCGCCGCACAATACCGGTGACTTCATACCCCTTCTCAAGCAACAGTTCCGCCAGATAGGATCCGTCCTGCCCGGTAATCCCCGTAATCAATGCCCGTTTTGGGGTAGTCATGTCACTTCGCTGTGGTTGGGGTGATATCGTAGCCATCCACGGTACGTTCCTTTTTTACGGCGGCATCGAATTCACCCCGGGGACAACGCATCAGGATATAGATATCATAGAATCGAAGGGCGGTGTCGCCATCCCAATACCGCGCCCAGATACTCGGGCCGTATTGCCAGACCGTGTAAGTCAGAATGGCTTGATCGACATCGTGCAGACGGGTCTGCGTCGTATGCAGGGCTTTCGGGGTCAGGGTGGTCTTGGTCTCCACCTTGCCGGTATTGCGCACAGCCTTGTGTGAATTATCGATGATCTGGGGAACATTGGGCATTCCGCTCTGTGTCGAGGTGTACTTGTCATTCCGGTCGGTTTGATAGACATCGTCAGCGGTGACGCCGGCCCGCTCGGCCAGTTTCCTGAACGCGTCGTGACGGGCGTCATTGATGCCCTCCTCGAGGACGAGCGAATAGGTGCAGATACCGCTGGCATAGATAAAGTTGGTGGAATCAAAGCCGGGCGCCAGGGACGGATCGGCGACCCACTTCGGGGGAGCCAGCGTCCCCTCCACGACTTTCAGCGAACTGCATCCGGAGCCCAACATGGCAAGGCATGCGAGCGACAATAAACCCATGATTTTGAATTTCATATTGAAGTCCTTCCCGTACTATTTCACAAGATTGCGCCACCACTGGCCCACGCGACTCCTGGGCGGATCCGCCAGTTTGCTGTCCGACCATCCCTTTTCCCACATGCCATCCGATGCCCCGGACAAGGCTGATTTCCGCCGGGCGGATTCAAGTTCGATTTCCTCCGGAGAGTCAAGAACATAGGGTGTGATGAAGACAACGATTTCAGATCGTTTGTCGGTATCGCCGGAACTCCGGAAAGGGATTCCCAAGATCGGAATTTTCCCGATCCACGGGATCATCGACGTTGTTTGACCAACGGCGTTTTCGACCAATCCCCCGAGAATGATAGTTTCCCCGCTTCGCACGGACACCGATGCGGTCATTTCGCGAGAGGCGACAATGGGCCATTTGTTCAGGTTCCCGCTTCCATCACTGATGGACTGGTAGTCGCTGACGTTTTCGATTTTTTGGGCAATTTCCATAACGACAAATCGTTTGGCATTGATGCGGGGTGTGACCGTCAGGGTGGTTCCCACTTTGCGTGACTCAACATTGGGAACCGATTGCTGTTGCGTGCCGCTATACCCGACATAACTGGTTCCCTTGTAAAAATATTGCTCTGTGGATACGTCAATTTTCGCTTCCTTGTTGTCGGCGGTCATGATGACAGGGGAGGCGATAATCTTGGTGCGGCTGTCGGTTTGGGACATCTTAATGACCGCATCCAAGTTGAGGCCGAAGTAGGTCAGATAGTATGTCAAGCCGCCTACGCTGGGAATGCCTCCGTTCATTTGGGTGGCGTTGAGAGGAGTGCCGCTTCCGCCCCCTCCCGCGCCAGCGAACGAAAACAAGGCATCGCGCCCATGTCCAGCCGTTTTGTCGTAAGCAATCATGGATCGTTGCACCCAGTCCACCCCCCGTTCGAGATCTTTGCTGAGGCTGACTTGCATAATGACCGCCTCGATCAGCACCTGGGAGAGCATAATGTCCATGCTTTTGAGAAGATCCTTGATTGCCAGCATATCATTCTTACTCGCCATGATGATCAGGCCGTTACTGCGCTTGTCAGCCAGGATTTTGATATTTTCAGCGGAAAGTTGTCCGATTTTTGTTTTCCCCTCAACCCCCTTGGCGGCGGCCATCTTGCTTTGTTGTTCGATAAATTCCTGCAATTGGAAACTGCGGGGTTCCTCGGCAGGTTTGGGAGTTGTCCCCGTTGTGGGACTGGTACTTCCCGGGGTTGATGTTGGACTGGTTGATGAGGAGGTCTTCTTGGTCGGAGTTCCCTTGGTTGAGGGCGTTGAGGCGGCCCCAATCAGAGCATTGATCATGGAGGCCACTTCCTCCGCGTCCGCAAACTCGAGTCGAATGACCTCGAGGACGACATCCGGGGCCGTCGCCACATCGAGTGCGGCGACGACCTGCTCGAAGAATCGCATATTCTCCTTGCGCGTGATAATGATCAGGGATCCGGTTCGGTCGTCCGCAATGACTTTGACATTGCCTCGTATCATCCTGCCATCGTCCGATTCCGTTTCAGGGGTTACCGTACCAGGTGTAGGATTGAAGCGGGCGCGGATCACTCCGGGAAGCGTGACGGTCGTTGTGTCAACGCCCGGCGCTCCTGACTCTCTCATGCGCTTGACCGTTGGCTGCTTGTCCTTCTCCTTCTGGTCGGATATAATTTCCTCCAACTTGGTCTTGATTTCCGATGCTTTGGAATTCCGGATTTGAAGAATGTGGATTGAGTCCTTGATGTCCAGGGGTTGGTCGATTCGGATCAGAATATCTTTGATGCGGCTGATGTTCACGCTGGCGTCGGCAACAAGAAGGCTGTTAATTCGTTCCAGGGGAAGGATTTTCCCATAGGTATGAATCAACCCTTGAATCGCCTTCTGAGCGTCGGCAGGCTCAATATATTTCAGCGGGATGACTTCGCTCATCAGGTCGTCGGTCTCCGGATGGGCGATCTGATTTGCCTGGTTGGTCTGGATTTGCAACCCCTCGGCCGGCGCCGTGGCGATGGGGACGGCCTTGACGAACTTATCCCCCTGGTTGATCAGGGCGATATTATTCATGGCGAGAACCGTCTTTATGGCCTGAATCGCTTCGGGGATAGTCAGTTCCGACTGACTTCGCAGGGTGATGGTGGCGTTGACCGCCGGCGCCTGAAGGAGGGTGCGTCCCGTGAGTTCTGAACAATAATACTGAAGGACGAGATCCAGCGAGGTCGCGTTGAATTTGAGCTCCACCGTGCGGTTAGTATCGACTTTGGGCGTGAAGGCTTTGACGGGTGGCAGAGGCTTCAATTGTGCCTGTGAGGCAAGTCCGCAAAACAGGAGTCCTGCCAGCGGCGCCAGAATCGTCTGCATGAGTGTGATTTTACTGGGAAAGGACGTCATTTTTCGGGCCCTTGGTTTCGATTTTTTTGTCAACACCGGCCGGCGGAACCCGGGAGTATGAGCAGTACACCACGAATCCGCCTCGTAAAACCTTCTTTTCATTAGGAGAAATGATCAACTCGCTCACGTCTAAAATAACATCTTCTTTTTGCAGATCAAAGAGGAAACGGGTCAGGGATTCGAGTTTTCCATCCCATTTGCAATTGACGGAGACCTCGTACATATTGCCCCTGAGAGTTTCTTTTCCGGCCTCGCGGCTGATCAGGTTAAGTCCATTAGCCTTGGCCAGTCTCTCAATCAGGATTTGCAGATCGGTGGTGACGTCCTTGCCCTGGGGGTGGGTCGGAAGTTTCTTTTTCTGCTCCGCAAGTTTGGAGTCCCATTTCGGGGCCTGTGAAATCAAGCGTTTCAGGTTCGCCACCTGGCGTGCGGATTCCTGTTTCTTGGTGTCAAGAGAGTTCCATTCCTTGAGTTGGGGATCGACGAGAAGGTAGGTGACACCGGCCAGTGCCACAAAACCGGTGATCCAGATCAGTACCATTTCCCGGGATGAGACCTTCATGGTTTTTCACCTCCGGGCAGGGTACAGATGATTTTGAAGGATTCCTTGCCGCCAGCGGTGTGCTGGGTTCTGGGGAGTTCGGTGGAGACAAAGAGTTCCGACCGTTCCAGATCCTTCTTGAAGTCGGCCACCAGGGAATAGGCATCTGCCTCGCCGGTCATTTCCAGTGTCTTGTTCTTGCGGTAGTTAAACTGCCGGAGTTCAATTCCCGGGGGAAGCCGGTCGCAGATTTCCCGCAGGCACTCCAAACCGGAGCGGGAGCGATCCATGTATTTGATCAGTTCCTGCGTGCGATCCCGAATCGCCCTGACCTTATCGGCGGGCTCCTTAAGGGTGGTCAGTTCCATTTCCAGGTAGGAGAGAGTTTTCTTCTGATACTGGATACCCCCCAACAGAACAAGCATTCCAATGAGCCAAAGACCCGCAACCAGCGCGGTTGAGAACAACATACGCCGCCGGGTGATCCTCGCATTTTCAGCCTCCATCCAGGCAAGGGGCGCCAGATCCATCATGCCGCGGGTTCGGCGTTCAGCCCGGCGAAGAAGGCCTTCCGCCAACGGCGGGAGCGAGTCAAGGGAATAGAGATGCGTGACCGTGGTCAGGTGGTTTTTGAATTGTTTAACCAGTCGTTCTGGTTGTTCGCCCTTGTGCCAGATGGAAATCTCGGTCAAGGCACTGCCATCCCGCTCCAAGTCCAGTCCGGCGAGGGTATAAACCGTTTCCCTGGCGATTTCCTCATCGATTTCCTCGGGCGGCAGGTCTTCCATCCCGCTTAAGGATCGCATGGACACGGGGACACCGGTGGTGGTGACGATCATGTCGCAGGAGGCGTCCTCCAGAATAATCAAGACTTGAGAACCGGTTTGATGGATCTTTCCTGAATCCGTCAGCAGTTGCCACCATCCCAGCAGGTTGATATCCACCCATTTGGGTTGTATTCCTGCCTCCCGCAAGGCGTCGGCAAGCAAATTGACCGTATCCGTCCGGATCGCGCTCAGCAGCAGACGGCAACGTCCATCATGTTCCGCCAGCAGTTCGTACGAGATCGATGATTCGTCAACAGGGAAGGGGGAGAATTTGTCGACCTGGAGTTCTGCCATACTGGCGAGTTCCTCGGGATTGCCTGACGGCAGTTCGGCAATCCGTAGCAGTACCCAGGAGGCCGGGATGCCGGTGCTGACGGGGGCAGGCAATTTGCCGCATTTCTCGCGGATATCGATAACCAGTCGATCCCGGTCACTTTGCAGACCACCGAGAATGTTTTTCTGATTTTCGCCGGGATCAACTTCAGCCAGACGGGTGGTGACCGGCGAACGTTTGTCGCCAGTCTTATGCAATGTGGCCCACTCCAGGGAGCGGGCTCGCACGGCCAAACTTGTCAGGGCTTTTTCCGCCATACCTTGCTCTTACTTGTTGATCGCCGGCATGGATGTCCCCGATATTTGGGTTCCCAGCATTGCCGTAATTTTATACTCGACGCCATGCACCCGCCCCGTTGAGCGAATGCGCAGTACGGATGAGGCCGTTCCCACGAGTCCTCTCAACCGCTGTTGTTCCTCCGGCGTCAGTCTTGCCAGATCCGGAACCCGGCGAAACAAATTGCCTACGTCCGTGAAAAAGTAATCTTCACTCATTTGCGAGCCGCCTGTCAAACCTTCTCTACCCCCGGTTTCCCGCTCGGCGATAATGGCATCCGCCAAAGTCTCTTCAATGCCGGGCAAGGTCATGAGCACGCGTTTTGAGGCGGCGTTGATATTGACCTGTTCCCCGGTCTCCGGAATGGCGGTGAGCAAGTCGGCAATTCCGCTCATTACCGGACTGTTTGTTTCGCCTTCCTCGGAATAACCACCATACAGAATGGCATGTGTAAATCCTTTAATGAGAAGGAGTTCCTCGACGGTGTCCAGGTTTGCAGCCCCTGAGTTGGAGACCCTGTTTGAACTGGTCGAGAGCGACGTTGCGGCGCCTGTTTGACGGCTTGTTCTTCCTGACGTTTTTGAGCTATGGCCGCGGGCCTTGTAGGGCGGATCCAGACGGGAGTAGTAATCATCGGTCTCAGCGCCGTCCATATTGGGTTGATCATCCGGATCGCGCCAGTCGTTAAAGCAGTCGATTAAGCCGGGCCACAAGTCTTCGGGCACCCCGGTTAATTTAAATATCCGCTCCCAGTCATCATCCCTGAGCGCATTGATATTCCGGAGCGCGGGTTCGGGCAGGATATCCAGAGTGAATGATCCTTCCCCCAGGGTTTCGGATATCCCCGTGACGGCATATCCCTGACGCAGGCGTTTGGCATCCGCGTACCACCATTTGCCGCGCATTTCCTCGGAATCCAGCTTGCCCCTTACTTCCGTGCTGTGCGACAGCAGGGCCTGGGAGTATTCAATACCTGCCTTGGCCAGATATTCCGCCTTCAGTTTCTTGCGGACGTAAGAGACGATTTTGGCCTCGATATGCATATCATAGGCGAAGCCCCCGATCAGCACCGAGAGCAGGGCAATCACCCAGAGCACAATAATGAGCGCGGATCCCCGTTTCATCGCATTCCCCGTCTGGCGATGGGAATGTCCACCAGCCGCCGCATCTCAATGGGAGGGTCTCCTTCATTGAGGGGTTTGAGAAACAACGTGACTTCAACAAAACGGGGAAGATGATTGGTGAGGTCGCCGCCGGATTTGCAAGGGCCCTCCCATTCATCGAGCCATTCGATTTTGTCATCCTCAAAGCTATTGGTGGCCACGCGAATCCCCATCCCGACTACGCGATCCGAAAGAATTTCGGGCTCAATCCGGTCGGGTTCGAAATCCTCGGGTTGCATGTATTCATCGCCCCAGGCGGTATAGACGGCGCCTTCATGGCCGTTCTTGTCACGACCAATGAAGAACCGGATATGGTGAAAGGTTTTGGACATCGTCGAGTCGGAGCCGACCAGGTCGGATCCTTCCTTGACCCAAGTCATACTGTCCTGGGCGTTATTCCCCATCCCGCTCTTCTTGAGGATCAGACCATCGTCCCCATTCCGGTACCGTGCCGAACGCAGCGCCCCGGTGACCTGCTCGATGACAAAATCGCCCGCGTGCAGGTCTTTGCTCAGTTCCGTGCCCCGCTGCCATGCCTTGCTGACCGCGGCCAGCAAACTGAAGGCCGCCGCACAAACCAGCGTCATGATTGCCAGCGCCACAAGAACCTCAACGAGGGTGAAGGCGCGGGATGACGTGGTGAATGATGATTGATGTCCGATGTTGGAAGGACGGAATTCTGAATGCCGATTTCCGATTTCTGGTTTCTGGCGTCTGGTGTGCGGAGTCATCGTCTGATTACAATCGGCTCAAATCATTGGTATAATAAAAGTACGACGTCACTTCCTCAAACGCATCGCGGCCTTTGACGGACCAGGTTACCCGGTTGTGGATGACCACCAGATCCTCCTTGTCGGAATTGCGTTCAGAGGTGCGTTGGTAACGGTATTTCCCGGGATAGTCGATGGGGCCAACGGTGAGATTGATGGGTTTAAGATCCTTCTCCGTGCTTTTTTTTACCAAGAGGAGCGGGTATTCCA
>Ga0194063_10002462_pt1 | contig 11552 bp, 10 predicted proteins | sample SepL3720m_MetaG_FD_155459 | JGI IMG/M metagenome (GOLD analysis project Ga0194063, IMG submission 155459) | Anoxic zone freshwater microbial communities from boreal shield lake in IISD Experimental Lakes Area, Ontario, Canada - Sep2016-L373-20m | ecosystem: Environmental > Aquatic > Freshwater... | reverse complement strand
ACCACAGCTCAATGCCGAACCGGAAGTCCGCAAGGCGGAAAGCGTCAACCCGCTCGATTCCCCGCTCGACAAACCGGTCATCCAGCTCCCCCCGCCAGCCGCAATGGATTTTTGAAAACTTTCAGATCCGGGCCGCGCGGTTCACGCCTCAAGCTTCCAGCGCGTCACCGGCCTCACCCTCGCCAAAAACCGCATCGCGATCGAATAGCGAGCCGATCACCTATGAGAGGATGCCGGCTCTGGAGAAGTGCCGCGGCGTTCACCGCACCAGCGGGCGGAGGATGTCGAGCACGCCCTTCACCCCTTCGACAGCGGTTCCGGGAGCCTTTTCGATCAGGTTGGCACCCGTCCCGATGATCTCCTCGCCCATCGCTGATGCCATCCGTGCGGAGAGGTTCTCCGTTGGTTTTTCAATGGTGCCGCCGACCTTCAGATCTGTCCAGAGGTAGCCGTCGCGGGCTTTTGTGAACACGCGTTCGCGCGAGCCGGGCAGCCATTGGAGCGTATGGGGAGTCACCCCGATCTGGAAATTTCCCTCGAGCGCGCCCCCATGGCCGATCACGGCGGTGCCCTCGATCTTCAAGAGCCCCTTGGACTCGGCCGAAAAATTGCTCACGTGCCACCTGTTATTTTCCCGAATAAAATCCCCCCGCACCTCCTGCAGCGGCATCCGGCGGAACGCGGGATTCTGGGTGAACTCCGCGATGGTTGCGAGCATCGGAAGGTTTTCCAGGCGTCCGTCCCGGAGTACCACACTCCCCCGGAACGTATCGGGGGCGGCAAGCGTGGCGGTTCCGGAAAGGACGCCCTCCAGCCGCCTGTGCCACTCCCCCTTGAAAACATCGGAGGACGCGATGCCGTCCCACGAAATTTCGAGCCTCCCGCCCGATGCCGACTCGCCGGAAAGAAGAATTTTCCCGTTCGCGCCGAGGCGCAGGTTTCCCCGGGTGAGAAAAAATTCTTTCCCCTGCTGCCGGACGCGGAAGTCGGTGATATCGAGGCCGGGGGCCCAGGGCGATGTGAGGCCCCCGCCTTTTCCCTCGAAGATCCAACCCATGCCGTCCGGCTTCACGGTCAGCGACGTGCCGGCGATCTCCGCGCCGCGGAAGCGCAGGCTGGCATTGCCGATGCTGAGAAGGCCCAGCTCGAACTTTTTCGGCAGAAGCGCGAGAAACCCGGAAGGCGCGGCGGCTTGGTCGGGTGAAATCGCGGATGCCGGCGCCCCCCGATCCGGTGCCCGCCATTCCCCATCGAGGCGGGTGATCGTGATTTCCTCGACCCGCCACGAACCCGAGAAAGCGGCCCGCCAATTCATCTCCGCACGGAGCTCGCGGGCGCTCAGGCTTTTGAGCGCGGACGCTGCTGAACCTTCGAGCGTTGCCGATTCCGCGTAGGCGGATGCTCCGGTCCAGCGGAGCGGCGAGAACCCGGCGCTCGCATCGAATAGCTTCCCGGTCTTGTCAGCAACCATCGCCCGGAAGCCCTCGCTCTGAATATACGAGCCGAACCAAACCGAAAACGCGACAAAAAGCCCCGCCACAAGAACCGCGAGAAACACGCCGATCCCCACAAGCGGGCGAACCACCGATGCGCGTTTTCTCATTTAAAAAAAACCGCCCCTCGCGACAGATCCCTCCCTGCCAAACGCATGAGCTTCCCAGAAAACCCCATCCCTCCCATCAATCCCATTCTTCCCATCCCTCCCATCCTCTCTCTTGCCGGATCCCCTCAACTGAACGAGAGCTTGGTAACGCCCGCCGCTGATGCGGCATTGAGCACGTCCATCACGCGCTCATGCTTGGTCTGCGGGTCGGGGCGGATGATGACCGGATCCTTGTCGCCGAATTTGGCGATCGTTTCCTTGAGCCAGGCTTTGAGCTCGGGCAGTTCCTTGCTCGTCGGGTTGTCGTAAACCTTGTTGTTCATCTGGATCTTTCCATCCGGCATGACGTCGATGATGATCGGTGTCGAGGGCACGCTGCTCGCGGCGCCCGCGCTCCGCCCGCTCGGCAGGCTGATGTTCAGCTCCATCTCGAGAACCTGCTGCCCCGCGCAGGACATGAAAAAAAGCAGCAGCACAAAAACCACGTCCACCATCGGCGCGATTTGAAACCCGACATCCCCGTCCTCTGATACTCCACCACCTGCCATAATTTTTTAAAAGGTTGAAGGTTGCCGCGCTCCGGTCACGAGGGTTTCGGCCCCTTGTTGTCTTTGTCCACCACGGAAAATGTCACGTTGCCGACGCCCGCCGCGCCGATCGCCTCCAGGAGCTGGCGCGTGTATTCGTATTTCACTTCCTTGTCCGCGCGGATGAGCACGCGGACGAGCGGGTTGGCGCGGACTTTGTTTTGCAGCATGCCCACCAGCTCGCCCGGAGACTGGTAGCGCTTCTGGTCCACCTCGATCCCGGTCATGTTGTTGGTTGGGACATAGGTCACATTGATGATGACCTGCCCGGGGTTGTCCTTCGCCTGCTTGGCGTCCTTGGCGATCGGGAGGTTGACCTCCTTGTTCGACTGGAGAACCTCCGTCGTGCTGATGGACATGAAGAAAACGAGAAGGACGAGAAGAATATCGATCATCGGGGCGATCTGGAATTCCGGGTCGGCATCCCCCTCCGGCTTGCGGTGCTTTTTCTTCCCGTGGTGTGCGGCTTCGGACATGGTTCAGGCCCAGTCGAGAACGCCACCGCAATGCGGGCAGGGGGTCTGCCCCGGCTGGATCACACCGTTGCAGGTCGGGCAGTTCGTGGTCAGCGCCATGGACACCTTGTGCGAGCCCCCGGACACCTCGGGCGCGCCCGCTCCCGCCTCGAAGTTTTCGCCGACCCGCACGCCGGAGAGCTCGTCGAACGGGATGTCCTCGATCAGGCGGTTGAGCTTGTCGTCGGCGTTGACGAGCACGATGGTCGCGCGGTTGCGGAAGTAGTAGTAGAAGATGAACGCCGGGATGGCGATGAAGAGGCCGCTCGCCGTCGCCATGAGCACTTCGCCGATCCGCAGCGCCAAGGTGCGCGGATCCGCCACGCCGGACGATCCCAGCACGGCGAACGCGCCCATCATTCCGATGACGGTGCCGAGAAGCCCGATCATCGGGGCGATGACCCCGATGACCGAAAGATAGCTGTTCTTGGTTTTCAGGATCTGGGCCTCGCGGATCCCGTGCTCGATCAGCGCGGTTTCGACGGCCTCCTTGCCCCGGCCGAGGCGCTCGAGCGAGCCCTTGAGAACGAGGGCGATGTAGGCTTTGTTCGCCCGGCAGATTTCCCAGGCCTCCTGGTAGTTGCCCGCGTGGATCGTGTTTCGCAGGGACTCGATCAGCGCGGCGGGGGCGAGCTGCTCGTCGCGCAGCATCAGGAAGAGCTGGATGATGAAGGTCATCATCGCCATCGAGGTGCCCAAAATACAAAGCCAGATCATGATGATCAGCGGACCGCCATGCAGGATCGTCTTGAGGATGCTCATGTTCTCCTGGGTTCCTTCCGCGGCATGGACCAGCGAACCGGTCAGGGCAAGAAGCAGGAGGGTAATCAGCGGTGTGAGATGTCGGGTGGATTTCATGGATGGAATAAAAAAAGATTTTTCAGGGGACGATCACGCTTTTTTTCGCGAGGGCGTCCGCGCGTTCGCCGGCTTTTTGCGCGACTGCTTTGTCCTCATGGAAGAGCGTGGTGACAAGAAGATAATTTTCCATTGCCTCGGAATTTTCCGCGGAGGCTTCCTGGACCTGGCCGAGAAGGAAGAGAGCCTGGCCGAAAACGGCGCATTCGCCGGGTGCGGCGAGCTTCGTGGACTTCGCCTTCTCGACGATCGGGAGAAGCTTCCCGCGGGCGGCCGCAAAATCCTTTTTTTCGATGGCGAGCCGCGCGAGCCCGATATCGGCGGTGGTCGAGGCGGCCGGATAAAATTTTTGGAAGTCGGCGAACGCGGACTCCGCCTTGTCGGTTTGCCCGGCCGCGAGGCAGGCTTCTCCGAGGAGCGCGCTCGCCCGCTCGGCCCATTTTGTCGGGAGCCCGTTGAAGCCGGCCACCAGCGGAGCCAGGAGAGAAAGGGTTTTTTTGGCATCGCCGGCCTGCCATGCCGCGAGGGTTTCCACGTAGGCCTTCGGTGGGGCCATGACCACCGAGGCGACGTTCGCCATCGGGATTCCGGTTTCCGCCGGGCCGACTTTGATCTGGAGGACATCGGCTTTGATTCCCGTGATCTGGCCCTCGCGGCGCTGGCCGTCTTTTTGAACGACCACGTCCTGCCCGAGTGCGGCCAGGCAGGAAAGGGCCAGGAGCACAATAATCGCGATTCCGGGGGAGACGCTTGCTTTCATTGAGCAAACCCTTTAAACACTTTCTCTCCGCAAATCAACAGTTTCTCCGTAAATTTCATGATCGCCATTCTTAGAAAAAACCAACGCGGGCTGATGCTCGTGGTCGCCGTGCTGACAATCGTCGCATTTATTTTCCTCTACAACACGTCCCAGCTCGACGAGCTGGCCTCGACGCGGAACCCGACGATCTACGGTCAGAAGATGAGCCCGGGAACGATCGACCGGCAGGTGAAGAACTACCAGCTCACGCTCGCTCTCGGGCAGTTTGACCTGATGCAGAAGCTGGGCGGAAACGGCGCCGACCAAGCGTCCGCCCTCACGGAATTTGTTTGGAATCTGCTCGTCCTCCAGCACCAGGCCCGCGTTCTCGGCGTGCATCCGACGGACGAGGAGGTCGCGGCGCGGATCAAGGCGGTGCCGGTCTTCCAGACGCAAGGTCAGTTCGACCCGGTAAAATATGCGGCGTTTCTGCGCGAGCAACTGGTGCCGCGAGGGTTCACCGAACGGCAGCTCGAGGAGGTGATGCGCGACGCGCTGCGCGTGGAAAAAATCTCCGCCGTCGTCGAGTCGCCCGCCGCCGCCGGGGATCTGGAGCTCCGGGATGCCGCGCGCGTGCTGCAGCCGGTGACCGGATCGTTTGTCCGCTTCGATGCGGCGGCCGCAGCCGCCGGGGTCCGGCTCGCCCCGTCCGAGGTCGCCACCGTTTTCGAGCGCAACCAGGCCAGCCTGAACACGAAGGAAACCCGCGTGGTCCGCTACGTGGCTTTCCAGTTGCCCGCCGAAACCAAGCTGGAAGGCCGTGCCAAGGTCGAGGAGCTGCAGAAGCTGACGGATCGGGCGATCAAGTTTTCCGACTCGCTGGGCACCTCGTCGCTCGCCGCGGCCGCCGCTGCGGCCGGTTTGAATGTTGTCACCTCCCCGGCATTTGACCGCGAGGGAAATTTCAGCGGCACGCCCGCCGCGGGTGAGGCCGATCGCACGCTGGTCGCCGGCATGGCGCCGCCTTCCTTCCTGATCAACGCGGTCGGCAAGGCGACGGACGTCATCCAGTCGGGCGAGGCCCTGTATGTGGCCGAGCTGGTCGAGATCAACCCCGCGCGCCCGCTGACGCTGGCCGAAGCCACACCGCTGATCGAGGCGCGCCTCCGGCAGACGAAGGCGGACGAGGCGATCCGCGCGGGCGCCGCGGAAAAAATCCGGGCTCTTCGCGAGGCGGTCGCCTCGGGGAAACCGTTTGACGACGCCGCGAAATCCGCCGGGCTCACCCCCGAGCCGCTCGCCAATCTTTCCCCGATGAGCGAATCGCTGACTCCCGAACAGCAGCGCGTGGTTTCCACGACCCTCTCGCTCAAGGACGGAGAAATCTCCGCCTTCGAACCGGCCCCCTGGGGCGGTGTCTGTGTTTACCTCCAGTCGCGCGGGCCGCTCGCCGAAGCGGAATTCTCCGCGAAGCGTTCGGAGATCCGCACCGGACTGCTCGAGAACAAGCGCTCCCTTCTCTTCGCCGAGTGGCTCCGCAGCTGCCGCGAGGAGGCGAAGATCACGATGCCCGGGGGACGGCGGGGGTAAAGGCCCCCAGGACACCGCCTCGCCTGGACGACATGACGTTTTTCATCACCACCGCGATCGATTACACGAACGGCGCGCCGCATATCGGGCACGCCTACGAAAAAGTTCTCGCCGACGCGATCGCCCGCTACCAGCGGCTCAAGGGGAACGACGTTTTCTTCATGACCGGCGTCGACCAGCATGGGCAGAAAGTCCAGCAGTCCGCGCAGAAGCAGGGCGTCGCTCCGGAGGAATTCGTGGCCGGGATCACGGAGAAATTTCTCGCGCTCTGGAGGAAGCTCGACATCCGCTACGATGCCTGGGCGGCGACGACCGATCCGGTCCATAAGCACTGCGTCCGGGCGATGCTCCAGCTCCTCTGGGAAAACGGCGACTTCTACAAGGCGAAGCGCGCGGGATATTACAGCGTCCGCCAGGAGCAGTTCCTCACCGACAAGGAGCGCGGGGCGGATGGCGGGTTCGGCCCGGAGTGGGGCGAGGTCGTCCTCATCGAGGAGGAAAATTATTATTTCCAGCTCGCGCGTCACCGGCAGTGGCTGCTTGATCTCATTGACGCGCGCTCGGCGGCGGGTCGGCCGCTCGTCACTCCCGATTTCCGCGTCGCCGAGCTCCGCAACGCCGTCGAGAAGCTGTCGGGCGACCTCTGCATCTCGCGTCCGAAATCCCGCCTCTCGTGGGGGATCGAGCTCCCGTTCGACACGGATTTTGTCACGTATGTGTGGTTCGACGCATTATCGAACTACGCGAGCTTCGCCGGATACGATCCGACCCCCGGCGCCGACCAGACGGCCTTCCGCTCGCGCTGGCCCGCGATCCATGTCATCGGCAAGGACATCCTGATCCCTCCGCACGGGATCTACTGGCCGATCATGCTGAAGGCATGCGGGTTTGCGGACGACGACATCCCGGAGCTTCTGGTTCACGGCTGGTGGAATATCGCTGGCGCGAAGATGAGCAAGAGCACGGGGAACAGCGTGGATCCCGATGTGCTCGCGGACACCTTCGGCGTGGCGGCCCTGCGGTATTATTTGCTCAGCGACATCGCGACCGGGCGCGATGCGGATTTCAGCGAGGAGCGGCTCGTCCAGCGCTACAATGGCGACTTGGCGAACAGCCTCGGCAACCTTCTCAACCGCTCGCTCAGCATGGCGAAGCGCTACCGGGAGGGAATCCTCCGCAAGCCCGCCGCCTCCCCGCTCGACGGCTTCGTCGCGGAAAAGGTCGCCGCGTATTCGCGCCACATGGAGGCCTTCGAAACCCATGCGGCGATCGGATCCGCATGGGAAATCATCATCCGCTGCAATGCCTACGTCGAGGAATGTGCGCCGTGGAAACTCGCCAAGGATCCCGCCGCCGCGGGCAAGCTCGACGAGGTCCTCTACTCGCTCGCCGAGTCGCTGCGGATCGTCTCCCTCCTCATCACCCCGTTCCTCCCCTCGCCCGCCGATGCGATCCGCTCCCAGCTCGCCTGGGACGGACCGCTCCGGCTCGAGCAATGCGGATGGGGCGGACTGCCCGACGGCCACCGCCTCGGCGATCCGGTGCCGGTCTTTCCGCGCATCGGATGAAGCCGTCATGAACCCGCAGACTCTCCGCGAAAGGCTCGAGTTCGCCGGGCTTTCGGCCGGAGCACGGTTTGTCGCGCTCCTTCCCTTCCGCGCGATCCCGCCTCTCGCCTCGCTCCTCGGAACGCTCACCTATCGGCTGGATCCCCGCGGACGCAGGGTCGCCATCGCGAATATCGAGTCCGCGTTTCCCGGGAAATTTTCCCGGCGCCGGAAATCCGCCATCGCCCGCAGATCCTACGTCACGTTTGCCCGCACGATGTTCGAGCTTTTCTGGGCTCCGAACATGGACGGGGAGTTTGTCAAAAAACACGTCGTCTTCGAGGGGTGGGAGGACGACTACTGCCGGAAGGATCCCGCGAGGCCGGCGATCTACGCCTGCCTCCACTTCGGCAACTTCGAGTGGCTCGCGCTCGCGGGTGCCTACACGATCGCGCCGGGTCCGGTGATCGCCCAGAAATTCAAAAACCCGCTCCTCGGTCCGGTCTTCGACCGCCTCCGTTCGAGCACCGGCAACCATGTGATCCCGCAGGAACGCGCGATGATCCGCATGCTCAAATTTCTCAAGGGCGGCGGAAAATTCGGCATGCTCTGCGACCTGAATCTCGACCCGCGCGAGGGCAGCGTCCTCATCAAATGTTTCGGGGGGCTCCTCGCGAGCGTCACCCAGACGCACGCCGCGCTCGCCCAGCGGACCGGTGCCGCCATCGTGCCGGTCGAATGCCGGCCGGGCCCCCGGGGAAAATACCGGATCATCCACCACCCGCCGATCGAATGCCCGCCGGGCGTCGACGTGCGGAAAATCGTCCAGCAGTGCTGGGATGTGCTCGAGCCGTCCATCCACGACCACCCGGAATGCTGGCTCTGGTCGTATAAGCACTGGCGCTACAAGCCGCGCGACGGCGGCGGCCGCTACCCGTTCTACGCGAACCAGTCGAAGCGGTTCCAAAAGCTCGTGGATCAGGCGTGCTCGGGGTAGAGGGCGAGGATCCCGTGCTCGGAGGCGCCGCAAATCCCGCGCTCGGTGATGAGGCCGGTGACCAGGCGGGCAGGGGTGACGTCGAACCCGTAGTTGGCGGCCGGGCTCGCGGCCGGCGCGACGAGCACCTCGATATGACGGCCCTCGAACAGCCCGTCGGCATACTTGACCTCTTCGGAGCCGCGCTCCTCGATCGGAATCTCTTTCACCCCGTCGCGCATCTTCCAATCGAAGGTGGATGACGGGAGGGCGACATAAAACGGGATGCCGTTGTCGCGCGCGGCGAGGGCTTTGAGGTAGGTGCCGATTTTGTTTGCGACATCGCCGGTGCGGGTCGTCCGGTCGGTGCCCACGATGACGAGATCCACCATCCCGTGCTGCATCAGGTGTCCGCCGGCGTTGTCCGCGATGATCGTGTGCGGAACCCCGTGCTGGCCGAGCTCCCACGCCGTCAGCTTCGCCCCCTGGCTGCGCGGACGGGTCTCATCCACCCACACGTGCACCGGGATCCCGCGATCATGGGCGGCGTAAATCGGCGCGGTCGCCGAGCCGAAATCCACAAAGGCCAGCCACCCGGCATTGCAATGGGTCAACACATGAACCGGCGCGCCGCCTTTCGCGCGGCTGGCTTCCTCGATCAGCGCCACTCCGTGTTCGCCAATCCGGCGGCAGGCCTCGGCGTCTTCATCGGCAATCGCCCGGGCGGTGCGCAAGGCCACCTCCACCCGCTCCGCTGGGCTGGAGGCCGACGACATCGCACGCTCCTGGCGGTCCACCGCCCACGCGAGATTCACGGCGGTCGGACGCGTCGCCTTGAGCCGGTTGCCCGCCCCGTGCAAAAAGGCGGCGGGATCGGGGGCCGACACCGCTTCTCTGGCGGCAAGATACATGCCGAACCCCGCGGTGGCACCGATCAGCCCGGCCCCCCGCACGTGCATGTCCCGGATCGCCACGGCCACTTCCTCGACCGTGCGCAGATCCTCGATGACCCACCCGTGCGGGAGGGCGCGCTGGTCAATGATCTGCACCAAGGCAGGGTCCTGCAGCCAAATCGTTCTGGTCGGTTTTCCGTGGACGTTCATGTTTTTTTCAATCCGGCCAAATGCCGCGCCTCCGCCGCACTTGTCCCCGGCTCTTGTATTTCCCCAGCCCGCCCGGAGTCAATCTCGCCGAAGCGAAAACCGGCGGCCCTATGCGAAACCGGCGACTTTTTTTGCGATTTCGCGGAACGCGGCGGCGGCGGCGGATTGAGGATGGGAGCCGACGGCCGGGCGGCCGGTGTCGCCGGACTCGCGGACGAGCGACTCGAGCGGGATCTCTCCGAGGAGCGGAACCCGGAGCCGCGCGGCTTCGCGGGATCCGCCGCCGGCACCGAAGATGTCGTGGCGTTTGCCGTCACCGGGCGAGAGGAAGAAGCTCATGTTTTCGACGATGCCGAGGATTGGCACATGGGTCTTCTCGAACATGGCGACGGCCTTGCGGGCGTCAATGAGCGCGACCTCCTGGGGCGTGGTGACGATGATCGCGCCGGTGAGGACGACCGTCTGCACGATGGTCAATGCGATGTCACCGGTCCCGGGCGGGAGGTCGAGGATCAGGTAGTCGAGTTCCCCCCAGGCGACACGGAGGAGAAATTCCCGGGTGTAGCGGGTGACCATCGGGCCGCGGAGCACGGCGGGCGAGCCGTCGTCGAGAAGGAATCCCATGGACATCAGCGAAACCCCGTAGCGCTCGATCGGGACGATCCGGTTTTGCTCGTCGGCCGTCGGGCGCTCGTTGCCCCCGAACATGTGCGCGACGCTCGGGCCGTGGATGTCGCAATCGCAGAGCCCGGTGCGGTGGCCGGATTCCGCGAGCGCGAGCGCGAGGTTGGCGGCGACCGTGGACTTGCCGACGCCACCCTTCCCGCTGGCGACGGCGATGATGTGGCGGACCCCGTCAATTTTCTCCGGGCCGGCGGCGGCACCCGCAGCAGGTGCGGCGGGCGCCTGCACGTCCACGCTCACATTCACGCCCGCAACGCCGGGAACTGCCCGCACCGCGCGCTCGGCCTCGTCGCGGATCTGCTCCGCCACCTTCGGATCGCCGGTCGCCATCACGATCCGGATCGCGACGTCGCCACCGGAAATTCCGATTTCCCGGATCAGCCCGAACGAAACGATGTCGCGCGAATACCCGGGATACTTGACCGCGCGAAGCGCCCCGCGCACGTCCTCTTCATGCAATGTTGCCATCCGATCTCCATAAGCCCGGACAGGAATACCGGCAAGCCTTCATGGCGAGCGATGACCGTTTATCCCGACACCAGTTTTCTCTGCTCGGTCTACCGCAAGCAGGTTCACACGCCCCAAGCACTGGCCTATCGCCGGACGATATCCTCGCCGCTGCCCTTCACACGGCTGCTGGAATTCGAGTTTATCCAGGCGATCCGGCTGCAGATCTTTTTGCACGATGCGGATCGGGCAAAGGGATATTCCGAGAACGAGGCGAACCAGATGATTGCGGACTGGGAGGAGGACATCGCGGCCGGGCTGAATGTGTTGGTGCCGGCAGATACCGATGCCGTCCTTCGGTTGGCCCGCGTCTATTCCCTCCAGCGCACGGCAAGCGGAGGCCACCGCACACTCGATATCCTGCATGTGGCGACCGCCGTCCACCTCGGCGCCAAAATGTTTCTCACCTTCGACGAACGCCAGCGCAAACTCGCCCGATACGCCGGCTTGAAAGTGCCGCTCTGATTCCAAGGGATCGAACCTCCCGCCGCCGAGGAGATCCCGACGAGTTGCGGTGAGGGTGCCCTCCTCAGGTTCCAGTTCCCCTGCTGGTCAAGCCAACTTCACGACGAGTTTGCGGCCCATCGCGCGGGCGACTTTTTCCAAAGTCGAAAGTGTCAGATTTGTCGGTTGACGCTCGTAGCGGCAAACCGCGCTGCGCGTGGTCCCGATTTTCCTGGCAAGCGCTTCCTGGGTTAGCCCCGCGCGTTCGCGGGCCTTGGCGAGAACCTGCCCAAGCTCCCACTCACGCCGTTCTTCCTCATAGGCGTCGGCGAATTCGGGATCCCTTTTCATGCGTTCCGCCACGTAGCGGTCCAGATCATCCAACTTTTCGGTTTTCAT
>Ga0194063_10002461_pt1 | contig 11552 bp, 13 predicted proteins | sample SepL3720m_MetaG_FD_155459 | JGI IMG/M metagenome (GOLD analysis project Ga0194063, IMG submission 155459) | Anoxic zone freshwater microbial communities from boreal shield lake in IISD Experimental Lakes Area, Ontario, Canada - Sep2016-L373-20m | ecosystem: Environmental > Aquatic > Freshwater... | reverse complement strand
ACAATTAGCTAATGATGAGGCGTGGTACGATTTACGGGAATAGATTTATTCTATTTGGGTTATCTGTTATTGTGGCAGTACTTTTTATTTTCGCACCTAAGGTTGGGGCGATTGCGGTTGAAAAAGGATTAACCGTATCACCAATTAAGACAGAAATAGATATAGCACCAGGAGGGTCCTTTACTGGTAAATTATTGATTGAAAATTCAACTCATAAATTAATGAAAGTAGTTTTTAGCGCAGAAGAATTTGATACTGTTAATCAACAGTATGACTATAACTTTGACCAGAGTTCGGACATTGCTAAGTGGATTAATTTTTACCCAAGTGAATTGAGTTTACTCGAAGCTGAATCAGGAGAAGTTAGTTATTCTTTGAATATACCTATGTCTGCTGAACCAGGCGGAAAATATATTAGTTTATTTGCAAATAATGATGAACCATCTACCGATGCTGGTGTTAATTCGCGACAAAGAGTTGCTTCTTTGTTATATATTACGGTACTAGGTGATATAACTCGTACTGGCAATTTGGTCTATTTATCTTCACCGTGGCTGATTAACAATAGAGTGGATTTTAATATGAAGTTGCAAAATATTGGTACGGCACATTTTCGTAGTGTTTATAATGTTAAGGTAATGGGGTTAGTAGGTGATAGTGTTATTGCTGAGACTCAAGGTGAATCTTTAATATTGCCAGGTACGATCAGATTGATAACTAACGAATTTCCATTACCTAAATATCCTGGTGTATATAAGGTAGTTTATGTAATTGGGCTTGGTGATAACCCAGCCGTAAAAGAGACAAGATACTTTTTGTATATGCCTTTAGCTGCAATTATTTTTATCGTAATCGTAGTATTTTTTGGGCTGTCGTTATTAATTCGCAAACTAATTAAAAAAAATTAATCAGTTTGGGGAACTGCCGTATAAACAACGCTGGCAGTATAGTTACCGGCTGGCTTGGCAAAGTCGATATTAATGCCATAAGATATAGTCGTTGTATCGCCGTTTGGCACGGGCAAGCTAACTGATCGGATTAAAGAGTCCGTTAGTGAGATACCAATATAATCACTTGAATTATCGGTATTAAATCCCCAAGTGTTGATACTTAAATTTGCTGGCAAAGTATTTGATGAGGCGGGTAATTGAGATCCCAGGTTATCCATACTGGTATTACCAAGGGCTCTAATATACAATTTATATCCTTTTACATCAGTCGATGTAACTATGACACTACTATTACTGGTTGCTAAGGTGCCATTATTTGTTGGCGTAATTGGGATATTGACGTCACCACTAGTTAATATAGAAAGAGAAGTTTGACCGCCATAGGTCGTATTTTTACCGTATACGCTAGTTCCATAAGGTTGGGCAAAACTAGTTGTCGGCACTAGACAACTAATTATGACGATTGTAAGCGCAATTGCTATTATCTTCTTCCTCATGCTTATGCTATTATATCATTAGATATTCAAGGATTTTTGAGGGGTAAAATGGTATCAGGACCAATACAGCTGACTAAAAGGGTTATATGCGCGTTTTTGGCAGCTTCATTGCTATTGCTTTATTTTCCTAATCTGGCTTCAGCTTCTCAAATTACATCTCGAAAATTAGTGATCGACAGTTCTGTGGCTAGTGCTAGCACAACATATTCGTTTACATTTACGGTGCCGCAGACAACTGTTGTAAAATCTGCTGGATTCTTGGCCTGTACGACGGCTAGTGGCGCTTGTATCGCCGTAACTGGTTTTTCTGCCAGTGCATCAACTTTAGCTTCGCAGCCAACAAATTTAGGAGATGCATCTGGTTGGACTGTAAATACAGCAACATCTGGAGAGCTAAGATTAAGTAAATCTGCCAATATTGCGGCACCAACAGGTTCTCAAACGGTTAATTTTTCAGGTGTAACTAACCCTAGTTCGACTAATTCAACCTACTTTTTGCGTCTGACTACTTATTCTGATGCACTTTGGACGACGCCAATAGATACTGGTACTGTAGCGGCTTCGACGGCTGGCCAGGTAACTGTCACGGCAACGGTTGATGAAACCTTAACCTTTACTTTAGCTTCTACTAATGTCGCACTTGGAACATTGTCTACAAGCGCTACTGGGGCCGCAACCTCGTCTATGACGGTATCCACAAATGCTAGTAGTGGCTATTCGGTATCTTACAGCGGGACTACATTAACTTCGGGTTTAAATACAATTACGGCACTTGCTACGCCAACAGCTTCAGCCACAAATAATAAGCAGTTCGGGCTTAACCTAATGGCCAACACTACTCCTGCAATTGGAGCTATTAAATCTGGTGCTGGAACTGGTTCTCCAGCGGCTGGCTATGAAGTTGCAAATCTTTATAAATTTAATTCAGGCGATACGGTTGCCTCGGCCTCTACCCCAACTAATAGTAATGTCTATACAGTGAGTTATATAGCTAATATTGACGGTGTTACTGCAGCTGGTGCTTATTCAACAGCTATTACTTATACGGTAACGGCTAACTTTTAGTTTGGATTATGATCGCTTCTAAGAATATAACTAAAATAATAATTTCAATTATAATTTTTAGTTTTGCATTATTATCGCCGGTTGGAGCATTGGAACTAAACTCTGCAACAAATGCCGCTCAAGGAATAGAGATCAGCCCTGCCCTTGTTGAATTAAATGTATCTAGGGGTCAGACATATAGTATTGATCTTAATGTCATGAATGTAACTGCTTCAGATATGGTTTATAATTCATCAGTTAATGATTTTAGTGCGGCTGATGAAACTGGGTCTCCAAAGATCAGTTTAGACAGTAAGCTGCCAAATACGGCCTCAATTAATACTTGGCTGGGTGAAATCCCGCAATTCACTTTAAAACCCCGACAATATAAGTCTATAGTTGCAAGGGTTGCTATTCCTTGGGATGCGGAACCAGGCGGCCATTATGGTGTTTTGCGGTTTTTCGGGGATACTCCTGAGCTTAAAGCTGGGAATGTAGGTCTAACGGCCAGTGCTGGGCTATTAATATTGCTACGGGTCGACGGAGTCATTAACGAAAGTGCAAGTCTGGCCTCGTTTTTTAGCAGTCAGGCCGACAAGCAAAGCTTTTTCTTTGAGAGTAGCCCTATTAAATTAATAGCTCGTATTAAAAATGAAGGCAATATTCACATAAAACCTTTTGGCAAGATAGAGCTTCGTGATACTTTTGGTAAAATTGTTTCAACTATTCCGTTAAATGCAGATCAGGCCAATGTTTTACCTGATAGCATAAGAAAGTTTGAAGTTGAGATTAGTGAAAAATGGATGATAGGGCGTTATACAGCCAGCTTGAATTTGGGTTATGGAACAACAGGACAGGCTATAGTATCTACTATTAGTTTTTGGGTTATTCCGTATAAGTTAATTATTTCAGCTTTACTGGTACTAATTACTATAATATATGTGTTAGTAAGGCTGGTTAGGGTATATAATAGGCATATAATTGCGAAATCAAAAAATGAAGAAATTTCAAAAAACAAAAAAGCTTCAAAAAAATAAGCCTAAAAAAGTAACTGCTAAATTGTCAGTTAAGGTTAAACTTGCCCATTTAGATAGGCCTATTTTACGTCACCTTAGGCTATTGGAATTGAAACATACTGGTAAGATAGTTCATCACAGGCACACGTCTCATTTGTTATTGATGATTATTTTGCTAATTTTGGGTATCTTTTTATTTGCTAGCGGGTATTTTGCTAGCGCTAAGTCCTTAGTAGAAAGTCAGAGCGTATCTGTTACTGCTACTGTCGAAGGGTCGCCAATAACAAATGAGGTAGTAACAAAGCCAAAAATAGATAATGATTTTATAGAATGGTTTGAAACGCCAGTCCCGCTATATCTAATGTTAGTTATGTTGACTTTAGGTTTTTGGGTTGGGGATTTATTTGATCGTAAGTTTGGTATTAGTAAATCTAGAAGCAAGTTTAAAAAAGCTTCTTAATCAATAAAACCAAAATTAGACTAATAGGTTGCTATTTTATGTAGTACATCTAATATGTCATTTGTCACTTGTTCAATTGGATTTTTTCCATCTATTTCAGTTAATAGCCCATTTTTTTTGTAATAATCTATGACTGGTTCGGTTTTTTGTTGGAATTCATCAATACGCGTTTTCATGATATCTTTTGAATCATCTATGCGGCCGGTGCGGTCACCGATTTCATTCAATTTTTGAAGTCGTTTGTAAATATCGTTGTCTGACATTTTTAAATAAATGACAGCTTTGGTTGAGTGCCCGGAATTTTGAGCAGCTGCTAGCACACTTTCTTCTTCGCCATGCCAGCGACCAATGGAATTTAGTATTAAAGGCTTGCCAACAAATTTAGGTTGGTCAAGGCGGTTAAGAATAAGATTTGTAAAGTCATCACTATCTACAAGCTGTCCATTTTTCATGCATTCTTTTATTCGCTCTGGCATGTCATCGCCTCGGAATATTTCGCCCGCTCCAAGCATATTACCACTTAGTAAATCGGCTAATATCTTGCTTTGGCAATCCTTACCGGAAAAAGGGCGCCCGAATATATTAATTGATCCATTACCTAACCAATTGGTAATTTGCTTTATTCTTTCATCACTATGCATTGAATAGATTATAGCTAAAATATGGTATTGCTACAAGTTTGGCACTCATTGACATAGAGTGCTAAATTAAGTTATAATATTTTTCATGACAGAGCGTCAAATCCAAATTCTAGCGGCTATTATTGAGCAGCATGCTGAAATTGCAGCTCCAGTTGGCAGCGTTATGCTTGCCAAACTTTTTAATGTATCCAGCGCTACGATTCGAAGTGAGATGGCTCAACTTGAAGAGTTAGGTTTAATTAGGCAGCCACATACTAGTGCCGGTAGAGTGCCAACAGACACTGGTTATAGGTTCTACGTTAATATGTTGAATAATGAGTTTGATATTAACCCAGTCCTAGCGCTTGATCGTGGGGCAAAAACAATTGAAGCCAGGGTAAATACCCATAGTGATCACGCTGATCGAGCAATTCGCGGGGCAGTTGATAGCCTAGTTGAGCTAACTCATAATTTAGGCTTAGCTACGATTGGTGACGAGCTTTATATGAGCGGTATAGGCAATTTATTTTCTCAACCTGAATTTTCTCAAACTGATCATGTGCAGTCTGTAGCTAGATTACTAGATAATCTTGAGCCATGGTTAAGGGAAGCTGCTCCAAATGAACCACTTAATGTATACATTGGTTCAGAAAACCCAATTGGCAAAAATAGTGGTGTAAGTTTAATTATTAGTCGATATAGGTCGCCTTATAGTGACCGTAGTTATATTGGGGTGCTTGGGTCAACCCGCCAAAATTATGATAAAGTTATGAAGTTAGTTCGTCACGCTGGGGCAATGTTGGAAGAAAATTTATAAATAGGGGTAGTATATGAAGAAAGTAATAAAAGAAGTAGAAAAAACTGAGAGCGAATTATTGATTGAGCAGAAAATAGCTGAACTGACTGATGATTTACAAAGGACTAGGGCAGACTTTGAAAACTATCATAAACGAGTTGAGACTGAAAAAGCTATAGCTCGGGAATCTGGTCAAATAAATTCTATTTTAAAACTATTGCCAGTTATAGATAACATTGAACGAGCCATTGCCTACTTGCCTGAAGATTTAAAGGATAATAGCTGGGCTCAAAGTGTAGTTGGTTTAGTTAAAAACCTTGAAAAATCAGTTGATGGGTTAGGTTTAAAGAGAATTGAAGCTAAAGTTGGCACAGTATTTAACCCAGACTTGCATGAAGCAGTTCAATTTGATGAAGAATCACAAGGCGAACAGGAAATTATAGCTGAAGAATTGCAACCAGGTTATTTATTGAATGACCGTCCTATTCGCCACGCTATGGTTAAAGTTACTCGTCAGTAGTAGCGTCGTGCTATTATTAGATAGAAATAGATAAACTAAAAAAGGGTAGAATTAAAATATGGCTGAATCATTGATACTTGTTGTAAATCCAGGCAGCGCTAGTCGCAAATATGCTTTATTTGAAGGTGGCTTGAAAAAAGCAACTGTTCATTTTGAATTTGTGAATAATAAGGTAGTTGGAACGGTTAGCTATAATGATTTGAAACAATCAGTTGAATATGATGATCCAGATTTATCTAATGTGGCTCGTTATGTTCTATCTTTGCTTCATCAATATGAGGTTATTAGTAAAGAAGATAATTTATCAGCAATTGGTATTAGAGTTGTTGCCCCAAGTGATAGTTTCGCCGAAGATAAATCACTAAATGATGAAGTAATCGCTGAACTTGAATCATTGCAGCAAAAAGCTCCACTTCATATAACGACAGCCCTATCTGAGATTAAGCACTTAAAAACATATTTTGTTGGTATTCCGCTGGTTGCTGTATCAGATAGCTCATTTCATAATACGAAGCCTATTTGGGCGCAGCATTATGGCATAGATACTAATTTAGCTAAAACTGGGATTAAGCGATATGGTTACCATGGGGTATCAATTAGCTCTGTTGCTAAAAGGTTGCAAGAGTCTAATAATTTAGCCAATAAAGTTATTGTTTGCCACATCGGTAGCGGTAGTAGTATAACGGCACTAGTCGACGGTAAAAGCGTCGAAACCACTATGGGCTATTCACCACTTGAAGGTCTAATGATGTCGACTCGCAGTGGAAGCATTGATCTTGCTGCGGCTTTAGCCATTAAACGAGAACTTCAGTTAGATGATAATGGCCTAGAACAATATCTAAATAAGAAAAGTGGCTTAATTGGTGTCAGTGGTAGTTCAGATGATATTCGCCAATTACTTGCTAGTGAAGAGGGTGGAGATATTAGGGCTAAATTGGCTTTGCAGTTATTCATCTATAAGATTCAACAGGCAATTGGGCAAATGGCGGCAAGTATGAATGGTGTTGATGCTCTGGTCTTTACGGCTACTATTGGCGAACGATCTTTTATTATAAGAGAGAGAATATTAAGCCAGTTAAGTTATCTTGGCTTTGAAGTTGATAAGAATGTTAATGATAATACTTTTGAACCAAAAGAAATTACTAATATCGCACAAAGTGCTAGTAAACCGGTATTAGTGGTAGGAACTGATGAGTCGGCTGAAATTGCTCGTCGGGTCATTGATTTCATAAATAAATAGATTATTTAAAATATATATTTAGCACTCTTGACATACGAGTGCTAGCTATTTATAATTAAATCATTAGCAATCTATAGCCTAGAGTGCTAGAATTATATATAAGATTATAAAAAAATAGGAGATATAAATGGGTAAAATTATTGGAATAGACTTAGGGACAACAAATAGTGCCGTCGCTTATATGTCAGCTGGTAAATCAGACGTCATTGCAAATAGCGAGGGTAATCGCACCACGCCTAGTGTAGTTGCGATTAATAAAAATAATGAACGTTTAGTTGGTCAGATTGCTCAACGTCAACGTGTTACAAATGCAAAAAACACTATTTACGGTGTTAAGAGATTAATTGGTCGTAAGTTTACTGATAGCGAAGTCCAAAAAGACTTAGACATTATGCCATATGAAATTGTCAAAAAAGGCGATGGTGTAGCTGTAAAAATGGGAGACAAAGATTACTCTCCAGAAGAAGTTTCTGCTATGATTTTGTCAAAATTAAAGGCAGATGCTGAAGCATTTCTAGGCGAGAAAGTAACCGAGGCAGTTATTACTGTCCCAGCTTACTTTAATGATGCTCAACGTCAAGCTACTAAAGATGCTGGTAAGATCGCCGGTCTTGAAGTAAAGCGAATTATTAATGAACCAACTGCCGCTGCTCTAGCTTATGGCTTGGACAGTAAAAAAGAAGAGAAGATTGCCGTATTTGACCTTGGTGGCGGTACATTCGATGTTTCAATTCTAGAACTTGGTGATGGTGTGTTCGAAGTTAAATCAACCAATGGTGATACTCACCTTGGTGGAGAGGACTTCGATAACCGTATCGTTAACCATTTCTTAGAAGTATTTAAGAATAACGAAGGTATTGATCTTAAGAAAGATAAAGCTGCTATGCAACGTCTAAAGGATGAAGCAGAAAAGGCTAAAAAAGAACTTTCGACAACTAATGAAACTGAAATCAATTTACCATTCCTTACAGCTGATGCTGATGGCCCAAAGCACTTTGAATATAAATTGACTCGCTCAAAGTTAGAAGAACTGATTTCTGATTTAATCGACCGATTAGCTGATCCAGTTAAAAAAGCGCTTAAAGACGCAGGCTTAAAAGCTAGTGAAATTGATGAAGTCGTTCTTGTTGGTGGTATGACTCGTATGCCAATTGTAGTTGAGAAGGTAAAAGAGATTTTTGGTAAAGAACCACTAAAAGGCGTTAACCCTGACGAGGTCGTTGCTGTTGGTGCTGCTATTCAAGGTGGCGTTCTAGCTGGTGATGTTAAAGACGTGCTGCTTCTAGATGTTACTCCACTATCTCTCGGGATTGAGACTATGGGTGGCGTAGCTACTAAGTTGATTGACCGAAATACGACTGTGCCAACTTCAAAGTCTGAAACATTCTCTACCGCAGCTGATCATCAGCCACAGGTTGAAATCCATGTCACTCAAGGCGAACGTGAACTTGCAGCCGATAATAAGTCACTTGGCCGATTTACATTAGATGGAATTGCTCCAGCTCCTCGAGGCGTACCTCAAATTGAAGTTACTTTCAATATTGATGCCAACGGTATATTAAACGTTTCCGCTAAAGATAAAGGCACCGGCAAAGAGCAAAGTATTACTATTTCAAATAGTGGTAACTTGAGCAAGGATGACATTGCTAAGGCCCAAAAAGAAGCTGAAATGCACGCTGATGAAGATAAAAAGAAGCGCGAATTAATTGATGCTCGTAACGGTTTAGAGGGCGCTATCTATCAAGCTGAAAAGATGCCAGATGAATTCAAAGACAAAATTAGTGATGAGGACAAAAAAGTTATTACTGATGCTGTTGAAGAAGCTAAAAAGCATCAAAGCTCTGATGATAAGAGCGAACTAGAGTCAGCCGCTAAGGCACTCAGCGATGCAATTATGCCAATTGGGGCTAAGATGTATGAAGCAGCGTCCAAAGAAAAGTCAGCTGAACCATCAGAAGACAAGAAATCTGAAGACAAAGATGAAGCTGTCGAAGGTGAAGTTGTTGACGAAAAATAGATAAAAAAACAGATTTAAAATAGTAAAGGGCTGCTCAGCGAGGGCAGCTCTTTATTTTATGTCAAACATATTGTATAGTTATGCTCAGAATTCAATAATTCGTATCTTTACAAGATAAAATTTGAAGGAAGTGGGTGAGTATAAATGAGAACTCTTGATGATTTTAGAGCTTATTTATATAAGCTCAAGACCGACACCATAAATGACTGGCAAAAACTAATCTTAATGTTTAAGGCAGATGGTAAAAATCTGCCTAACAAAATTACTGAGACAAGGCTAATATTTAGCTTGATCCCAGGGTTATTGTTAGTTATTGGTCGATTCAATGTCAATCTGCGTTGGTTCGCATTCTTTCTTTTTGTAGCTATTTCTTTAACGGATAAAATTGACGGCTACATTGCAAGAAAAAATGACCAGGTAACTGAATTGGGTAAGATTTTAGACCCCGCAGTCGATAAAATATTAATAGTTGCTACAGTTGTGGCAATAAGTTTTATTGATCGATTGGTTCTTTTGCCAGTACTAATTATCCTGATTTGCGAAGTCTTAGTCTCATGGTCAGCTTTTAGGGCGACACATAGAGATATTGACGTTGCGGTCACAAAGTTTGGTAAAGCAAAGATGTTTTTGCAATGTGTTGCAATTGCATTTTTAATACTTCCTTTAAGCCCGGATATGTGTGTAAATATTGCTCAATCATGGGCAATGGTAATAGCGGCGTTGATGAACGTTATATCGCTGTTTTTATACCTCTGGGTTTTTTATCGGAAGTAAAGTAAAAGACTAAATATCATGTTTAGTCTTTTTTCTTGTCGTTTTTTACCTCTGTTAAATGGTTATGATATCTTTAAGAGAGTATAATAAGAAGTGTAATAACAAAGGAGGAATTTTTATGGGAGTAATAGGTTGGATAGTACTAGGTGGAATAGCGGGCTGGATAGCATCATTAATTGCTGGCAATAATGCTAGGCAAGGGCTTCTTGGCAACATTCTAGTAGGTATTGTTGGTGGAATGCTGGGTGGATTTATATTAAATCTACTTGGAGTTGATGGGGTGACTGGTTTCAACTTATGGAGCCTACTGGTAGTCTTACTTGGTTCAGTGTTAACTCTATGGGTTTGGATTGCGCTTACTAAAAAATCTATATAAAGATAGATAGATTTACTTTAGCACTCTTGAAATAAGAGTGCTAATTTTATACAATGGTTAAAGATGACAAAACGTGATTATTATGAAATTTTAGGTATATCCAAAAACGCTTCTGACGATGAGATTAAAAAAGCTTATCGGAAAGCGGCTGTTCAGTATCACCCAGATAAAGATGGTGGCGATGAAACAAAGTTCAAAGAGGCTGGTGAAGCCTATGAGGTTTTAAAGGATAGCTCAAAACGACAACGTTATGACCAATTCGGTCACGCTGGAGTCGGTGGCAATAGTGGTGGCGGTAATCCATATCAAGGCTTTAGTGGCCAGGGTATGAACTTTGATTTTGGAGATGGTGGCTTCGGTGATATATTTAGTCAATTCTTTGGTGGTGGTCAAAATAGTCGTCAAAAAGGGCCAGTCCGTGGTCGTGATGTTGAAGTGACATTACAATTGTCTTTTGAGGAAGCTATTTTTGGCGTAGAAGAAAAAATTGCAATAGACATGGATGATGCTTGCTCGCATTGCCATGGTACAACCGTCGAACCTGGTTACGACATGAAGACCTGCCCGACCTGTAAGGGAGCGGGCCAAGTTACTAGAGTAATGAATACTATTTTTGGGCCTATACAACAAAATACAACTTGTGAAACTTGTGGCGGTAAAGGCAAGGTCCCTGAAAAGATTTGTACGGTCTGTCGAGGTCGGGGCGTTCAAAGGGCTAAGCGGACTATAAAATTAAAAGTCCCAGCTGGTATTGATGATGGCGCTACGATTCGTTTGCGCGAGCATGGTGAAGCTGTAGGAAATGGCCAAAAGGGTGACTTATATGTCCACATCCAAGTTAAGGCTCACAAATACTTTACTAGGGAGGGGGACATTATCCTTTCCGAGCAACACATCGATATGATCAGCGCAGCCTTAGGTACGGAAATTGAAGTGAGTACGGTTGACGGTGATGTAAGGATGAGAGTCCCAGCTGGTACTCAATCTGGTACGGATTTTAAATTATCCGGCCGGGGTGTGCCTCATATGAACAGTGACAAACGTGGCCCACATATTGTAAGTGTTATTGTTGATACCCCTACTAGATTATCTAGAAAACAGCGCGACATACTTGAACAGTTTTAAAGTTATAAATATTTGCTTTTAAGAAAATAAAGTGACAAAATATAGGGAAGTATGAACCAAAATAAAAAAACAGACGAAGAAATAGAATCTTATAAAAATACCAATAGTGATTTTGGT
>Ga0194063_10002460_pt1 | contig 11555 bp, 7 predicted proteins | sample SepL3720m_MetaG_FD_155459 | JGI IMG/M metagenome (GOLD analysis project Ga0194063, IMG submission 155459) | Anoxic zone freshwater microbial communities from boreal shield lake in IISD Experimental Lakes Area, Ontario, Canada - Sep2016-L373-20m | ecosystem: Environmental > Aquatic > Freshwater >... | reverse complement strand
GCACGCCTTTGGCGTTCATTTCAGAGCTAAAACAGGATGGGGAAGCTTGGGGAGTCCCGGTTTCACCAGAGGCAACAGTCTAAAATCCAGCGACTTCAGCTTTTGCCATAAAACGAGCAATCATTTGTAGGATGGCGTCGGCAAATTCCACGACTTCCGGAATGGCGATCGCCGAACCTCCAAAGAGGATGACAACCACCTTTGCCTTGCTCCCATCCTCCTTTAGACGTGCCGACAGTTGCTGGAGGAATTCCACCTGGCAGTCCGGCAACTCAATGCGGTCCCGATCGCCCTTGTGCGCCGATTCAATCGCGTCGCCCTCTTCGCCTTCGATGTCGGGGGAGAGTCCCATGCAGCACAGGACGAGATCGCTTTTTGCGGCTTCGAAAAACGTCCAGTCCGACGGGTTCGGGCGCGCTTGGTTGAGAAGGCATCCCTTTCGATAATCCATGCGGAGGCCCTCATGGAGCCCGAGAGCGAGACCTTCGATGAGCGTCGAGATTCTTCCGCTCAGGCCAAAATAGTTTCCCAGCATGGCCTCGACGCTAGAAGCAAGAGGGCCGACAACCAGGATGTTTTGCACGGATTCATTCAGGGGCAACACGCCATCGCGGTTTTGCAGGAGAACAATCGATTGTATTGCGGCTTCCTTTGCCAGGCGCCGGTGGGGTTCTCCGTTGACGACATCCATGGAAAGAGAAGCCCATGGCACGACGTCGTCCGGGTCGAACATGCCGAGTTTGAAGCGGGTGGCAATTACCCGCCTCAAGGCCGTGTCAATTTCGGCTTCGGAGATGAGCCCCAAGAGGAGCGCCCCATCAAGCCCATCGCAATACGTGCTGCCGCAATTGAGATCGCAGCCGCTCTTCAGAGCAAGCGCTGCGGATTCCTCGACCATTCCAGTCACTTTGTAGGTCGTATGGAAATCGCGGATTGCCCAACAGTCGGAGACCACATGTCCTTTGAATCCCCACTCCTTGCGCAGGATCTCGTCAAGCAGGAACGGACTGCCGCAGCACGGTTCTCCATAAAGCGCATTGTAGGCCCCCATGAACGCCTCGACTCCTTGGCGACAAAGCTGCTCGAAGGCCGGCAGGTAGGTCTCCCGCAAGTCCTTCTTCGACGGCCGCACGTCGAAATCGTGCCTCAACTCCTCCGGGCCGCTATGGACGGCAAAGTGTTTTGCGCAGGCCGCTGTTTTCAAATAACGCGGGTTATCGCCCTGCAAGCCGCGAACAAACGCGGCTCCCAACTCCCCCGTGAGCATCGGGTCTTCGCCCCAGGTTTCCTGTCCCCGGCCCCATCGTGGATCCCGGAAGATATTGATGTTCGGGGTCCAGAATGTCAGCCCTTGGTATTGCTGCCGGCTTCCCCGCCGGACTGCCTCATGGTGCTTGGCTCGGGCCTCGTCCGAAATCGCCGTCGCGACTTGTTGGACCAGAGCGCGGTCCCATGTGGCGCCTAAACCGATTGCTTGAGGAAATACAGTCGCCCGGCCATTTCTTCCTACGCCATGCAGGGCCTCGTTCCACCAATTGTAGGCGGGTATTCCCAAACGTTCGATAGCCGGTGAGTCCCACCGAAGCTGAGAGCTCTTCTCCGCAGGCGTAAGCCGACCGATCAGGTCTTCAATGCGTTGTTCGTATGGAAGATCGGGATTCAGAAAAGGGTGAGAAACCTGACTCATAAGCTACGATTACGAGATAGGTGGTTTGCTGCCTCTTTTTCGTTCCTTGATGGTTTTTCGAATTTCGTTGGCCCGCCTGTCGGTGAGCGGATAGAAAAAGAAAATAGTTGAGGCCAGAATGATGATGGTGAGGGGCACCACAGCGAACTCGACGCGCAGCACCCACACGGCGTCGGATGGCTGGATGCTCGCTGCCTTGTCGATCCCCGAGAAACTCAGCAATAGCCCGCTAATGACCAACGCCAGCCCGTTTCCAAATTTGGTGATGAACTGGTTAATGGCTCCATAGATGCCTTCGCGCCGGACGCCGGACTCGAATTCATCGTAATCGCAGATGTCGCCAATCATAACCGTCATACTCAGCATGACTCCGGTCCAGCCGAAGGCCCAGAGGAGCAAGGGGATGAGCTGCAGCCAAGGGTTGACAGGGGTATACGCCCAATACGAGCTGGCAAAGCTGAGAGCGGTGATCACCAGGAAGAGCTTCATCAGCCTCGAAGCGCCAAATCGTGAAATCAGCAAGCCGAGAATAGGCACCATGATAAGGCTGATCCCGGTTTGGATGCTGCCGACGATACCGGTCCAGTTCCCGGCCTTGGATTTGTCGCCTCCGAAGACGTGATAGATGTTGATGTAAGTAGTCATGCCCTGGACGGTCCAGATGCCGATCATGGCGAAGACGAGCGCACCGGTCAGCAGAACGAACGGTCGGTTGCGGAACGCCATCCCCATGGATTTGATGAAATCGTGTTTTTCCGGCGTCTTGACCTCAGGGTTTTCACGGCAGAAGAGTGCCGCTGCGCCGCAGACGCCCATGAGCAACGCGAAGAGCGCACCCACGATTTGGTAGCCGGGCGGGTGCAACGTTTTTCCCTCGGGTGAGACGATTAAGGCAGCGAGGCGTGTTAAGAACGAGCCATCTTGTCCCAGCGCGCTCCAGTTCCAGAAGCACATGGCATAATACCATGGCAGCAACAGGCCGAATAGTTGGCACATGAAGGTCCGCACTGTTGTGAGTTGAGTGCGTTCACGGCTGTCAACGGCGATCTCATATCCGAGCGACATGTAGGGGATGGAGAAAAGCGAAAAAGCCACATAAAAAAGAAAAGCCAAGACCAGGAACCACCAGAAGGTAACGTTGGGATTCCATGATGAGGTGGGCAGCCAGATGAGCGCGAACGTTACGGTTGCCGTGATGGTGCCGACGAACATGAACGGGCGCCGGCGGCCCCAGCGTCCTTTCCAAGAATCGCTCAGATGCCCGATGTAGAGATCAATAAAGGCATCGCAGATCCGCGGCATGGCCAAGGCCATTCCCACCTTCCAGGCTGAAATGCCGATGCCGTCGCTGAAAATTAGCATCGCCACCGATGCCAGCAAATTTCCCATGAAAAAATTGGAGACGCCGCCCATGCCATAGGCGATCTGTTGGCCTGGCCCGAGCCTGTGGGATTTGGACTGAAATTTCATTTGCATGCGGGGGACTTCTCGCTACGCCACATTATTGGTTCATCAGGCAAAAAAACGCTATTTCAATAGTGCGCATAATTGAATATATTATGCGCAGCTGCGGGTATTTTGAAGGCAATGGCAGACGGCGAGAGTGGAAATCATCTTGCCCTTACTTGATGACGCAAGATCTATCTTTTTATGCGCATGTCTTATATTGTCGAGTCAGCCAGCCGCGCGTAGAGTGGGGGCACTGGTAACGGAATGCATGTCACCCACAAGGATCAGACGATCTCATTCTTCATCTTTTCGACAGCTCATAGTATGGCCCCCCATGAAACAATTCTGCAACCTACTCATCATCAACGTGTTTTTTTCTGAGCCTGCAGAAAACAACGAGCATTTGAAGATTATGAGAAGCAAACGAAAAAGTAGAAATTTGGCGTCGCTGCTTTGCGCAGTCTGCCTGGGATCGATCGTTTCGGCACGGGCAGAAAACCAGCCTGGTAGCGACAAAGCGCCCGCTTTGGACAAGGAGCGAACGCCGGACAGTTCCCCCTTCGCCCGTATCGAGGGCGGGTTCCACCTCGTGGATGGGAAGCCCTTTCTGAAAACCGACGCATGGTGGGGGGCGAACCATTGGATGACCGAGAAGGCAAGCACCTCCCTCGGCTTCCAGTTGGCCCTCCCCGAGGATCAGGTCGGCGGAGAGGGGGATTTCTACGGACGCGCGGGTTACACCACCACGTATTTTTCCATGATCCGCACGGACACCAAGGGGTGTCTGGACCTGCTACGCGAGTGCCTGAAGCGTGCGCGCAAAACCGGGCAGAAGGTGGTCATCCACTCCTGGACCGATCCCTCGGAGGAGACACGGCACAGGCTCGGCTGGACCTATGTCAACGAGGACGGAGAGACCAAGCCGCTCCTGCACAACTTCCATTACGATGCGGAGAAGCACGCCGCAGCGATGCGCGAGTCCTTGGCACCGCTCATGGAAGCCATTCGGGACGAACCCGATGTCATTGGATACCAGATCGGCGGTGAAACCTGGGCGGCAATCTCCTATGACGCGCAGTCCATCGGACGTTTCCGGGACTTTCTCAAGGGGAAGTTCAGCCTGGAAGAACTCTCCCTGCGGCATGGGCGCGACAAGGCGTTCTATAAAACGTGGGAGGAGGTGTTCCCTCCGATCAAGGGCGGGGCGATGAATTTCAAAAAACGCCCTCTGCCCAACGGACGCGCGGCGCAGTATGACTGGGCCTGCTACAATCGGAAGGTCCACCAGGATTCCTGGGTGGCAATGCTCAAGGTGTACAACGAGCTGGACGGGCGCGGACGGCCAATCTCCTTCGAGTGGGGACACGGCCCCTACACGAACAGCGCCTACGGTCTCTACGGCTGGGATTTCCCGGCAATCTGCGATCAGGCGCAGAACTTCACGGTCGGGCCGGGTGAGTTTGCCTACTCTCTGCCCGAATCGATGCAGGGGCTCTATGCCAAGGTGGCCGGCACCGGCCCGCGGTTTGTCAATGAGCTCGGGGCCGGCTCGGGCATCGTCCCGTGGGCGGGGCGTCCGGCATACATGCGCCGCCATATCTGGTGGACGCTTGCGATGGGCTTCGACGGTTTCCATGTCTGGACTTTGTACAATTTGCTGGGCGCCAACAGCGAATTCATCGCGGCTCGCAACTACGATCCGATCCTGCGCGAAAACCTGCCTGAGGTGTATTTCGAAGCCAAGCACTGCAACAACATGATCGGCTCGTTGGGCGAACTTCTGGCCTCTTCCACCGGCACAGCACCGGACATCGGCCTGCTCTACCTGGAGGATTCGAACATGGCCGGCTACGTCTCAAGTTACAAAACAGACTCTACCGCATGGTTTAGGGCTCTCGGCGCACACGGACTTGCCGACCGACTCGGCATCCCGACCGAGTATCATCTGGATCACGACCGCCTCGACAAGTACAAGGCCATCATCCTCCCTCTGACGCCTCGGATTACCGAGGCCCGCGCTCGGAAACTGGCGGATTTTGTCTCGCGCGGCGGCACTTTGGTGCTGCAGGGGGCCTCAGCCCGGGTGGACGATGACTTCAACGAGTCCGCGACTTTCCCGGCAGGTCCGCTGGCCGAGGTCGCCGGGGTGCATGCCACGCTGTTGCCCGACGCCGAATTGAAACGACCGCGACTCGCTGCCGCATGGCAGGGGGGAGACATCTTCTTCGACGTGCGCACCCGCCTCGTGCCAGCTGGCGCACAGACCCTGCTGGAACGCAACGGGGAGGTGCTTGCCACCGTCAACACCTTTGGCAAGGGCCGCTGCATCATGCTCGCAGGCAAACCGCTGGTGCCGGACGATGACGATCCGACCGGTGCCTTTCTCGTATCCCTGCTCCACGACGTCGGCGTCCGGCCCGCGGCGCTCCTGGAGGAAAATGGCCGCCCCGACACCGGCGTCTATGCCGGGCACCGCGAGGGACCGCACGGCAAACTTCTCATCCTGATCGAAAACGCCGACCGCGCACACAGCCTTAAAGTCACACTCGACCCGGCAGCCATGGGGCTGGATCCGGGCTCGGCTTATCAAGTGTTCGAGTGCTTCAGCGACGAAACCGCCGTGGTTTCAAAGGCCAACGGCTGGACGTTTCAGACTTCGCTTGAGCCGGTTGGAGTGAGGGTTTATCTGGTCACGACTGATAAAACGTTGGACAAGGCCTTGCCTCGCGACCGGCGATTGCTCATCTCACGGGACGATCCCGACCAGGAGATGGCCGACCGTACGCCCACCTCAAAGATCCAGTCCTGGCACGACAAGGAAACGTATACCGTCTCCGACATCCTGGCCGGACAGAAGCTCAAGACCCGGATGGAAACCATCACCGCCGCCGATGCGCAAGCCGGTCCGCCCCGCGACCTGGGGAGTGGATTCTTCGCCCTGAACCTCGACGGCTATTGCAATGCCCCGCTGCGCTCGATGCTCAAGGACATCGATTACTCGACGAAAAATCTCTTCGGGGCCGCAGCGGGCACTAGCGAAGCCAAAGAATCCCTGCCACTCATCCCCGGACGCAACGCGGTCGGCGAGATTCCATTTTGGGTCAACGGGCGGTATATCGAAATGGGGCCACGCCTGCTCGAAGGCATTCCCGTGGGGCGCAAGGTGTCGCAGCTTTCCTTCTTCCACCACGGGCTATTACCATGGCTGCATGAAAGCACGCTCGGCTACTATCGCGTGAATTACGCCGACGGAACCAGCGTCCGCATCCCGATCGCGCTTTTCACGAACCTGAGCAACCTCGCAGGACAGGGCGGGGTCGCCCCAGGAAATAGCGTCGTCTGGCAATCCAAGACGACCCCCAATCGCCTGCTCCGCTACGACTGGGTGAATCCGCAGCCCGAAAAAGAGGTAAAATCCCTGGACGTCATTCGCAACGACACGGGAAAAATCAGCCTCTGGGCCGTCACGGCCAAGGCGGACTAGCCACGGACTGGACAACAGGAAATCAACCATGAACCGACGCCCTCCCAAAAGGGGAGCTAAAATTTGAAGAAACCTCACAACGCTCACCCTGCCGGCGCACGCAAATCCATCCGCGTCTGCGCCCTCGAAGAAATCCCCGGCGAGCCCGTCGCCGAAAGCCTTGCCATGCTCCCTTATGGCCTCGTCACTTTGCGCGTAGAGCTCGCTCAAACCCATCCCTCACATCGTTTTGCCCCGCAAGACGCTCATTTTGTGAAGCTTCTGAAAACGCATCGTTCAGCTGGCCAGACCACCGTGGGATATGCGCATAATTGATCCGGTTTTACGCTATTGCGTGATTTCTTTTTGTTTCCATTTCGGTTCAAGTAATCCATGCAAATCCACCTTTTGAGAAAAACTCCCGGAAATGACTAATGTGCCTGCGACCACCCTTTGGGGCAGATTGCTTACGGAGTATCGCTTATTCCGCGGCTGCTCGCACAATGTGCGGACCATTCTTGTCACCAACATGATATACGGCCTGGCCATGCCGGTCGTGTATATGTTTGCCTCCACCTATATTCTGCGCAACACGGATTCCGTGAGCATGGTCGTGACCTACCAGCTCGCGACCTACACGGGGATTCCATTCGCCTTTTTGATCAATGGGTTTTTGCTGCGCCACTTCCATTGCCGACATCTTTTCTCGGTCGGCATGCTGCTTAGCGGCGCCTCGATGACGATCATGATGATGATCTCGCATCTGGATCTGTACGGCGTCGCCGCGGCTGGTTTGATGATGGGGGTGTCGTTCGGTTTCTATTGGTCCAACCGGGATTTTCTCGTTCTCTCCTCGACGGATAACGAGAACCGGAACTATTACTTCGGAATTGATTCCTTTTTTGGAATGATGATCGGATTGCTTGTCCCTATCGTGGTGGGTTTTTTCATCGAAGCCTCTCCGCATTGGCTTGGAAGCATCAATCACGGCTACCAGGTTGTGACGGGTGGGGTTTTCCTGGTTGCCATCGCCGCATCTACGGTGGTCTGCCGCGGAGATTTTCAAAACCCTCCGGCTTCACGATTCCTGTTTTTTCGTTTTCATCCGCTCTGGTTGCGATTCCTTGGCCTGGCGGCCATTACAGGACTTGCCCAAGGCTACATCGTCACCGCTCCGACGATGCTGGTCACGCGATTTGTCGGCAAGGAAGGCGCGCTGGGCACCATGCAAAGCGCCGGGGTTTTTCTCTCCGCCGTGTTAATCTATGTGATCGGGCGCAAAACAAAACCTCACCACCGCATTTATGTCTTCGCCGCCGGGCTCCTGCTGTTCGCCGCCGGTGGCGCGGCTAATGCCGCGTTTTTCAATAGCACAGGCGTCATTATCTTCATGCTGTGTCTCCTGTTGGCCAGTCCGCTTATGGGTTTTTCCTACGTGCCGATCTCCCTGCTTGTGATGGACACTGTCTCGGACTTGGAGGAGCGAAACAAGTTCGCCTACATCCTCAATAACGAATTCGGCCTCTACATAGGCCGCTTGACGGGGTGCCTGCTTTTCATTCTGCTCGCATACACGGTTTCCGATACTGTGGCTCTTCGCTACGCATTACTGATCATCGGATTGTTGCAACTCGCCTCTTTTCCACTCGCGCATTCCGTTCAGAAACGATGTAATGCCCTGATCAAGAGATAGGGATTTCAGTTGCAAAAACGCCCTGGGGACGAGGAAGTGCGGCGGAAGTTTTCAGACGGACTAACCGGGTCATTATTCTTCGGGATCAACTTCACGGATTCGCAAGATAAAAGGTGCGTTGATAGACGCGCACCTGCGCGGCAGCGGGCAGCGGAATTCCACTGGCCGAAGCAATGTTGGCTGGGTTGTTAAGGTAGTCCATCCATGTTTTTGCGACAGGAGTTCCACTCGCGGCGTCAACAAGCGCGGCAGAGCTAAGATTGCCGGTAATAATCTTACGGCTATTGCTATCGAGTACAGCCAGGGTGACCACGATCGCCGAGATGTCCTGCATGCCGATAAGATTCCATGTCGCGGCTTTTGAGGAAGCTTTCGTGCAGAGATACCCTCTGTTCGTTGAGGAATCAAACCATCGCGAACCTGGCGTATAGCCAGAGTCGGCATCGTCCGTGGCAGTGGGCGGCGCGTTTGCGGTGAGGTTGTTTTTTGTCGCTGTTGGATTGGTGAGAGGCAAGACGGAAAGCGTCCCATCTGTGAGGAGAAACTGAATTTCCATGCGAAAGACAAGATTGGACAAAACGTGGTAAGACCCCGGATCTCCGCCGCTCGCATAGGGGTCGCGTCCATCGCTGTAGTTTCCGGCCAATGTGCCAAGTGGTGTTGCGGGGCTCCCGCCCCAGTTGCCTGCAAGAGTGGTTGCCGGATCGGGGACTGCAGGGTTCGCTGCCGCAGCATTTGCAGTCAGGAACACAGGGCCTCCAGGCCCGCCAGCCGACGACTTGCCATCCCATGTGAGCCCCAGTCCCAGACGTTCCAGCACAGGGGTGTTGTGGTAGGCCGAGTTCGCCGTGTTGATCCGATAGCCAATGAGTGCCAGGTTGCTCTTTTTTGAGCGGGCCGTATTTGAATCGTCGTAGTAACCTGGGGCCTCGCTGTAAAAGAACATGGCATCGTTGCCCGCACCGCTGTAAAAAAGGCAGTCAGCATCATTGCGCTTGACCATCTTGGCAAAATCATTGGCCATCCGGTCGAAAACAAGGCGCGACTGACTTTCCGAATCCATGCGCTGGACGCTCGGTTTGACGACCTTGGAGGCGGAGCCAACAATCATCGACACAACCGCTACAAGCAGGGCAAGCACGGCGACGGACACAAGCAATTCCAGGATTGTAAAGCCGGCGGCTCGACCATTTGGAATCGAAAATCGTGGATGCGGGGGCATCATGTCGTTATGACGCGCACCTGGTGTTCGAAGCGTCATCGCACCCGTCGATCCCATATCCGGATTATGAGAAAGTTCAGGCATGAGGTCAGCGGTCGATCGCCGTTGTGATTTCAAATGCATCGGAAGCGGAGGCTGGCGGCACCGCAGCCGGCCACGTGATCCTAATCTTAACAGAAGCGGGAACGGAATTCGCATTGACGGTGGTGTTCGCCTGAAACCCTCCGGCTGGCGGCGAACTTGCCTTTGCGCCGTCATCACCGAAATAAGTTGTCTGTGGGGCGGTAGTGGAAAATAGAATCGCGTATTGCGGGGATTGATTCGTGTTTGCGGTGTTTTTGGCAGCCCGCAAATCAGCGACGATACCTCTCGCCAGGTCGGCTGCGGCAGATTGCCCGATGCTGTTCCTATTGGCGCTGAGGCCGACGGGAAGCATTCCGACAATTGCCAGCATACAAAACCCGGCGACCCCCAATGCAAGAGTGACTTCCACAAGAGAAAATCCGAAATCCGAAAAAACGGAAAACGCAAAACCTCTCCCCAGAGGCCGCAAGCAAACAGGCTTCTCATTTCCCATTTCCCATTTTGGATTTCCCGTCTGAATCGTGGGTATCATGGCCGGTAAATACGGGTGGCCCCCGTCATTCCGTCGATCTGGATGGCGGCAATGTTTGGCGGAGTGGTATTTGGAAGGGAATTCCCATGGGTCGGAATCAGCCCGATTTCCATGTAAGCCACGGTTCCATCCTGATTCGATTGCATCTGGATTCGAGGCACTCCCATCGGGTCGAAAGTGATCACGGAGTTAAACTGGTATTGCCCGGAGCCCAAGGCATTCCCCATTGGCCAGGAAAATGGCGTCAACGAAGTGCTGCTTGCGGAAGCTTCGCATGATAGGACATAGCTATTGGAGATAATTCCGGGCCGCAGCATCCCTCCAGATCCAACCATGCCCGACGAATCCTTGGCGACGCCGGAACCGTTCAGGACATTCGGAAGAGCCACGTGCATGTTGTCGAAATACTGGAGCTTGTTAATGGCAATCAGATTGCCCCCATTATTGTAACTCGACCAGCAGGGGCTGGAAAGGGTGCTGCTGCCCGCATCATAGCCGCGCGTGCCGTCCCGAGAGGCAACGACTGCGATAGCAACCCTGCCGTTGCCCGCCACCTGCAGCCTGGTCGAGGAGTTCACGGAAACATCCACCTCCGCAATCCCAACCCAGACATACGTATTGTTCGCCATCGCGTAGGCGCGCGCCTGATCCAAAATCCCGGCGATAAAGTAAGCCGTGCTGGTGACATCGCTCCCGCCCTTGATACCCGAAATCGCCGGGATCGTAAAAACCGCCAACAGGCTGATGATCGCGATCACCACCAGAAGCTCCATAAGTGTAAAGGCCGCGCGTCGAACCCCGGCGCCACGCGCCCAACGACAGCCTGCAAGATATCTGCATTCTTCAACGGAGCCCGGCGGCTGGTGAGCCGTCGGCTCGCCGTTCTGATCTCCTGGATCTAAAAGAGACCCAAGGGAAGCCGGCGTTGGACAATCGGTCATCGTTGTTATTTCTGTTTCTCGATGAAAACTTCTGCCTTTGGTAGAGGAACATCTTCGTCGCAAGCAAAACCGCAAAGAAAAGTGGCGGCTGCAACGAGCAGAGTTTCGATCAGGATATGAGTCATATCGATTGAGGGAGGGCGTAGGTAATTTGTAGCAGGTCGAAACATGGCCGTCATCCGAAAGATTGCGCAGGAATAGATTGAAATGGCGCAGGCAGAGACGGGTTAACGCGACGCCCGCTGTTTTTTTAGGGATTTCGTTCTACGCCTTTGCCAAATTGAGGAGGTTTCCACTCTAAACGGGATCGGGTGTCCCGATCATATAAATAATGCGTATAAAGGATAGAGGTTGCGTCATGGAAACTTCTCGCCGAAATTCAGCGCATTGCAGACAACCTCAGGAATCCTTAACGAAATGCGCAAATACTATCCTTGTGTGCGCTTTTTTCTGGTTGCGGAAGGTCTGTGGCGCGGCTAGAAGT
>Ga0194063_10002459_pt1 | contig 11558 bp, 8 predicted proteins | sample SepL3720m_MetaG_FD_155459 | JGI IMG/M metagenome (GOLD analysis project Ga0194063, IMG submission 155459) | Anoxic zone freshwater microbial communities from boreal shield lake in IISD Experimental Lakes Area, Ontario, Canada - Sep2016-L373-20m | ecosystem: Environmental > Aquatic > Freshwater >... | reverse complement strand
GAGAACAACTGCCGAAGCATCACGACGTGATTTCGCAGTGTGCGTGGACTCAAGCCCACCTTCTTCCTGTCGGCTAGGTAGCACTGCAGCTCGAACGGTCCGATATCCGGGAGAGAACGCTCACCCAGAAACGGAAGCAAGTGGATCCGGAGCATCGACTCGATTTGTGCGACGGTCGTGATCTTGTAACGGACGGGTGCGTAGTTCGCCATGAAGTCCGAAGCGAACCGGGCAAACGTCGGCGGTCGCGGCATAGGCGACACCTCCTCGGGAGACGTAGTTGTGGGGAACGACACCACGGGAAGCGTTCTGCAATAAGCCGATGAAGCGTCCTTGTCCGTAGGACTCGGACAAGGCCAGGGCTCATCAGCCAGGCGGAGTGTGAGGTGAAAGTGAACAGATCTGCCTTCAAATGCAGGCGATCCGGGAGTGTGGTGCCGATGGTCCGCGTTCCGGGCTATCTGAGTAGCCCAGAACGCTCTCGCTCGCGGTCAGACCCAACAGCGAAGATCAGATCCTCGAGGTTGACCTCGATGGCGGTGGCAAGTTCGTCTAGTGACGCGATTCCCGCTCTCTTCTTGTTGGCAATGATCGATGCCCAAGAGCTCGTGCGCCCGATCATCAGAGACACAGCCACCAGCGTCATTCTCTGTCGGCTCCAGTAGGCTCTCCAACGCTGAGGATCGATGTCCACCGTCGTGGCAATACGAAGGCGACCAGTCGGCGTTAGGCGGGTCTCCTCAACGTTGAGCGAGGCTTCTATCTCACGAGCACGGAAACGGCGGCGAAGCTCGCTGATCGCCGAAAACCAGTCATCGTCCGTCAATGCCGCATACGCCATCGCAGCCTTACCGCTCGTGGCAGACATCTGAGCGAGCTTGCCGAGCAGATCACGGTCGCTCAGCTGCCCATACGCTTGCTTCATGAGCTCATCATCCTTCCCTAGAACGCAAGAAAGCCGAGACCCCGATTGGGATCCCGGCTACGGAAACGCCTTACGTACCTACGTGGTGACGTCAGGCTTGTGAACGTGTCACAGGAGGCAGCACAGCGCCTCTGAACACCATTCACGCAACGCTATTCAGTTGTCTGGAACGATGGACACCACCTTCCTTTCGGGCACGAAGACAGCAGGACCGGGATTGGTCACTACTGCGGGTGGGAAACACAGGTGAGAAGTGGACGAGAATGGCGACTCCGGGGTCAATCCCCAGGATCTGAATGACACCGCCAGCGCGTACTACAACGCGATGATCACAAACGGGCGTATCCCTGGCAGAGTGTCCGGTGGTCCACTGGATGGACTGCACCGCTTCGAGATCGAGCTCGACGGCGTGACCTACTGGATCACGAAGTACGGAGTCCTAGAGCCAGCGTTGCTCGAGCTCTTCGAAGAGTGATGACGCGGATGAGCTCCCTCGGGTGACACGGCGACAGAATCCGCCTTCCACCTTGACGGCATCACTGACCTGCAATTACGAAGCGACAGACCGTCCTCAAGAAGCCGAGCGCCGGATTCACGAGCAGCTTGGTCCCACATCACGGATTTAGCCTGATTAATGCTGTAACATGCAGCGCATCTCGACCCGGAGTCGGCAGCACCTGAGGCGGCGACCTTTCAGGGGCTCACAGTTGGGGGACGGCAATGATGCAGTCAGTCCGCACTCGTAGGTCCACCGTGGCTCTCGTATCATTGGCGCTCGCTGTCGCGGCATTCACTGGGCTCTCAGCTGCCAGCGTGTATGCCGATACTCCCAGCGTTTCGATGGATGTGTCACAACTCGGCGTCGGACCGGGGATGTACCTCGTCGGCACCGACATTGCCGCCGGGGAATACGTTCTTCTCGCTGAAGGCACCGCCTACTGCGACTTCAGGGTGACCTCTGACGCATCAGGTGACACGGACAGCTGGATCACGGGTGACTCCTTCTTCAATCGCATGATCATCACCGTCAAGAACGGACAGTATCTAACCGTTGACAAGGCGAGAATCGTGCCGTCTAGCCAGGTTCCACCGGTAGACTTCTCGAGCGGCGCACTGCGTGATGGAATGTACCGTGTCGGATACGACATTCCACCAGGGCAATACACGTTGTTGCCTGACGAAGGCGGTGGGTACTACGAGAAGTTCAGCAATAGCACGCAGGTGGGAAGCTCGTTCCTTGGGAACGACTTCTTCACGAGCCCGAGATATATCACGCTCGCCGCAGGGCAGTACTTGAAGCTCTCTTGGGCTCTGATGTACCCCACGCCAGGACAGAACGGCACCCCGGTCCCCGTCTATCGCTTCCGAAACCTCCGGAACGGCTTCTACCTCTGGTCGATGGACCCCGTTGAGAAGTACACCATCATCACCACCCTGCAGGGAGTCTGGCTTCACGAAGGTCCGGCATATCAGATCAACTCAGCCGCCAACACCTCTCCCCTCTGGAGGTTCCTGAACGTGCGCGGCGGCTTCTATCTGTACTCAGCAGATCCAAACGAGCGTGACACAATCGTTCGTACACTCTCGAACGAGTGGCGGCTCGAAGGCGAAGCCTACAAGGTGTCATCCGACCCCGCCGGAAGTCCCGTGTGGAGATTCCGCAACAGGCGGGATGGCACGTATCTGCTGTCCGCTGATCCCAACGAGAAGGACACGATCGTCAGGACGCTGCAGGGCACTTGGCAGCTAGAGGGTCCCGCGTTCTACATCGCACAGTAGGTCGGTGAGCTCCCTAGGCTGACACGGCGGCGGAACCCGCCTTTCACCTTGACGGCAGCCCTGATCCCAAGAACAGAAGAAGCCCGTCCTCGAGATCGAGAATGAGCTTCATGAGATAACCTGCCAACGGGGGTACCGGGCAGAATCCAAGTGATTCCGATCCCAAAGTCTAACTATTACGGTTACAAATCTTCGCTGGATTTCAAACTCCGAAACCACTTTCGGATGCTCCCGTCGCTGCGCTCCGGGCATGGCTCACGCTCCACCGGTCCTCGTCGCATATGCGAGATCTAGCAGCTCTTTGGCTTTCGCGACATCTGCGTCCGACTTGATGAACAGCTGCAGATCCCCGGTTCCCCACTTCCCGAGTCCTGTCACGTCTCTGCAGTTCTCGCAGTTCGACATGAGGCAGGGATCCTTCGGATCCAGATGAAACGTCAGAGACAGGCTCTCCGTAGTCCCGGAGATACACGCGAAGTTCTTCGCAGTCCGAATGGCGATGTAGACCTTCAGCGGCTTGATGGTCACGTCATCACCGAGTTCGGCGGCAAACTCCAGAATCTCCTCAGCCCACGCACGGTTCCCGCCCCATTGACTGAGTAGCATCTCGGTCGTGTAGTCCTTCTTCTCTGCAGCAGGCTTCCGTACCGCGTTCGCACTGGGAGCCGATGATGGCGTTCCCGACTTCAAGTCGAGGACTAGATAGCCGTCGGGATAGTACGTGTACTCGACCAGCTCGATATCGCGACCCATCTGCGTGACCGCATGCAAGTCGAACTTGCTGTAGGACTCTGCAATGCATACCACCCGAGGAGCGGACCACGACACTTTCTCGATGGCAGCAGACCCCTCTTTGTCAGCTACGAGCTTCTCGAACTCAGCTCGATGATCAACAAGCCAATCCAAGTAGTAGAGCGCCTGCATGACCACGTTCGCATCCGTAGATCGCTTGTACTCGATTACGACAGGGGTGTTGTTCTCGTCGATACCGAGCGTGTCAATGCGACCAGCGTGCTTCTCACCAGTGGAGTACTCGGTTGCCAGGAATCTGATCCTGAACGACTCCTCTAGGTTGTTCTCCAGGAGCTCCTGAAGGCGCTTCTCCTTGTCAAATCTGGCAGCTTTGACGCTGACGAGCTTCTGGCTCTCGATCCTGAACAGATCCACAGATCCCCCTCGAGATTGCGTGCAGAGCACATCTGATCTCCGCCTACTCTGTTACCGTCCCAGTTCCTGCTCCAGCTCTCGAAGTAACCAGAAACGGTACCTCTGGTGGATCTCGACTGTGTTCCTCGATGCGTTCGACGCTCGATTTACCCCCGCAAGGGACTTGAAGTTGCACACCTTCGCACTGATGCTCCTTGGATCAAGTCCCGTGACTCGCGACATCTCTCGACAGAGATCCATCTGCATTCCTCTTGGGAAGTTCGCTGCTTGAAGTCGTCTGAAGATGATTAGACAGCGAAGTTCATTCTTCTCATTCCAAAGCGACCACGCTCTGTAGCTCATCTCCCAACTCCCATTCCATGACCCGCTTGAGGCTACATTGCCCACTCAGCCGACAGAACCTCTGCCTGCTCGATTACCGTCTTCGTCGCAGCTTCCTGCTTGTCCGGCGGATACCCGTACTTGCGAAGGATCCGTTTCACGATGACCCGCATCTCGGCACGGACGTTCTCACGAACGGTCCAGTCGATCTTCACGTTGCGACGTACTGCCTGAACCAGCTCCCGAGCGATGTTCTTGAGAGTCTCGTCACCGAGCTCGGACACCGCACTATCGTTGGCTTCTAGTGCGTCGTAGAAGGCGATCTCGTCATCATTCAGACCGAGAGCATCACCCCTTGCCTGGGCATCACGCATCTCCTTGGCAAGTTGGATGAGCTCCTCGATTACCTGAGCAGCCTCAATCGCACGATTCTGATACCGACGAATCGACTCCTGGAGCATCGCCTCAAAGGAACGAGCCTGAACAACGTTCTTCCTGCCCCGGGTCTTGATCTCACCCTGCAGGAGCTTCCTCAGCGTTTCGACAGCGAGGTTCTTCTGAGGCAGGTGGCGAACTTCCTCGAGGAACTCATCCGAAAGGATGGAGATGTCAGGCTTGTCGAGTCCGGCAGCGGTGAAGATGTCCACGACCTCACCGGGAGCAACGGCACTGGATACGAGTTGCCGTATCGCATGCTCGATGTCATCGGGACTCGGACCTGGACCCGGATCACCTTTGACGATGACCGCTCTCAGCGCTTGGAAGAAGGCGACGTCATCCCGGATGGCGATCGCTTCATCAGCCGGGACAGACAACGCGAACGCCTGGGTCAGCTCGGTGACCGACTGTGTGTATCGCTTCTTGCCGTCTTCCTGAGAGAGAACATGCTCTTGAGCAGCAGGCAGGAGAGCCAGACGCTCGTGGGCGGCTCCGCCGACCCACTTCGACCAATCGAACCCGTGCATGATGCCGGTGACAATCTCGTACTTCTCCAGCATGACGGCGACAGCCACAGCCTGGTCGATCGCGGTCTGACCTTTGCCACCACTGCTGGTGTAGACGGCAAGCGCCTTCTTCATCTGATCGGCTAGACCGATGTAGTCAACGACAAGTCCACCCGGCTTGTCCCTGAAGACACGGTTCACCCGAGCGATCGCCTGCATGAGTCCGTGACCCTGCATCGGCTTGTCCACGTACATCGTATGAAGGCATGGAGCATCGAAACCGGTAAGCCACATGTCTCGAACGATGACGATCCTGAACGGATCATCGGAATCCTTGAATCGCTTGGCGAGTGCCTCACGTCTTGGCTTGTTGCGGATGTGCTGCTGCCATTCAAGCGGATCGGAAGCCGAACCCGTCATCACGATCTTGACAACGCCATCGGTATCGTCTGTCCCTGCCCAATCGGGTCTCAGAGCGATGATCTCGCTGTAGAGCTCCACGCAGATACGACGGCTCATGCAGACGAACATCGCCTTGCCGTCCATCACCTCAGAGCGGCGTTCGAAGTGATCGACCATGTCTCGAGCCACGAGCTTCAACCGCTTTGGCTCGCCAACTAGTGCCTCAAGCTGAGCCCACTTACTCTTGAGCTTCTCCTTCTCGGTGAACTCTTGGCTCTCGGTGATCTCCTCGAAAGCAGGGTCGAGGTGCGGTAGTTCACTCTCGATGAGTTCAAGCTTGGCGAGTCGGCTCTCGTAGTAGATCGGAACCGTGGCACCGTCTTCCACAGCACGCTGGATGTCGTACACGCTGACGTAGTCACCGAAGACCGAGCGGGTGTTCTTGTCCGAAAGCTCGATTGGCGTGCCGGTGAATCCGATGAACGACGCATTCGGGAGAGCGTCATGCATATGGCGGGCGTAGCCATCGATGAAATCGTACTGACTCCGGTGTGCCTCGTCGGCGATGACAACGATGTTGCTGCGCTCGCTCAAGATCGGGTAGCTGTCACCCTTCTCCTCCGGAAAGAACTTCTGCACCGTGGTGAAGACGACTCCACCAGCATCAACGGACAGCTTGGCTCGAAGGTCCGCTCGATCAGATACCTGGACCGGAGGCTGACGTAGAAGCTCCTGACACCGGGCGAACGTCCCAAAGAGCTGATCGTCGAGATCGTTTCTGTCCGTGATGACGACGATCGTGGGATTCTCCATCGCTGGATGAGCGATGACCCTGCCTGCGTAGAACGCCATCGTCAGACTCTTGCCTGAACCCTGTGTGTGCCACACGACTCCGACTCGGTGGTCACCCTTCTCACCTGACGGGACAGGGTTCCACTCGGTCGCTTCTTCAGCCGCCAGAAGCAGATCCGCTTCGCTCCCACTCGCACGAAGCGTTGCAGCCAAGGCAGCATTCACAGCATGGAACTGGTGATACCCAGCCATCTTCTTGACGAGTGAGCCCCCACCAGCATCCTCGAACACGATGAAGTGTCTGATCAGATCGAGCACACGCCTCTTATCGAAGACCCCCTTGATCAGAACCTCAAGCTGAGGCATCAGTGGTGGAGCCAGTTCCTCGCCTTCGATGGTCCGCCAAGGCATGAACCACTCACGACCTGCAGTCAGGGTCCCAATGCGAGCACAAGTCCCGTCCGAGATCACGAGTGACTCGTCAAAGCACATGAGCGACGGGATTTCCATCTTGTAGGTCTGCAACTGGTTGAAGGCAGCCTTCAGGTCAGCAGTCTCATTGGCTGCGTTCTTGAGCTCGAAGACTGAGAGCGGGAGACCGTTGATGAAGACGACGATGTCTGGACGACGATGCCTATCGCCCTCAATGACGGTGTACTGGTTTACCGCAAGCCAGTCGTTCGCATCCAGGTCCTCATAGTCGATGACCTGAACCTGTGCGCCACCAATCGAGCCATCGAGTCGCTGGTACTCAACTGGAACACCGTCAACGACCAACCGATGCAGACTACGGTTCACAGCCTCGAGACTCAGACCTGCAAGTCGCGTCAACTTCCTGAAGGCATCGTCAATGGCAGGCGCAGGCAACTCAGGATTCAATCGGTGCAGGGCGCCGCGAAGCCTGCCCCCCAAGACAACGGTAGCTTCATCTCGTTCGGGGGTGGACCCATCCAGAAGTAGATCCGGACCATAGGCAAGCGAATACCCGATCTCGTGAAGCCAGTGGAATGCAGCTTCCTCGATCTCAGACTCATGCATTCTGTGTTCAGGCATCTAGACCGCCTCTGAGACGATTGCCTCGGAATCCAGAATCGAACGTTCGCCGGAAACCAACCCAGGCAGGAGCGCATCACGAAGCTCAGCCAGAGTGGAAATCTCAATGTCGGCTTGAGCAATTCGCTCGTGAAGCGGCTCTACTGTTCGAGCGAAACCCGAGAGAGCGGACGCTGACGGCACGAACAGTTTCATCATGTACGCCGCATCCCTATTCAACCCTGGGACCGCCGAATCACTTCCGTGTGTCTCGAGACCCAGTTCTCTTAAAGCGTAGAACAGAAACGCGATTGGGATGCCGTTCTTAGGCTGGACATAGAAAGTGGTGTCAATCGGATAGAAGTCCCCTTGCGACCAGGTTACAGCCCCAGCTGTTCCCTTGCGACCAACAATCACACCTGGTCCGCTGACAATTGCATGATCGTGCCATCCTATGATGCCGTTCGAGCCAAAGACGGGTATGGCGCCACCATGACGCTCCTGTGCGCGAAGTGTCTTGCCGTAGAGCAGCTGGCAGGCTTCCCGAACAGGAATGAGCCCACCCGGACTACCCGAAGTACATGCCGAGAGATACAGGGTGCGAGCGACGAGTTTGAGTGTCCGAACTATCTTCCGATTCACCTCGATCTTGTCGTCGAGTGCCCCAAGGATCGAAGCGATTGTCCGCTGCTCGACAACATCCTCCGGAATCTCGAGCTTCACCTTGAGAAGTTCGGACTGCCGAATCCCTTGTGCTGTTGTTCCAGTAGCGCGGGCGTGAATTGCAGCTTGCGACTCCGCGCTTCTTAGCAGGTAGAACAAGTAGCGCCCATGAACTTTGCGCTCATCCGCTCTGAGTGCAAACAGCCTTTGTCCGAGAACCAGATCCCGATCATCGTCGAGGTACGCAACCTCACCAAGTGGCGCCTCGGACGTGACCAATACGTCGCCTGCTCTTAGTCGTCTTGGCATCCACTTCTTGAAAGTCGATTCAGTAACGAACCGGATATTGTGCTCCATGTCGATACGGCTGTTCTTGATGTTCTTCGCGGATACGACGGGGACACCCGACTCTGAGAAATCCGTACCGAGCTTCTTTGGGGTCCGCCCCCGATGGTCAATCAAGTCGGTCAAGAGCGATTCGACCGGCACGATGAGGCGCCTAGAACCCATGACCTATCCGTTCCAAGTTCAATCTAATCTCTGCGTCGAGGCGCTCGCCCTCAGCCATCAACCCAGCAAGCTGACTCGTCAGCCGCCGCATCTTCTCGTCAAAGGGTTCTTCGTCCTCCACCATGTCAGCTGCGCCAACGTACCGACCAGGTGTCAGCACGTGCCCGTGCTCTTGAATCTCGGCGAGCGCCACTGACTTGCAGAACCCCCGAACATCCTCATACGCGAGCTCGGTAGCCGGGTCCCGGCGCCAGGCATGGTAGGTATCGGTGATTGCGGCTATGTCCTCGGCTGTCAGTTCTCGATGCGTCCGATCAACCATCTGTCCCATCTGCCGAGCATCAATGAAGAGAACTTCGCCCTTGCGATCACGGAAGCGATTGTTCCGCTTGTCGCGAGACACGAACCACAGGCACACCGGAATCTGAGTGGAGTAGAACAGCTGACCGGGCATCGCGACCATGCAGTCAACAAGGTCTGCTTCCACGATGTTCTTGCGAATCTCACCCTCACCAGACTGACTTGTAGACATCGACCCATTGGCGAGCACGAACCCTGCAGTACCCGTCGGCGAGAGATGATCTATGAAGTGCTGCACCCAAGCGAAGTTGGCATTCCCCTTCGGGGGCACACCATACGCCCAGCGCTTGTCATCCTTGAGAAGGTCGCCATTCCAGTCGGAATCATTGAACGGTGGATTCGCCAAGACGTAGTCAGCCTTGAGATCCGGATGCCCGTCAGAGTGGAAAGTGTCCCCGTGAGCGATGTTGGCGTCGATTCCTCTGATCGCCAGGTTCATCTTTGCTAGACGCCACGTCGTGTAGTTGGACTCCTGTCCCCACACGCTGATGTCGCCGATACGACCACCGTGCTCTTCAATGAACTTCTCAGACTGGACGAACATGCCGCCAGACCCGCAGCAGGGATCATAGACTCGACCCTTGTATGGAGAGAGCATCTCCACGAGCAACCGCACCACACACTGCGGGGTATAGAACTCCCCACCCTTCTTGCCTTCAGCAGAAGCAAACTGCGACAAGAAGTACTCGTAGGTGCGACCCAACACGTCCTTACTCCTGCTGGCACGATCTCCAACAGCAATGTTGCTCACCATATCGACCAACTGACCGAGACGAGTCTTGTCCAAGCCCGGTCGTGCGTAGTCCTTGGGAAGAACACCCTTCAGTGAGGGGTTATCCCGCTCGATCGCCGTCATTGCCTCATCGACCATCTGACCGATAGTCGGCTGCTTGGCATTCGCCTTCAGAAGAGACCAGCGAGCATCCTTCGGAACCCAGAACGTGTTGATCGCCTTGTACTCGTCTGGATCCTCGGGATCGGCACCGTTCACACGGTCAGCCTCAAGAAGTGCGTGCTGCTCCTCGAAGGCATCTGAGATGTACTTCAGGAACAGAAGACCAAGGACAACGTGCTTGTACTCGGCGGCGTCCATGCTCCCACGAAGCGCATCGGCGGCTTTCCAGAGCTCAGCCTCGAAACCGACGTTCGCGGCAGTCTCCTTGCGTGCACCAGCCATTTGCCCCCCGAACGGTTGACGTACGTCGCAAAGCTCTCCGGCAGCGTGTCATATGGTATCGCACCAGACCGACTGCGACCCCTGGGAACAGAAAGACCGCCCATAGACCGACGGTCTTTCGAGTCACTAGCCTCGGTGATGCCTTGGATCCGGAGTACTACTCGTACCTCGGAGGACAAGTCGCGTCCAACTCCACCTCCTCACCCCAATACACGCGCGAATGCTTGCTAGAGTCAAACCCCTCAACTCCAAATAGACTCATGACCTCAGTCATCTCGCGTGCCTCCAGCACAACACCCGCGCCGTGACACTGCGGAACCACCCAAGTCCCGTTCGCTTGCCGAGTCGAGTCGCCCGTCATTGCCCCCGCCACATGATCAGCAATGAACTCTGCTTCTACCTGATTGTCCGGAGATGTGGTCTTCTGACCGCAATGACGGCATTCACACTCGTGTGTAGCGACCTTCAATGTATCCCCCTTGGCTGCAGCGTATGGACCGTGCGTCGATTCTATCGAATCGCAGGCTGCGAGTGTGGCTCTGCTAGCAAATCCGTCGTCAATCACCCAAGACGACCAAGAGCACTTGCTAACCAACGGAATCGGTGAACCAGTCGAGTGCGCCAGCCTCTTTCGAGTCGATGAACCGGAGGATCCAAAACCGAGGATGTCTCAGACCCGCCACCAGACCTCACCCTGCTGGGATGACCTCCCATTGAACCAACAATCAGAAGAGCGAGAAGACAGATTCCCCATCAGTGAGGAGAGCTGACAGTCAACTCACATATAGGGGATCGCGTTACCTAGATTGACCATCAAGTAAGCAGTGGTCGGATGCACCTACCCGTACGACCGTCTAATTCGCGGCAATCGCTTCACTACTGATTGGGCAACAGTTTCTGCGCTCTGAAGCCTTAGAGTGCGTCTCGTGTCCCCACAGACGTAGTCTCCGAATGACTTGGACATGTGCCGGATCCGACAGCCGCGTTCTCTTCTCAATCACGCATCCCCCGTGCCATTCCGTGTTACGTATTTGCGACGTGATATGGGTCGTTAGAGCAGCTGGTAGAGCACAGCAACCGACGCATTCTCGGTTGCGTAGCGAGCCTTCAGGCGAGCAGGGGACTCAGGAAACCGCAGGTAAAACGCACGAAACCCCCGCCAAAGAACGACGAAGGTCTCGGAAAGTGCGATGGTGGGCCGTATAGGGATCGAACCTATGACCTTGGGATTAAGAGTCCCCTGCTCTACCAGCTGAGCTAACGGCCCATATTTGCGCTTCGCCAGTGTACCTGCGCGATGCGGATTATCAACCCATTCTGGGGTGGGTAACGGGGCTCGAACCCGCGGCCTCCGGAGCCACAGTCCGGCGCTCTAACCAACTGAGCTACACCCACCATGTAATGGCTTGGCACGCCCGGAGGGATTCGAACCCCCGACCTAGAGATTAGAAGTCTCCCGCTCTATCCAGCTGAGCTACGGGCGCAT
>Ga0194063_10002458_pt1 | contig 11563 bp, 10 predicted proteins | sample SepL3720m_MetaG_FD_155459 | JGI IMG/M metagenome (GOLD analysis project Ga0194063, IMG submission 155459) | Anoxic zone freshwater microbial communities from boreal shield lake in IISD Experimental Lakes Area, Ontario, Canada - Sep2016-L373-20m | ecosystem: Environmental > Aquatic > Freshwater... | reverse complement strand
GAGGTCAGGGTGCCACAAGACATGGTCGTAGTGCTCGTGAGTGGCCAGGCCTGCGACGCAAGTTACGTCGAGTTCGCCGAGGTCCACGGGGATCGCCGCAAGCTCGTCCGGATCCCAGGCCGGATCGATGACGACGGCACCGCCCGATCCGTCGAGCAGCACCGTGGACGTCGTCCAGTACCGACGAGAGGTCGCGACGAGGACGCCATCGGTCAAGGGCACGAGCCGAGAGATCATGGCCGCCTACTCATGGGTCACGCTCGTACTTTCAACGGTCATAGGCCCCTGTCCGTATGCGGCAACACGCAGGTAGTACTCGACAGGACGCAGGCTGAGGTACGGCAGCGCGATTCCGCTGTCGATGGTCGCCCCGTCCGTACCGGCCAGTTCGCCGGCGGCAACCACCTCATCGGTGGCACTGCGCACCAGCTCCCACTTGCCGGCCGCAGCCGTGGTTGCAGCGGCCGCCGAGTACCGCACGCTCCATCGGTAGGTCCCCATGCGCATCTGGCGGATAGGCACCCCAGAGAGGTAACCCGCGCTGGCGGACATCTGCCGCACGTCGGCAACCGAAGTGCGCGGCCCGGGCACCCCGATGGCACCCGCGACGATGACGGCGACCGCGGCGGCGACCGCCACCCACCGAGCGGCACGCCAGCGAGCAGCACCGAGCAGCGCGAGCAGCAGAACCAGCCAGGTCAGGTTTGGCCAGAATGTGAAGGCCCAGTCCACGTTGTAGAGGGCCGGTACCCAGTTCTGGAGCGGGAAGTAGAACAGCGCGTACGACTCGAGCCAGGTATCCGGCGACTTCGTGTACAGGTCGAACCCGGCCGGCGAGCCCGGCGGCATCCCGCTGCCGAGCGTCGCCCAGACTAAGAAGACCGTGTTGACGATCGCGGCTGCGGTGATGACCAGCCAGAACCTGCGACGCGCACGCTGTGCCAGCCACGCAAGCGTCAGCAGCGTCGGCACCACGAACAGCACGGCGAGTGCCCACGAGTAGCGGCCCACGAAGCTGCCCAGTCCGTACAGGCCCGGGTGGAGAGCCCCGGGGACCCAGATCGCGGCGAAGGTCAAGGCCCAGACGATGAACACCGCCAGATGCCGCCGAGCGAATCCCAGCAGGCCGGCTACCCCCACCCAGAGCACCGGGTTCTGCATGAGGAAGCCCTGGTCCTGGTCGGCGAGCAGGCCGTACGCAGCCATGAGGGCTGTCGCAGTGAGCTTCAGCGCTCCTTCGGACGGTGAGCCGGCGAGGCTGCCGAACGCAACGACGTTGAACACCAGGTACAGGGCAACGATGACCAGCGCAGGGCCGACCAACCACGGCCACTCGCGCCGATGAGAGGACCGCCACAGCATCACGAAGGCACCGACACCCAGGATCGCCGCAGGCAGTGTGTACTTCTGCCCCAGCCAAGGCAGGAATCCGATCAGCGCCGAAAATCCGGCAATCGACCACTTCGACCGCGGCCGTTCCAACGTGAGCAGCAGGTAGATGACGGACAGCGCAAGCAGTCCAGCCAGCAGATCCGGGTAGATCTGCGTTGACGCGGGGATCAACGGATACGCAAGGCATACCACCGCCGTCGACGCGAAACGCACGCGCGGCGCGCTGCTGAAGGACTCGGAGACGCGCCAGGACACGATCACGATCAAGGCCCCCAGCACTGCCATGACGACCTTCGCGCCGACACCCCCGAACAGCACCAACGGAAGCGCAACCAGGAAGGACACGCCCGGTCCGTGCCAGCTGAACATGCCAGTTCCGCTCGTCACCACGTGCGCGAGCGGGGCGGCCGGAATCGTGCCCGGATCGGCGAGTCCAGCGGCGAAGATGGCGCGGCTGGCGAACTCATCCGCGTATGCACCGGAGACGTCGAATGTTCCGTGATGCAGGAGTGCATTGGCGATGACCAGGTAGTGCGGCTCGTCCCCGGTGAAGCCAAAGACGCCACGGGCCGACCACACGACGAGGGTGAGGATCGTCAGGCCGGCATAGATGGCCAGCAGGGCGAGCAAGTAGCCCGAGGGCCTGCGCAGCACAGCGGTCACGCTGGGCACGGTACCGGGCGACGGCTCGCTGGGAACGAGGAAGGGGCCGTCCGCTTGGACGACCCCTTCAGCGCGTGGCGGGTGATGGATTCGAACCATCGAAGGCTACGCCGACGGATTTACAGTCCGCTCCCATTGGCCGCTCGGGCAACCCGCCTTGGTGCGTGCAGAAGGATACACAGGGCGGCACAATGGCCCGATGACGGAGGGGTGGACATGGTGATGGACCCGCGGCACGCAGTCCTGTTCGAGCCGGCGACGATCGGACCCAAGGTCCTGCCTAACCGCTTCTACCAGGTGCCACACGCATCCGGATTCGGCTCCGTCAAGCCCGGCAGCCAAGCCGCCTTCCGCTCGATCAAGGCCGAGGGTGGCTGGGGCGGCGTGTGCGTCGAGTACGCCCCGGTGTCGGCCGATGCCGAGGAGATCCCGAATATCGCCGCCAATCTCCGCGACGACCGGGACGCCCAGGCGCTTCGCATGACCGTCGATGCGGTGCATTCCTTCGGCTCGCTGGTCGGCATCGAGCTGTATCACGGCGGCAAGGACAGCAAGAACGTCATGAGCCGGCACACCCGGATCTCACCGAGCCAGCGGCCGGCTGCGTCTGAGTGGGGGTCGATGACCCGTGAGATGACGGCGGACGACATCGCCCGCGTGCAGGACGACTTCGTCGAAGCAGCGAAGAGGGCACGCGACACCGGCTTCGACATCGTCTACGTGTACGGAGCCCACGGCTACCTGATGACCCAGTTCCTCTCGAGCTACTACAACCGGCGAACCGATGCGTACGGCGGAACACTCGAGAATCGCGCACGCTTCCAGCGCGAGATCCTCGAGCGCGTCAAGGACGCGATCGGCGCCGACTGCGCGGTAGCAACGCGACTCTGCCTCGACGGCCGCGATGAGCTCAAGGGCGTGCACCTGGACGAGATGCTCGAGTTCGTGGCGATGATCGACCCGCTGGTGGACCTGTTCGACGTCACGGTGGGCTCCTGGCCCGAGGACTCCGGGACTTCTCGCTACTACCCGGAGGGCCATCAACTGCCGTGGACCAGCCGGGTCCGCGAGGCCACCGCGAAGCCCATCGTCGGCGTCGGCCGCTACACCAACCCGGACCAGATGGCCCAGGTCATCCGATCCGGCGCCTTCGACCTCATCGGCGCAGCACGACCGGCCATCGCCGATCCGTTCCTGCCCACCAAGATCCGCGAGGGCCGACTCGGTGACATTCGCGAGTGCACGGGATCCAACGTGTGCATCCACCGCGAGGAGGTCCACGAGCACGTCGGGTGCATCCAGAACCCGACGGCCGGCGAGGAGTACCGCCGCGGCTGGCACCCCGAACTCGTACCGCCCACCGAGAACCCCGAGCGAGCCGTCCTTGTGGTCGGAGCCGGGCCGGCCGGCATGGAGTGCGCGATGGTGCTGGCCCGTCGCGGATTTGAAGCCGTCCACCTGGTCGACGAGGAGGACGCCATCGGCGGCCGGATGCGCTGGACACGGCGACTGCCGACGTTGGGCGACTGGGGACGCGTGACCGACTGGCGCGCCACCCAGCTGGCCGCCCTGCCGAACGTCGAGGTGATCACCGGCCGACGAATGACGACCGACGAGGTCCTCGACTACGGCGCCGACATCGTGGTGATCGCCACCGGAAGCCGTTGGGCAGACGACGGAAGCCAGCCCGAGCACGACGAGCTGATCACAGGGGTCGAGGGCGCGCTCACGCCTGAGCAGGTCATGGCGGGCGTGCGGCCGAAGGGCAAGCGCGTCGTGGTCTACGACTGCGACGGGTACTACGTCGCTCCGGGAATCGCGGAACTGCTCGCCCTTGAGGACTACGACGTCGAGTTGATCACCACCTTCCCGGTGGTCTCACCGATGTCCGACGGCAGCCTCGAGGGCACCATGCTGCGACAGCACCTGCACGATGTAGGAGTGCGGATGCGCACGGGCACCACGATCACGGCGTGCGGCCCAGGCTCGATCTCAGGGAACACGGAGTTCGGTGACGCCATCACGGTCGAGGCCGACGATCTCGTGCTGGTCACCCATCAGGTGCCTGTCGATTCGCTGTACCGAGACCTCAAGGCCGATCCGGCCAGCCTCGCCGAGCACGGCATCGCGGCTGTTCACCTGATCGGCGACGCGTCAGCTCCCCGATGGATCTCGGAGTCGGTCTTCGACGGGCACCGGCTGGCCCGCGAGATCGACCTGGCGACTCCGGACTTCCCCGCACCCATGCGACGCGAGCCCCTCGCCTAGCACTACTGGCAGAATGGGCGTCCGCCCATCAAGGAGGATCCATGGCCGACAGCAGCTTCGACATCGTCTCCAAGGTCGACCGTCAGGAGGCGGACAACGCCCTCAACCAGGCGGCCAAGGAACTCGCGCAGCGCTTCGACTTCAAGAACACCGGCACCACCATCGAGTGGAAGGGCGAACTCTCGGTGGAGATCACCTCGGGCACCGAGGAGCGCGCCAAGGCCGCCCTCGAGGTGTTCCGGGAGAAGATCATCAAGCGCGGCCTCAGCCTGAAGTCCTTCGAGGCCGATGACCCGCGATCGTCGGGCAAGGAGTACAAGATCTCGGGCACTTTCAAGGCCGGGATCTCGCAGGAGCAGGCCAAGAAGCTGGGCAAGCTGATCCGCGATGAAGGCCCGAAGAGCGTCAAGGCACAGGTCATGGGCGAGGAACTGCGCGTCACCAGCAAGAGCCGCGACGACCTCCAGACCGTCCAGGCGCTGGTGAAGGCGGCCGACCTCGACTTCGCGGTGCAGTTCGACAACTACCGCTAGCCGATAGATGGCAGTCCACCAGTACCACGCTCCCGAGGAGTTCCTCGCAGCCACCGAGGGCTTTAGGGCACGCAATTTCGCCCTCACCAACATCATCGGCTCCGTCGCCACCGGTGTGGCCGCAGGTCGCACCTACGCCTCGGAATCGTGGTACGCGATCGTGGACGAAAGTGAGGTCGTCGGCTGCGCCATGCGTACGCCGCCGTGGCTGCTCGCGGTCTCCCCCATGCCCGATGCCGCTGCCGGTGAACTGGCAGCCGTTCTGGCCGTCACCGATCCGCAGTTGCCGGGAATCGTTGGGCCGCAGAGCGTCGCCGAGGCCATCGCGAATGCGCTCGATCGCCCGGGCCGAGTTCAGATGAGCGAATTGGTCCGAGTTCTCTTCGACTACCGACCACCGGGCCGCGTTTCGGGCTCGGCTCGACCCGCCACCCCCGAGGACCTCGAACTCGCGGTGCAGTGGTGGCTGCAGTTTGCCGTTGATGCCGGCCTGCCGATGCACGACGTGGACACCCTGCCCGAACAACTGCTCGACATGATCATCGGCAAGCGACTGCTGCTTTGGGAGGTCGATGCAAACCCGGTGGCGATGTGCGGGCACGCATCCCCGGTCACCACCGCAAACTCGACGGTGGCCCGCATCGGACCTGTCTTCACACCCGCCCAGGATCGGAGCCGCGGGTACGGCACGGCCGTTACGGCCGCCATGGTCGAGGACCTCATACCGAGGTGCGATGCCATCATGCTGTTCACGGACGAGGCGAATCCCACGAGCAACGGGATCTACGAAAGGCTCGGATTCGAGGTCGTCGGCGACATCGTCGAGTTCGTGCTCGACTCCGAGGCCCCGGAGGCCAGTCGCTCGGTCGAGTGAACCAGACCGGCCCGACTCGTAACGCTGTAGTCGAAGGCCATGCGCCAGTGCAGGGCGTCGAAAGGGCATACATCGATGCAGATGCCGCAGTACATGCACAATCCGTAGTCGATCCGGAAGTCATCGAGCACGCTCACCGACTTCGGGCGCCGGGCACCAGGCTCCGTCACCTGCTCGGTGTGCGCGTCGATCTCAATGCACCACGTCGGGCATTCACGCACGCACAGCATGCACGAGGTGCACGCATCCGGCACCAGCGCGATGACGCCCCGGGCGTTCGACGGCACCGTGCTCATGACGCATCCGCCGACCAGTCGTCGCGCACGCCCGGGACGCGGGTGCGACGTCGCGACGACTCATCGGCCCCGGGCCACGGTGTCTGGACCCGTGCCGGCAGTGGAGTCGTCTTGCGCAGGAGGGGCTGCCCCTGCCCGTCGGTGACGAGCGGGCGCAGGTCGGGATGGCCGATGAACCGAATCCCGAACATCTCCGCTGCCTCACGCTCATGCCATCCGGCGCCCGGGTACAGGTCGACGGCGCTCGCAACCTCAGCGGATTCAGCCGCGACTCGGGTGGTGAGCAGTCGAGCCGCAGCGCTGCGAACGTCAACGACGCGAGCGATCACCTCATACTGCTCTCCTCGATCGACAACGGTCAGCACGTCGAGAAACGCATAGCCGCCTGCGACGTGCGCGGCCAACTCCTCATGCCAGCGGGAGGGGGCGATGTCAGGCATGGGCAGCCCGCGTCCCGGCAGCATCCCGGATCGCAGAGACGATGGCCTCGGGCCGGGGCGGGCAGCCCGGCACGTACATCGACATGGGAATGACCCGATCAGCACCAGGCACCACGCTCGGGGCATCCCAGTACGGGCCGCCACTCGCCACACAGGCGCCGATCGACAGCACAGCACCGTGCGAGCCCTCGGTGGCCCTCAGGAGGGCAGGCGCGAGGGCAGTGGTGACCGTCCCGGCCACGAGCACGACCGTATGAGTCGCGGGTGCGTGGTCGCGCTCTGGCTCCAGCAGGCCGCATCGCACGGCCGATTCCACCTCGAGAGCGCAGCAGGCCAACCCCAGACTGACCACGGCGACCTCGGGATCGCCGACCAGTCGGTAGCGGGGTGTCCGATATGTCGCACTCACGCGCAAAGCCTATTCGGCGATTGACCCTCGTCATGCGCAGCCGCCACTCAGGAGCAGAATGGGACTCTGTACCCAGCCGCCAGCAGCGACGATGTCGAACGGGCGACATCCCGCAGTGCCCGCAGAACAAGGGGAGATCGTGAGCAAGCAGGTCGTCCAAGTGAACAGGGTCGTCATCCGTTTTGCCGGTGACTCGGGCGACGGCATGCAGATGACCGGTGATCGGTTCACCTCCGAGACGGCAGGCCTGCGTAACGACCTGTCCACGTTCCCTGACTACCCCGCAGAGATCCGCGCTCCAGCAGGGACCGTGAACGGCGTCAGCGCCTTCCAGCTCGCCTTTGCCGACCACGACATCACCACGCCAGGTGATGCCCCCAACGTGCTTGTCGCGATGAACCCTGCGGCGCTCATGGCCAACATCCGAGACCTGCCACGCGGGGCGGACATCATCGTCAACGCGGACGAGTTCACCAAGCGCGCGATGGACAAGGTCGGGTACAAGGGCAACCCGCTCGAGGACGGCACGCTGGACCCCTACAAGGTCCATGCGGTTGCGCTGACCTCACAGACGGTGGCGGCGTTGAAGGGCTTCGACATCACGAAGAAGGAGGCTGAGCGCGCGAAGAACATGTACGCCCTGGGCCTGCTCTCGTGGCTCTACTCGCGTGGCGCTGAAGGCACTCGCCGCTTCCTCGAGAAGAAGTTCGCATCCAAGCCGGAGATCCTTCGTGCCAACCTTGCGGCGTTCGAGGCCGGTTGGTCGTTCGGGGAGACCACCGAGTCCTTCTCCGTGCAGTACGAGATCGCGCCCGCCCCACTTCCCGAGGGTGTCTACCGCAACATCACCGGCAACCCGGCTACCGCGCTTGGCCTCATCGCCGCGGCGCAGCAGTCCGGACTCCAACTCTTCTTGGGCTCGTACCCGATCACGCCTGCATCGGACATCCTCCACGAGCTCAGCAAGCACAAGAACTTCAACGTCGTGACCTTCCAGGCCGAGGACGAGATCGCCGGCATCGGATCGGCTCTCGGCGCGGCGTACGGCGGCGCGCTCGGCGTCACGACCACGTCGGGTCCGGGCATCGCGCTGAAGTCCGAGGCCATCGGCCTGGCCGTCTCCCTCGAACTGCCGCTGGTCATCGTCAATGTCCAGCGTGGTGGGCCCTCGACCGGCCTGCCCACGAAGACCGAGCAGTCCGACCTCCTCCAGGCGATGTTCGGCCGCAACGGGGAGTCCCCGGTGCCGATCGTGGCCCCGCAGTCCCCCTCCGACTGCTTCTACGGCGCGATGGAGGCGGCCCGCATCGCGATCGAGTACCGCACTCCGGTCTTCCTGCTCACCGACGGCTACCTTGCCAATGGATCCGAGCCGTGGAGGGTCCCCGACGTCGACTCTCTCCCCCACATTCACCCCAACTTCGCCACGACGACGAACCACGTCGCCGAGGACGGCACCGAGGAGTTCTGGCCGTACCTGCGCGATCCCGAGACCCTCGCACGCCCGTGGGCGGTGCCGGGAACTGCTGGCATCGAGCACCGGATCGGCGGGCTGGAGAAGGCCGACGGGTCCGGGAACATCTCCTACGACTCAGACAACCACGACACCATGGTCCGCCTGCGCCAGGCCAAGGTCGACGCCATCGCCAAGACGATCCAGCCCATCGTCGTCGACGACCCCGATGGCAACGCCGAGATCCTCGTCGTCGGGTGGGGCTCCACATACGGCCCGATCGGCGCGGCCTGCGAGATCACCCGCCGTAGCGGCGTCTCGGTGGCCCAGGTGCATCTGCGCCACATCAACCCGTTCCCATCGAACCTCGGTGAGGTCCTGAGGTCCTACAAGAAGGTCCTCGTCCCCGAGATGAACCTGGGCCAGCTCGCCTTGCTGCTCCGCGCCAAGTACCTCGTCGACGTGCAGGGAATCAACCAGGTGCGCGGCCTGCCGTTCAAGTCCACCGAACTGGTCGAGGCGATCACCGCAGCGATCGAGAGCATGTGAGGAAGCAATGACTGAGACCCTGCCCTCACTGAGTCTGGTGCCGAAGTCCGAGATCGAGCTGTCCGCCAAGGACTACAAGTCCGACCAGGAGGTTCGCTGGTGCCCCGGCTGCGGCGACTACTCCATCCTGTCCGCCGTCCAGGGCTTTCTGCCCGAGCTCGGCCTCAAGCGCGAGAACATCGTCTTCGTTTCCGGCATCGGCTGCTCATCTCGCTTCCCCTACTACATGAACACGTTCGGGATGCACTCGATCCACGGGCGGGCGCCGGCCATCGCCACCGGCCTCGCACTCTCCCGCCCGGATCTGTCGGTCTGGGTCGTCACGGGTGACGGCGACAGCCTGAGCATCGGCGGCAACCACCTAATCCACGCACTGCGCCGCAACGTCAACCTCAAGATCCTGCTGTTCAACAACCGCATCTACGGCCTGACCAAGGGGCAGTACTCCCCCACCAGCGAGCAGGGAAAGATCACGAAGTCGACCCCTCAGGGCTCGCTCGACTACTCCTTCAACCCGGTGTCGCTCGCTCTCGGCGCCGAGGCGACGTTCGTGGCGCGCACGATCGACTCCGACCGCAAGCACCTCACCGACGTCCTGCGTGCGGCTGCAGCGCATCAGGGGACAGCGCTGGTCGAGATCTACCAGAACTGCAACATCTTCAACGATGGCGCCTGGGAGCCGTTGAAGGACGGCGACGTCCGTGAGGACAACCTGATCCGACTGGTCGACGGTGAGCGCATCCGCTTCGGCAAGGACATGGAGAAGGGCGTCATCCGCACGTCCGAGGGTCACATCGCGGTCGTTGAGGTCTCCGAGGTCGGGGAGGACGCGATCATCCGCCATCACTCGGACGCCTGGGACCCGGGACTTGCGTTCGCGCTCTCTCGCCTGGCGAATGTCCGTACGCTCACGAATACGCCCATCGGCATCTTCCGTGATATCCGGCGGCCCTCGTACGACCAACTGCTGCATGAGCAGATCGATCAGTTCACGGCCAAGGCCGGCCCCGGGGACCTTCAGTCGTTGCTCACCGGCAACGACACCTGGAACGTCAACTGAGCAGCAGACCCAGACTGCCCGCATCCCAGGCCGGGATCGGGGTTCTCCTAGGGTTCGTCGCTTACGGCCTCTGGGGCCTGTTCCCGCTGTACTTCCACCAGCTCGGCGGCATTGCGCCTGTGGAAGTCGTGGCCAACCGCGTGATCTGGTCCCTGGTCTTCCTGGCCATTCTCACCACGGCGACTCGGGGCTGGGCCAGCACGCTCTCGGCAGCACGATCCCGTCGCACGGTCGGCACTCTGGCGGTCGCAGCCGCCTTCCTGGCCCTGAACTGGGGCGTCTACGTCTACGCCGTCGAGTCGAACCAGGTCGTCGAGGCTTCCCTGGGGTACTTCATCAACCCGCTCGTGTCGGTTGCCCTAGGGGTGCTCTTCTTGCACGAGCGGCTGCGGCGCGGCCAGTGGCTCGCCGTCGCCATCGCCGTGCTCGCGGTCGCGGTCCTGACCGTCAGCTACGGCCGGCTGCCATGGATCAGCCTGATCCTCGCCGTGTCCTTCGGCACCTACGGACTGCTCAAGAAGCAGGTCGGCATCGGCGCGGTCGAGAGCCTGACCATCGAGACAGCGGCCCTCGCCCCCCTCGCGCTGGTCTTCATGGCGGTGTACGCCGCGAATGGTCAGTCCGCGCTCTTCAGCGGTGACACCCGCTCTGTGATCCTGCTGATCCTCCTCGGGCCAGTGACGGCGCTGCCCCTCCTGGCCTTCGGCGGGGCGGCAACCAGGATCCCGCTGTCCACTCTCGGCCTCATGCAGTACTTCACGCCCGTCTTCCAGTTCCTGATCGGCGTGTTCGTCTTCGGCGAGGCAATGTCGACGAGCCGTTGGATCGGCTTCCTACTGGTCTGGATCTCGCTGGTGGTGATGTCCGTCGACGGCCTGCGTCACGCTCGCGATGGCCGCAGCACGACCAGCGAACTCGAAGTGATGGAGCCGGACTAGCCGGTACGCGAGACCACGTAGTCGCACAGCAATGCGAGAACGTCCCGGGCAGGCAGCTCCGGAAGAGTCGCCAGGCTCTCGCGTGCCCGGTCCGCCCAGCGGCGAGCCTCATCACGCGCGCCGTCCACGGCAGAGTGTGCACGGAGCAGCTCAAGCGCCTCGGCATGCTCGGCGTCATCGGGCAAGGGGCGTGACAGCAGGTCGCGAAGCCGGGCATCGGCGGGATCGTCGCTGGCCAGGGCGAGCAGCCCGGCGAGGGTCAGGACTCCCTCACGCAGGTCGGTGCCCGGCGTCTTGCCTGACTGCATCGACTCCGAGGTGATGTCGACGACGTCGTCCGCAAGCTGGAAGGCCATTCCGATCTGCTCACCGAAGGCCGTGAGCGTCTGCACATGATCTTCAGGAGCCCCCGCCATGCGGGCCCCGTACCAGCCGCTCGCCGCGATCAGCGAGCCGGTCTTGTCCGAGATCACCGCAAGGTGATGCTCGATGGGGTCCTGGCCCTCGCGCGGGCCCACTGTCTCGCGGATCTGGCCACGGCACAGCCGCTCGAACGTCAGCGCCTGGGTGCGGACCGCCTCCGGTCCGAGATCGGCAAGGATCTTCGATGAGCGCGCGAACAGGAAGTCACCGGTCAGGATGGCGATCGTGTTGTTCCAGCGTGCGTTGGCCGATTGGGCTCCTCGAC
>Ga0194063_10002457_pt1 | contig 11567 bp, 7 predicted proteins | sample SepL3720m_MetaG_FD_155459 | JGI IMG/M metagenome (GOLD analysis project Ga0194063, IMG submission 155459) | Anoxic zone freshwater microbial communities from boreal shield lake in IISD Experimental Lakes Area, Ontario, Canada - Sep2016-L373-20m | ecosystem: Environmental > Aquatic > Freshwater >... | reverse complement strand
GATCTGGTCACCGCCAACGCGCTCACTCCGACGTCGGGCACCATCGCCTCCGCGATCGGTGCCCTGCTCGGCGTCGTGCTGAGGTCAGAACTCGGTGGCGGTGACCGGGGCAGCGTCATCGTGCTCGTGTGTGCGCTGCTCGCGTACGCCGCATCGGCCGGCATCGCGGTTCTCATCGCGGTCGATCGGCTCGGGCCTGACGGCACCCGCGCGTCGGACACGCTCCGTGGTGTCGCTGTCGGCCTTGCCGAGGGGGTCCGCGAACTGCGACTTCACGGCGAGGCCGGGCGCGCTATCGCGGTCGTGGGCGCGCACCGCATCGCCTTCGGCGTGCTGACCGCCGGCAGTGTCCTGCTCGTCCGCTACACCTTCAACGCCGTCGTGGCCGCCGACAGTGCGCTCAACGAGTTCGCGCTGCTGACTGGAGCCGCGGCGCTCGGGGCCCTGGTCGGTGCGATCGTCACCCCCGGGATGAGCCGGCGCTGGGGATCGGTGCCGTGGTCGGTGGTCGCGCTCGCCCAGGCCGGCGTGCTCGGGATCGGGCTGGTGATCGCCGGATCCATGCTGCCGTCGTTCCCTGTCCTGCTCGTTGGCTCGCTGAGCATCGGCTTCGCCGGCCAGTCGGTGAAGGTCTGCTCGGACACCCTCGTGCAGCGGTTCATCCCGGACGATCACCTCGGCCGGGTCTTCGCCCTCTACGACATGATCGTGAACGTCTGCCTCGTCGCCGGGATCACGTGGATGGCGCTCGCGTCCCCCACGAGTGGACAAGCACCGGTGGTCTACGCCTGCGTCGGTCTCCTCCTTCTTGCCACATCGGCGTGGTACTGGCGCAGCGGCCCCCGTAGAGTCACCGTCACGCACCAGCAAAGGGGATGACATGAGTGGCGAAGTGACCGTGGCCGCACCGGAGACGTCGCAGCGGGGCAAGTGGGGGGCGCGATCCATCACCTCGCTCATCCTCTTCATCGTGGCGACCCTGCTGCTGCCCGTTGCCCTCGTCGGGCACTGGGGCTACCGGACGGTCGTCGACAGTGAGCGCTACATCGCCACGGTCGGCCCGCTCATCGAGCAGCCCGAGGTCCAGGCGGCTCTATCGGAGTCGGTGACCACCGCGGTCGTCGCCAAGGCCGACACCCAGAACCAGGTGCAGTCATTGCTCGGCGGGCTGCTCAACAACGACAAGCTCGTCGGCGCCATCGCCGCTCCCATCGCCAGCGGGATCAACACCCTCATCGGCGACCTGGTCACGAAGTTCATCGCATCCGACCAGTTCAACACGGTGTGGATCGAGTTGAACAAGGCGGCCCAGAAGGGCGTCGTGGCCGTTCTCGAGGGCGGTCAGTCGGGCCCGGTCCAGGTGCAGGGCGACAACGTCGTCCTCGACATCTCGTCAGCGTTCGCCGTCATCCAGCAGCACCTCGTCGACAGTGGCATCACCGCGGCCGCCAACGTGACCATCCCGCAGGGCGATCGCCAGGTGGTCCTCTTCACGTCGACGGCCCTGGGCCAGATTCGCTTCATCTACTCGCTGTCGTCTCCCATCCTGCAGTGGCTGCCCCTGCTCGTCGCCGCGATGTTCGCGCTGTCGATCGCGCTCGCTCGACGTCGAGCCCGCACCGTGGTCGCGACCGGCATCGTGCTCGTCGTCACGGCCTTCCTGCTGTCGGTCGGCCTGGTCGTCGGCGAGGGCTCGTTCATCAACCAGTTGGCCGGCACTCCCTTTGGACCGGCAGCCCAGGTGTTCTGGGACACGCTCCTTGAGTACCTGATCATCGGTATCCAGGGTGTCCTCGTCCTCGGCATCGTGCTGATCCTGGCCGGCTGGTTCGGCGGACTGACGAAGTCGGCGGCGTTCCTACGCGGCCACGTCACCAAGGGCCTAGGCGAATTGAGCGCGCGGATGTCCGGTGCCTTCGGGGGCTTCGGTGACTTCGTGAGCACCAACGCCCAGTACGTGCGCTGGGGCATCTACGTGCTGATGCTGATCATCCTGCTCTTCAGCAACGTCATCGACCGGTCAACCGTGCTGTGGGTCACCGCTCTCGGTGCCGGACTCGTGACCGTGGTTCAGCTGCTCGTGGGTGCAGGAACTTCGGGGGCATCACCGATGGCCACCGAGACCCCCGAGGTCGCGTCGGCGACCAGCTTGTAGTTCTCGCCCTCGCCAGGAGCAGCAGCCGCCACTCGTCCCTCAGCGATTGCGGCCGTGTACTCCGCGAAGTCCTTCCCTACCTGGGCGGCATAGGCCAGTGAGAAGTCCTTGATGGCCTTCTCGAACTTCGCGCTCGTGCCGAGGTAGGCGTTGATCGCGACGGCGTCGCCCGCTCGCGCATGCGACCGGGCAAGGGTGCGACCGCACGCGATCGCATAGGCGAGCAGGACCGAGTCATTGAATGTGCTCGGGTCGATGGAGAACTTCATGTCGCGCAACTGGCGCACGTAGAAGTCCCTGCCCCGCGGACCGCGAACCCAGCCGAGGAACACGTCCGACGCGGCCTGCATGATCTGCTGCCCGGCCACGACACGCTCCCCGGAGAAGGGATATGCCGAAGGTGCCGTGAACGGCTCGAGCACGCTCGCGACAGCCTGCTTCACCTGGACCACGAGCAGGTCGTTCTCATCACGGCCCTGCAGGAGGAGGACGAAGGCGAGGAGACCGACGCTGCCGACTCCGACGACCTTGTGCGCAAAGTCGATGATCTTGTAGCGGCGCATCAGCTGCGCGCGGTCGGGAGCAAGGGTGTCGCGATACTGCCCGAACACGGCCTTGATGAGATCAAAGCTCTCGTTCTCCAAGGGCACGCGCATGAGCAGTGGTGGCAGCTCCTTGAACTGGCGCTTGCCGTCGACGACCTCGGTCATCTTCGAGATGGCCGACCAGGCATCGCGGGTGCGGGCCTTGGCCGCCCCCACCTGGACTTGCTTGCCGGCATTGCGGAGGCCCTCCTGCTTGGCCCACTGCTGCAGAACCTCGACGCTGACCCGGTCGTACCAGACCTCGAGGTCCGGCATGCCCGCGTACGTCGCCATCTGCGTGCGGTAGCCGAAGCCGACGGCCGTCGTGGCGTTGGCGATCGACTCCTCGGAGAGCTTCACGTCGCGCCCGGCCAGAACGAAAGAGACCGCCAACCGGTACACATCCCACTCGAACGGGCCGGGATTGGTCTCGTCGAAGTCGTTGATGTCGAAGACGACAGATCGGTCCGGGGCGGCGAACATGCCGAAGTTCGACAGATGCGCATCACCGCAGATCTGCGTGACGAGCCCGCTGTTCGGCATCGCGCCCAGGTCGTTGGCCATGACCACGGCAGCGCCCCGGTAGAAGGTGAACGGGCTCACCGCCATCCGCTGATGGCGAAGGGGAAGCAAGGCGGGCACCCGGACGTCCTCCTGGCCGGCGAGGAGCACGACCGGGTCAGGCCGGTCGGCGTCGGGCGTGAACTGCGCCAGGCTCGTGCGCGGGCGCACCTGTCGGGCCACTCGGCCGACCTGCTCGCGCTCAGCGACGCTCTGGCTGCGGACGGTGGCCTTCAGGCCCATCAAGAACGGTTCAGTCATGCGCGCAATCTACGCGGAGAGGACAGACCGTACTAGGCGGTGGTGGCCGGACGTGCCGCCCACCAGGCCCGCAGGGCCTCGGTCGCCATCTCCTCGGTCATCGGCCCGCGATCCAGGCGCAGGTCCAGCAGGAACTGGTACGCCTCGCCGACGACGGGGCCCGGTGGCACGTCGAGGATCGTCATGATCGCGCGGCCGTCGAGGTCCGGCCGGATCGACGCAAGCTCCTCCTCGGCCGCGAGCACGGCGATGCGCTGCTCGAGAGAGTCGTAGGCGCGCTGCAGGGCGACGGCCCGTCGCTTGTTGCGTGTCGTGCAGTCCGCTCGGGTGAGCTTGTGCAGGCGCGGCAGCAGCGGGCCGGCATCGCGCACGTACCGGCGAACTGCCGAGTCGGTCCACTCGCCGGTCCCGTAGCCATGGAAGCGCAGGTGCAGCTCGACGAGCATCGCCACGTCGTCGATCAGCTCGTTGGAGAACCGCAGCGCCTGCATCCGCTTGCGCGTCATCCGCGCGCCGACCACCTCGTGGTGGTGGAACGACACCCGCCCGTCGCCTTCGAACCTGCGCGTGCGCGGCTTGCCGATGTCGTGCAGCAACGCCGCGAGACGAAGCACCGGGTCAGGCCCGCTGGTCGGCTCATGGGCGGACTCGAGGGCAATCGCCTGCTCCAGCACCGTCAGCGTGTGCTCGTAGACGTCCTTGTGGTGGTGGTGCTCGTCCTCCTCCAGCCGCAGCAGCGGCAGTTCGGGCAGGACGTATTCGGCGAGCCCGGTATCGACCAGTAGTGCCAGGCCGCGGCGCGGGTCCGGCGACAGGACGATCTTCATGAGCTCGACCTGGATGCGCTCCGCCGAGACGATGGACAGCCGCTCGGCCAGCTCGGTCATCGCGACAATCACGTCGTCCTGCACATCGAAGCCCAGCTGCGCGGCGAACCGCGCCGCTCGCATCATGCGCAGGGGATCGTCGGTGAACGAGTCGACCGGACTTCCGGGCGTGCGAAGGATGCCGGCGCGGAGGTCCGTCAGGCCCCCGAAGATGTCGACCAGTGCGAAGTCGGGAAGGCGGAGGGCCATGGCGTTGATCGTGAAGTCCCGGCGGGCCAGATCGCCCTCGAGGGTGCTGCCGAACTCCACGTCCGGCTTGCGGGAGTCCGGATCGTAGGTCTCCGCCCGGTAGGTGGTGATCTCCACCTCCTGGCCGCGGACGCGGGCCCCGATGGTCCCGAAGCGGATGCCGACGGTCCAGGTAGTCTCCGCCCAGCCCTCGAGCAGTGCGAGGACGTCCTGCGGTGGCGCGTCGGTGGTGAAGTCCAGGTCAGCGACCGCGTCGCTGCCGGTACGGGCCAGGAAGCCGTCTCGCACCGGCCCTCCGACGAGGGCGAGTTCGTGCCCGGCGTCAAGGAACCGCTCCCCCAGATCGGTCAGGACCGGGGCGACGGGGGCCAGGTGGGCCACTGCTGCCTGCCGAGCCGCGTCACTATCGGTTCGAGGGCCCACGCCAGCAGAGCGTAGACGCCTCCACACCGCGGTTTATCCTCACCGTATGGCCAGCCCTTCGCCCTCGACGCCCGCCGGGCGCCGGAAGCGTGCCCGGGTGGGGTCCATCGAGGAGGTTTCGGCCGGCGGTTTCGTACTCGATCGCCGGGGTGGCAGCCCCAAGGCCGCGCTCATCGCCCGCAAGGACCGGCGGGGCCGACTGGTCTGGTCACTGCCCAAGGGTCACATCGAGGCGGGTGAGACGCCTGAGGCTGCTGCGGTCCGCGAGGTGTTCGAGGAGACCGGCATTACCGGCACGATCCTCACCAGCCTTGGGACGATCGACTTCTGGTTCATGGCCGATGACAAGCGGATCCACAAGACGGTCCATCACTACCTGCTCGAGGCACAGGACGTGGTGCTCTCCGACGCCGACGCCGAGGTGACCGAGGTGGCGTGGGTGCCACTCGACGAGGTGGCCGTCCGCCTGCGCTACGCGGACGAACGACGCCTGGTCGAGCGTGTTCAAGCGGCGTTGGCCGATCCGGGCCTGCCCTCCGCGCCGCCCGGTGACGCCCGGCCGGATCCCGCGTGATCACCCGCCTCATCGCCGCCGCGGCCACGCTCATGGCAACCTTCGGCCTGCTGGTCGCCGCCCCGGTGCCCGCCGGAGCGGCGGATGCCAAGCCGTCCGTCACGATCCTGCTGGACTCGATGACGCCGGTGGTCGCGACATCCGACGGCACGCTGCGGATCGAGGGTCGCGTGATCAACTCCTCGAGCGTCACCTTGACCAATGTGCACGTGGAACTGCGTCGCTCGTCGGCTCCCCTGACCGCGCGTCAGGACGTCCAGACGATCCTCAAGGACGACCTCACACCGACCACAGGAAGCCCCGACGACCTCGGGCTCGCCAAGACCCACCAGACGCTGGCCGACTCCCTGCCGCCTGGCGACCGGCGACCGTTCACCATCTCGATCCCGTTCGCGGACATGGGGATGACCAGCCCGGGCACGTACGCGCTCGGCGTCGAGGTCACCGGGCGCGCATCCGGCGTAGATGCCCTGGATGTCCGCAAGGGCGACTACCGCACCTTCCTCCCGTGGTTCCCCAACCCGGACTCCGTGAAGCCGGTCGACATCGTCTGGCTCTGGCCGCTGTCCGACTGGCCGGCGCGGACCGCGTCGGGTGTGCTGCTGAACAACCGCACCCCCGCGGAGATCTCGCCGGGGGGCCGGCTCAACCGGATCGTCGACATCGGCAGCCGGTTCCCCGAGAGCCTGTCCTGGATCGTCGATCCAGCCCTCCTGCAGACCGTCTTCGACATGACCCGCGGCTACCAGGTCCTCCAGGGGAGCACGTTGACCCTCGGCGACAGGCAGGATGCTGCCCGCTCATGGCTGGACCGGGTGCGAGCGGCGACCACGCCGGGGAACGTTCGATCCCTTCCCTACGCCGACATCGACGCCGCAGCCGTAGTGCGCGGCGGAATGAGCAACGACGTCGTCCGCGCTGTCACCCAGGGGCCCGGTATCGCCGCGGCGGCGCTGAAGACGCCCGCACCCGGTGGGCTCTACTGGGCCCCGGTCGGCCGACTCGACCGCAGCACGACCAACGTGCTGGCCTCAGCCGGCGTCACCACCATGATCCTGTCGAGCAGGGCGTTGCCCCCGACGGACGCGACCAAGCCTTCCGACGGCTTCGCCACGGCCGCACTGCCCACCTCCGTCGGCACCCTGCAGGCCGTGCTCAGCGATGCCGATCTCACCGACCTGCTCAGCCGTCCACAGCGCACCCCCAGCGACGTCATCGCGATCCGTCAGCAGTTCCTCGCCGAGACAGCCCTGATGGCGACGGGCCTGCCTGCGGATCAGTCGTCTCGCTCGGTGGTCGTCGCTCCGAGCTCGGTGCGATGGGACCCGACGGCCACGCTGCTGCTGCCGCTTCTTCGTGCGACTCGAACGGCTCCTTGGCTGTCGCCTCTTCCCCTGGGCCGACTCCTCGACGCACCGGTGTCCTCGACAAGCCGCCAGCGCGGCGGCTACGGGCCCAAGGCCAAGGCGGCCGAGCTGCCGTCGACCTACATCGCTCGCGTCCGCCGCACAACCAAGCAACTGGACGCGTTCACCGCGATCGTCGACGACCCGACAGGCCTCAGTGAGCCCTTCTCAGCGGCTCTCGTGCGCACGGAATCCGCCGCCTGGCGCACGAGCCTGGCGACTGGACAGCAGTTGCTCTCGCAGACTGCCGGCGAGTTGAACCAACGGATGTCGAGCGTCCGCGTGCTGTCCACCGGGACCATCACCTTCTCCGGCGACACCGGTCGGGTGCCTGTGACCATCGCCAACGACCTCGACCGATCGGTGACCGTCGGCCTTGCGCTGCAGGGAAATCCCTCGCTACGCCTGTCCTCGTCTCCGCTTGCCAACATCCAGATCCAGCCGGGCAAGATGGCCAGCGTCGACATCGACGCCCGCGTCATCGGCGGTGACCCGCTCTCGGTGGACGTGCAGCTGCTGACGCCCGACCTGACGCCGTACGGCAAGCCAGCGACAATCGAGCTGGTCTCGACCGCGTACTCGCGAGCGGCCGCCTGGGTGGTTGCGGCGGCCTTCGTGGCGATCCTCGTCTTCGTGATCGTCGGCGTGACGCGCCGAATCCACAAGGCGCGTACAACGCGTCCAGACGACGCGCCAGTAGGACCATGAGCACCATGTCCGGCACGAGCGAGCCCACCAGCGAGGGTGACGGCGAACTCACGTCGCAGATCGATGCCGAGGTCGACGAGGCCCTGAGGGAGTCCCAGGCCGGCGACCTCGCCGCCAATCCACCATCAGCCGCGGGCCGCACGCTCGCGCGCAACAGCGCCGTGATGGCATCGGGCACCATCGTCTCCCGGATCACGGGCGTGCTGCGCGACGTTGCGATGACCGCAGCCCTGGGCTTCTACCTGGTCTCCGACGCGTACTCGCTGGGCAACTCCCTGCCCAACATCGTCTACATCCTTGTGATCGGCGGTGCCCTCAACGCCGTCTTCATCCCACAACTGGTGCGGCGGATGAAGGAGGATGACGACGGAGGCATCGCCTACGCAGACCGGTTGTTGACTCTCGTGGCGACCGTTCTGCTCATCCTGTCGGTTCTCGCGGTACTGCTGGCACCGTGGATCGTCGATCTCTACACGCCTGACAACTACCCGCAGACGCAGTTCGACCTCGCGGTCGCGTTCGCTCGCCTGTGCCTGCCGCAGATCTTCTTCTACGGCGTCTACGCGATGCTCGGACAGGTGCTCAACGCCCGTGGCCGGTTCGGTGCACCGATGTTCGCGCCGATCGCCAACAACGTCATCGCGATCGCGACATTCGCCCTGTTCATCTTCGTCGCCGGCACGAGTGCGGCATCGGACGGCAATCTGACTTCGCAGCAGGTGCTGATCCTCGGCATCGGCACGACCCTGGGCGTGGTGGCACAGGCCCTGATCCTGATTCCGGTCCTCTGGCGCACCGGACACGTGTGGAAGCCCCGCTTCGACTGGCGGGGTGCCGGACTCGGCAAGGCCGGCGGCCTCGCCGCATGGACGATCGGCCTGGTGCTGGTCAACCAGGTGACGTACCTGCTGATCACGCGGCTCGCCACGCTGGCCAACGTCAATGCCAGCGACGCCGGCAAGGTGGCCGCGGGCCTGACGACGTACCAGAAGGCGCACCTTGTCTTCATCCTCCCGCACAGCATCATCACGGTGTCCGTCGTCACGGCGATGCTGCCGGCGCTGAGCCGAGTGGCGCACGACGGACGGCTCGCTCAGGTCGGCAGCGACGTCGCACGCACGATGCGATCCGTGGGCGCGTTGATCATCCCTGTCGCCGCGATTCTGATCATCAACGGCGGTTCGGTCGCGGTGCTGCTGTTCGGCTACGGGGCGGCCACTCCCGCGCAGGCCGCCCTGATGGGCACCATCGTCTCGGTGTTCACCCTCGGGCTGCTGCCGTTCACGCTGTTCTACATCCTGCTGCGCGGCTACTACGCGCTCGAGGACACGCGCACGCCGTTCTGGATGACCGTCATCTACAGCATCGTGATGCTCGCCCTGATGTACCCGCTGTTCTACTTTGCAGCGCCGGGCGGCAACCAGGTTGCGGCAATCGCTCTCGCCTATGCCCTCGCCTACTGGGTCGCCCTGGCGGTCACGTGGTGGGTGCTCGCCCGACGACTCGGCTCGATGGAGTCCAGGCGCACCGTCTGGTCGCTGGGGCGCATGTTCATCGCCGGGGTCATCGCCGTGCTGGTGATGCTGGTCGTGCTCGTGCTGCTGCTCCGCGGCGAGACCGGTGGCGTCGCGGCCACCCGAAAGCCGGACCTGCTGCTGAACGTGGTCGTCACGTCGTGCATCGGACTGGGCGTCTACCTCCTCGCGGCGTGGGGGATGCGCGTGCGCGAAGTGTCCGACGTACTGTCAATGGGCGGTCGGCTGCTGAGGAGAGGGCGATGAGGGCGACGGAGCAACTGGGCAGGTACCAGTTGCTGGACCTTGTAGCCCAGGACCCCGGGGTCGACGACCAGCTCGATGTCTACCTCTGGCACGGGTACGACGAGGTTCTCGACCGGCCGGTCGCGATCCGGGTCCTGTCAGACGCGGACCCGCGGGCGGCCGCCGTCCTCGGCGCCGCGCAGGCCGCTGCGATGGTCGACGACCGCCGACTGCTCCGCGTGCTCGACATCCTCAACCTGCCGTCGTCGTCGGACGATCCCGCACGCATCGCTGTGGTCAGCGAGTGGTGCAGTGGTCGCAACCTCGAACGAACCATCCAGGATCGGCAGGGGCGCCCCTTCTCGCCGGTCGAGGCGCTCACACTGGTGTCCGAGGTGGCGCGGGCACTGGCAGCCGGCACCGCGTTGAACGTCAGCCACGGACGCCTGCGGCCCTCCAGTGTGTTCATCACCGACGCAGGCGAGGTCCGCATTCGCGGACTGGCCGTCGACGCGGCCCTGTTCGGGGCGCTACCCGACACCGAGGACAAGTCACCGACGGCGCGCGCCCAGGGTGACGTGCACTCACTCGGCTGCCTGCTGTACCTGCTGGCCACCGGCTTCTGGCCGGGCACCCAGCCGATCTCGGCACCGCCGGCACCGCAGGCGGGCGGCACCGTCCTGCCGCCGTCTCAGGTCCGCGCCGCGGTCCCACGCAGCATCGACGATGTTGTAGCCCGGTCCGTGACCAGCGCGGCGCGTCCGCGCGGCGTCGCGCGCGTCAACGACGCGGCCGCCTTCGCGACCATCGTCGGAGCAGCACTGGACCACGTGGCACCCATCGCATCGGCGGCCTCGATCGCCCCCTCATCCGCCCGGCGCCGCACCCGGTCGGCCCTCGTCCTGGTCGGTCGCCTGCTGGCCGTCGTGGTCGGCCTGGCCCTTGTTGTCGGCATCTTGTACGTGGGTGTCCAGTTGATCATCGGCGGCGGCACGAAGGACGCCGTGGCCCAACCACCCTCAAAGGGCCTTCTCACCGAAGCGGCCAAGCCGGTCGAGGACTCCGCCGTCACCGGCCTCGAGACCGTCTTCCCCATCAGCAAGTACCAGTCGTACGACCCCTTCGGGGATGACAACAACAACGGCAAGCCCGATCGGCGCAAGGGCCGCGAGAGCGAGGAATTTGCCGGCACCGTCAATGACGCGGACCCGAACACCGCATGGGTCACCTCGCAGTACAAGTCGGCGAACCTCGACGGCAAGCCTGGTGTGGGCCTGATCCTCGACCTCGGCCAGGCACGCGACGTGCAGCAGGTGTCCATCAAGCCGGTGGGCATTGGCACGTCGGTCGACGTGCGCGTCGCCGACTCGATCCTCGGCGATCCCGCGCTCTGGACGCCCCTCGCGGCGACTTCGAGCAGCAAGGACGTGATCGACCTGCGCTCGCCGCGACCGGTCACCGGTCGCTACGTGCTCATCTGGCTGACCCGCCTCCCGCCGGCACCCGACGCAGGGCCTGGTATCTACCAGGGCGGGATCAAGAGCGTGACCGTCAGCGGCTGACCTCTAGGCTCGTGTCCGTGACAACGTCCGTGCGCACCGATGCCGAGCTGCTCGGCGCGCACGTTGCCGGTGACCCGCAGGCCTTCAACGAACTCGTGGGCCGCCACAAGGACCGGCTCTGGTCGGTGGCCATGCGCACCACGGGAGACGCCGAGGAGGCTTCCGACGCCCTCCAGGACGCGATGATCTCCGCCTTCCGCCGCGCCGACCAGTTCCGCGGCGACTCGGCCGTCACCACCTGGCTGCACCGGATCGTGGTGAATGCGAGCCTGGATCGACTGCGCCGCCGCGCGGTCCGCAGCACCCAGCCACTACCCGACGACCTTGAGCACCTGCCCGGAGCCGTCGTGGCCGACCCCACAGACGCCATGGAGCGCAGGGAGACCCAGATGGCCATCACGGCGGCCCTCGCCGAGCTCCCCGAGGACCAGCGAGAGGCAGTGCTCCTCGTCGACGTCGAGGGCTGGTCGATCGAGGACGCCGCTGCCCAACTGGGG
>Ga0194063_10002455_pt1 | contig 11576 bp, 1 predicted proteins | sample SepL3720m_MetaG_FD_155459 | JGI IMG/M metagenome (GOLD analysis project Ga0194063, IMG submission 155459) | Anoxic zone freshwater microbial communities from boreal shield lake in IISD Experimental Lakes Area, Ontario, Canada - Sep2016-L373-20m | ecosystem: Environmental > Aquatic > Freshwater >... | reverse complement strand
ACCAACACCGTGTCGCTGGTGGTGGCCAAGGATGGTGGCACGGGATTTGTATTGGGGACAGATTTGACGGGGCGATCGACGCTGGCGGTCAACGGGGTTTCCTGCACGGACTTTGATCTTCTTCGTGGTCGGAAGTGGAATCTGTTGTGCGGAACCTATGATGGGCAGACGGCTAAACTGTATGTGAACGGGTTCCTCAAGGCGACGGTGGGAGTGCCGGGTCCAGTGGCGACATCGACAGGCCTTGTGCTGGGCGAGACGCTGAACGGCAAGTTGGATGAGGCGGTGCTGTACGACAGGGCGATCCATGCGAGGGAAGCGCTGGATCACTACCGGGCGGGGGTCTGCTCGCTGAAGTTCCAGGTGCGGTCATGGTCGCCCGCCGCGCAGGGTAACTTTTTGGGGCCGGATGGTTCGACCAATACGTATTTCACGGATTACGATGGCAGTGCGCTGTCCAATGCCGCGCCCGTGGCCATGTATTTCCAGGCAAAAGCAACACTGGGGAGTGAAGACGCGCGGTTTTCCCCGCGCCTGGATAATGTGCGTGTGATTGCCTCGGGATTTCCGACAGATAACCCCTGGGTGGCGCCGGCTGATGGATATGGGAGCCGCTTCCTGGGGCATTTGGAGTCCTTCTCTCATGTGGCGGCAATCACCAACGGGGCACAGATTCAATACCAGATTTCCGGGAATAACGGGACGAACTGGTATGCCTGGAATTCGGGGGCGTGGCAGGATTTCACCACGTCCACCAGTCCGACATCGCAGTGGTCCAATTCGAGTACGAAGGACATCATTGACGCCAATATCCAGTCGTTTTACAATGACATCTACCAGGGGACGGGCGGGGTGTTCAAATTCAGGGCTTTCCTGAAGTCCGATGCGATCCAACAGGTGTCGTTGGATCGTGTGGATTTGGGGTATTCCGCCGGGCGCATCGTGGTGCTGGCGCCTAACGGCACCGAGCGGGGGAATAACGCCATCGTCATGGGAAACCCGGTGGCCATTACCTGGTCGTCCTCGGGGGCTGTATCTTCCACGAATATTATCATTGAACTCTTTGATGCCAATAATCTTGCAGTTCCGGTTCAGACCATCGCCTCCGGTGTGACCAATAGCGGGAGTTTCTGGTGGGCCTTCAACGTTGTCGGCACCAACTTCGAGGTGCGCATCCGGGATGGCAGTGATTCCTCTATATATGATTGGTCTGACAATACGTTTCAGATTGTCAACAGGCCACACATTACCCAACCCAACGGGGGTGAGTTATGGCGTCTGCGGGATACTCAGACTATCAATTGGGAATCTCCCCCTGATTTTGATAATCCACTCTGGTTGTGGTTTAGTTCTGACAATGGGTTGAATTGGAGACGATTGACCACCGTTTTGTTGCCAAACAAGACAGGAACCAATTCGTTTTCCTGGACACCCTCGCTGCGTGACCCGGGGTTGCTTTCCGAATCAGCCAGAATGGCAGTCTCTGTCCGTGCGCTCAACCTTAACCAACTGGGTGAAGGTGAACAGGATTTGTTCGATGCCTCGGATGCTCCGTTCGAGATGGCAGGTATTGTGGTCACCGATCCGAATGGCGGTGCGAGAATGGGCACCACCAACACCGTGCGATGGATATCTGCCGCCGTGCGAACCAATGTGACTATTTCCCTGTCCGTGGATGGTGGAACCACTTGGACGAATCTTGCCAATAACGTTGCCAATATTTCAGGGACTAACAGTTTCGACTGTCTGATTACGGCACCCAATCCAACCGACTCGGCACTGATTCGGGTGAAGTCAGTGAGCGACGCGACGTTATACGGTGATTCAGTTCCTTTCACGTTGGCGGATATTCGTATCCTCTCACCTCAGGCGGGAGTGAGTTGGCAACTCGGTTCAACAAACGTGGTGGCATGGACATCAGGCGGGGCGAGTAACCTTGTTAATCTGTCCTATTGTACCGATGGAACTCTTACCAATTGGTTGCCCATCGTTACGAATAAGGAGAATTTCAACAGTTCATCGAATGCCATTACGACCAATGTGTTTTCATGGGTGGTGACCGGACCTCCTACAGCCTCCGCCGTAATCCGTATCGATGCGGTTTCGGTGTCCGGTCTGTTTGCCAATAGTGATCCCTTCAAGATTACCGGTATCCAGTTGTTGGCGCCACTGGGGGATCCCGATGTTGTCACTCCGCTTTGGGATTTTGCTGGAACCAATACAATCAGATGGCTGAAATATCCATCGGGTGGAGACGTGCGGTTGGATATATCGTTTGTCGAACCCGTTGCCACCAATGGTTTCGAATTTCTGGCAACCGTTGCTGCGAATGACAAACGTCTCGACGTCTTGCCCGGCCAGGTGCGACGCCCAACAATGAATGCACGAGTCAGGATCACAGTATTAAACATTGCCTCGAACCTGATGCAGATGGTGGATACCTCGCCGCAACCCTTTACGATCCGCGGCGTCAGTGTGGTGTCTCCCACGAACAATGCCGCCAAATATACTTTGGGTACAACCGTGACAAATGGATTGCAGTGGTACTCGGCGGCGACCAAGAGCAAAATCAATTTCTGGTATTCTCCGGATGGAAGCAATTTCACGCAGATCTTTAGTGCTGACCAGTTTAATAAGGAGGCCAATGATCCCAAATGGAATGAACTCCCCTGGACGATTTCCGACCGCCTCTTGCCGACAAAAAACGCCCAGATCAAAGCCGTCGCAGGAACGTATTGGGCGCTCTCGCCAATCTTTACTCTCCGAGGTGTCCGGATTATTCAACCTGCGGCGGGCACTAATTGGGATCTGGGTTCTCTGCAGAATGTCTCGGTGCTCTCGGCAGGTTTGTCGGCACAAGTTGATGTGACTGGCAAAGTCTCCACCGATGGCACCAACAACTATGTGTCGGGAAACATGCCCACCGACATCACAGTGAAGAAGGAAGGGAATAGCGCATTCACGTGGACGATTGACCCGACTCTGGATCCGACGACGAATGCCGTGATCCAGTTGAAGGTGACTGCTCCACCCGCCGATGCGGATATTGTCGCAACGTCGGACCCGTTTGTTCTTCGAGGACTCAAGATACTAAGTCCGGCCGTAGGAACGAACTGGATGGTCGGGTCGTCCCACTCCATTGCTATTAAAGCAGCCGGGATGGATTCAGGGGCATTGGTAAACCTATATTATGCACCAGACGGGTTACTGTTCAATGTGATTACCAATAACGTTTTAGTGAATAACGGACTCAATTTCGTGGGATGGAATGTCAATGGCGAGCCGTCCTCGAATGCCGTTCTAATGGTGGTGAGCGGGTCGTTGACGAACCGCTCCGGTCTTTTTACGGTAAGCGGAATCAAGGTGACGTCACCCAAGGGGACGGATATCTGGGCGGTTTCAGATGTGACCAACACCGTCAAATGGGCGGGAGTTGGAGCACAAACTAATTTCACCCTCTGGTTTACGGTGTATTCCAATTCTGTTCCAACTTTGTCCGAAGTCATTGCCTCGAATGTGGGGGATTATTTCTATGTCTGGACGATGACGTCAAATGCGATCAGCGATCAAGTCACGATCACGGTCACGGATGGTACCTTGACAAATCAGTCGCCCTATTTTTCCGTTGTTCCCGCGCCTTCCATCCGCATTATCAATCCGGTATCCGGGGATTTCTGGAAGTTCAGCGAAACGACCAATGTCATCAAGTGGTCGAAGGGTGGCGCCATGGACAACGACTTCACGGTGTCCTACTGGTCAACCAACTCTGGTCTTCAAGAGATCAACCACGGCTCTTTCTTTATCACCAATGGGATCTACGAGTGTCCCTGGCTCAATATTCCAAATAATCTCGGGGATTATCAGATCGTGGTCTCTAACAATCAGTCATCACTGATCCATGATCGTGTAACGAATTTTGGAATTGCGGCGAAATTTGAGTTTTATCTATTGGGGGATATGTTTGCACTGACTGATTCGAGCATTAGTTGGGTGACCCGGGGAACTGTGGAAAACGGCGTGGATTTATTCTACACCACCGATCCCTCAATCGCCACGAATTGGATTCCGGTCAATCCGTTGGCCCCTTTTCCTGTTCGTAACGATGTGACGAGTACCTACCCCTGGAAAGTGCCGGATGTCAAATTCCAGAATGTCTGGTTCCGCGTTCAGGATCACAACTATGCAGGACGCCGATTTGATGCGTCAAAGATAGGCCCCTACGATGATTTGGGTCCTTTCCTTGTCAAGTATTACACGGTGGTGTGGCGGGTTTATGATGGGGTATCTTCCAATGAAATGAATGAACTGAGCGTGAGCGACAGTTCCGGGTTTTCGGGTTCATCAGTCACTTCTCCGGTTAGTTTTTACTACCCTGCCGGCATCTGGAATACCATTTGGTTCAAACAGTATTTCAACGACAAGGTCGTGCTCAGTTGGACGCCCAGGGTGGATTTGACCAATATCGTCTACATGACTCGTACGGAGGCATCGCCGGAATACCATGTGATGGCGAACTTCATCTTCGATCCGCTGTGGAACGTGTTCAGGGCTGTTACCTGGCTTGAACGTAGTAGTAAAATCATTTCCACCACGACGGAATGTGACGTGACGGTCTATGATCCTGAGGGGAATGAAAAGGGAGTCACGAAATCATTTTCCCCTCAATTCAACGGTGTCTATTGGATGGATATCCCCGCGCTTTCGGAAAGTAATCGCCCCTATTTTGCTAAAGTGGAGATCAAGAGCGCGGGTGTCGTCTACACATCAGGTATTACTTTTACTCTTTTACAACCATCGGAATCAGCGATCTCGGCTGTAAATTCCGCCCGGGATGCAATCCTGGGCAGTGTCTCGAACGTCAATAATAACGTGACGGGTGTCGGGATCGCTGTCGGGGCCTTGCGGGGTGATGTTACCAATCGCCTTACGTCGCTAAGTAATACCACGGCCCAGATCCGGGTCGATGTGGCGGGCGTTTCGTCAAATCTCTCGAGTTTCAGTTCTAATGCTCTCGCTCAAATCGGTTTGTTGACGAACACGGTCGGCGTCATTGGGCCCACGGGAACGAATATGACCGATCAACTGCGTAATCTTACCCAGGAAGTGGATAAACGTAGCGCCCGGATATTGACCCGGCCAACATCGGTCAAGATAGGGAGTCAGTTTAATGTCTTCTACCGCTCGCAGCCCGGCTCCGCGCCCATCCTTACCGTGTCAAATGCAGTGTTCTTTGCCTCCTATGGTATGGCGGAGTTGTCGGGCGGCGTCTTCGAAAAACTCCTGACCGTTGCTGCAGGGTGGGGGTTGGGCGATGTCACGTTATCCATCACTGATGGAACCGGGGCCTCGGACCGGATGATTGTCAGGATCACGGCCACGGAGATTGATGACCTTGCCGTTTCCATGGGGTCGGTGAGTAACCAATTGGCCCAAGTGGAACTCATCCTGGGTACGATGTCGGGTTCGGTCTCGAACATTGACAGGAATGTGTCCGGAATGACCACAAACCTGACCGATCTGATCGGCGACGTCAATCTGATCTACCTGACGGTCTCCAATATGCCCGGCCAGTTGTCATACCTGACCAATGTAATCGACCAGGTTACACTTCTCACGAATATCAATCCGGCCGTGGCCGCCATGACCAGCGCCGTTGCCCAGATCACCGTGTTGACCAATATGAGTGGTCAGTTGGCTTACCTCACCAATATGGTCGGCCAACTGAGTGGGTTGCCGCCCCAAATGGCTTCTCTGACCAACTCAATGGCCAAATTGGGACTCATGACGAATACGATGAACTCGATGTCCGCCCAGATGGGGTACGTGACGAATGTGATCGATCAGATTACGGCGCTGACGAATATCAACCCTGCCGTGGCCGCCATGACCAGCGCCGTTGCCCAAATTACGGTGTTGACCAACATGAGTACTCAATTGGCCTTTGTGACGAATGTGGTGGGCCAGATGGGAGTTTTGACCAATTTGACGCCGCAAATGGCCTCTTTGACGAACTCCATGGCCAAATTGATTACCATCACGAACTCGATCAATTCGATGACCGCCCAGATGTCATACCTGACCAACGTGATTGACCAGGTTGCGGCCCTGACGAATATCAATCCGGCGGTGGCCGCCTTGACCAATGCGGTGGCCTCGATCAGCGGGTTGACGAATATGGGGAGCCAACTCAACTATCTCACCAATGCCATGGGTCAGGTTGAGGGACTCACCAACCTTACCCCGCAAATCGCTTCCCTGACCAACATGACCGCGTCGATTGCCCTTCAAACGTCATCCCTCACGAATCTTGTGACCCGGATGGCAGGCTTGACTAACCTTACTCCCCAGGTGGGTTACCTGACCAACATGGTCGCTCAATTGATGTCTCTGACCAATATCAACGCCCAGGTCGCTACCATGACCAATGCCATCGGTCAGATTTCCGCGATGACGAATATGCCCAGTCAGATGAATGATATGACGAATATCATCAGTCAATTGACCGGGATCACAAATATCGGGGCGCAGGTGTCCTCCATGACCAACGCGATCGGCCAGATTGCCGGGATGACGAACCTTCCGAGCCAGATGAACTACATGACGAATATCATGAGTCAACTGACGGGGATTACCAATATCGGCGCCCAGGTGTCGTCGATGACGAATGCCATTGCGCAGATCGCCGGTTTGACCAATCTGTCGGTACAGGTCGCTTCACTGACCAATATGCCCACACAATTGAGTGGAATGACTAACCTCGCGGTTCAGATGGCCTCCTTGACGAATCTGCCGGCCCAAATGGCGTCGCTGACCAACATGCCGACCCAATTGAGCGGCATGACCAATATTATCGCCCAACTGGCCGCGATCACGAACATCGGTACCCAGGTGTCGTCCATGACCAATGCCATTGGCCAGATTGCCGCGATGACGAATATGCCCAGTCAGATGAATGACATGACGAATGTGATCGGCCAATTGACCGGGATCACGAATATCGGCACGCAGGTGTCGTCCATGACCAATGCCATCGGGACGATAGCCGGGATGACGAACTTCTCGTCCCAGATGAACTACATGACTAATATCATGAGTCAGTTGACCGGGATCACCAATATTGGGCCGCAGGTGTCGTCGATGACCAATGCCATCGGGACGATAGCCGGTATGACGAACTTCGCGTCCCAAATGAACTACATGACGAACATCATGAGCCAATTGACGGGGATCACGAATATCAGCACACAGGTGTCGTCGATGACGAATGCGATTGCGCAAATCGCCGGTTTGACCAACCTGTCAGATCAGATGAATTTCCTGACGAACTCTGTCACGCAATTGAGAGGTCTCACCAACCTTACGGCTCAAATGGCATCCTTGACGAATTTGCCGGGGCAGGTGGCGGGTCTGACGAACCTGCCGTACCAAATGGCGTCTCTCACGAATTTGCCGAGTCAGGTCGATTCCCTGACGAACATGCTTGGCCAACTTAACCTCGCGACGTCGAGTCTGACGAATATGCCGACCCAGTTGAGCGGGATGACAAACATCATCACCCAATTGGCCGCGATCACGAACATCGGAACCCAGGTGGCGTCGATGACGAATGCCATCGGCCAGATTTCGGCGATGACGAACATGCCCAGTCAGATGAATTACCTGACCAATGTGATCAATCAACTCAGTGGCATGACCAATATTGCCCCGCAGGTGGAATCGATGACGAATGCGATTGGTCAGATTTCAGCGATGACGAATCTGCCCAGTCAGATGAACTACCTGACAAATGTGATCGATCAACTCAGTGGCATGACCAATATTGCGCCTCAGGTGGCGTCGATGACGAATGCGATTGGGACGATTGCCGGGATGACCAACTTCGCGTCCCAGATGAATTACATGACGAATATCATGAGTCAGTTGACCGGGATCACCAACATTGCGCCGCAGGTGGCGTCGATGACGAATGCGATTGGTCAGATTTCAGCGATGACGAATCTGCCCAGTCAGATGAACTACCTGACCAATGTGATCAATCAACTCAGTGGAATGACCAACATTGCGCCGCAGGTGGCGTCGATGACGAATGCGATAGGGACAATTGCCGGGATGACCAACTTCTCGTCCCAGTTGAATTACATGACGAATATCATGAGTCAGTTGACCGGGATCACCAACATTGCACCGCAGGTGGCCTCCATGACGAATGCGATTGGTCAGATTGCGGCGATGACGAATCTGCCCAGTCAGATGAATTACCTGACCAATGTGATCGATCAACTCAGTGGAATGACCAACATCGGATTGCAGGTGTCATCCATGACCAATGCGATCAGTCAAATCGCTGGTCTCACAAATCTGTCCGGTCAGTTGAACTACCTCACGAATGTTGTGGATCAATTGTCGGGTCTGACTAATCTGCCAGCCCAAGTTGCGGGGTTGACGAATCTGACATCGCTGGCGGGGTTGACGAATCTCTCCTGGCAGATTGCGAGTCTGACCAATGTGCCAAATCAAATTAACTCGCTTTCCAATGTGATCGGGCAACTCACCGGATTGACGAACATGGCCGACCAGGTGGCGGTGATGACCAACGCGATTGCCCAGATCTCGGCAATGACGAACCTTCAGGCCCAGATTAACTACCTGACAAATCTGCCAAGTCAGGTGAGTGTGCTTACCAACGTTCCCGGTCAAGTGAGTTCCCTCACCAATATGACCCTCCAATTGTCCAGTATCTCCAATCTCTATACGTCGATTGAGTCACGCATCGGGTCAGGAACAGATGTGTCAACCATGGATACAGTATTCGGTAGACTGGCGGCACTGGAGGCTAATGTGGCGACTGTTGGTTCATCGGCAACTGCCGCAGGGTCAAAGGCGAGCGGCGCGAGATCCCAGGCGAGTGCCGCTGCGGGGGCGGCCACCCGTATCAAACAGGAAGTCGCGTCCGGTCAAATGCCCAAAGTCATGGAAGACCTGAATATCATCAGGAAATCTCTGGAGTCGGCGTTATCCCAGGTGAAGGATATACCGGCCGGAATGAGTACCGCCGACATGGCCAAAACACTTAATGACGCTGCGGAGACGATGAAGAAGATGGCGGCGGAACGAGGGCTGGGCGGTCAACTCGGGAGTCCGACGAAGGTCGAGCCCGGTTCCCTGACCGACCCGAAGGCCATGGCCGATCTTCTGAACAAACTGTCCGAGACCAAGGCGATGATGGAAGCCACCCGCCTGATGATGGACAACGCCATCAACAAGCCGGTCGTGGTGGATTGGCTGGAAGGCAGTAAGTAGGTGGGGATAAGGTTGTTGAGTTGTTGAGGAAGAGCGCAGCACCTGTAGTAACCGCCGTGTCGGCGGTACAGATCTTGGCCAAATTGACCTGGTGAATGGGCCGGTGTTCTCGCCGACTGTCGGTGATCAAAGGTGGGCCGAATGTGCGCCAGTGTTGAACAATGCCGCCGACACGGCGGCTACTACAGAAGAGAGGGCGCGCAGCACCGAAAATTACTCCTCACTCACCCCTCACCCATCACTCGTCACTCATCACCCGTCACTCATCACCCTTCACATCTCTCACTCCATGATCTCCATCATCATCCCCGCCTATAACAGCAGCGCCACAATTGTGGAGGCGCTGGAGTCGGTGCTCGCCCAGAGTCTCTGGGCGAGTAGCGTGGAGCGAGGAGTGCCGAGGGTAGAGAGCAATACTGAGTCACAATCATTTTCTGCTCTTGGCACTTCCCGCTCCCTGCTCCTAGCTCAATACGAAGTCATCATCGTTGACGACTGCTCGACCGACAACACCGTTGAGGTGGTGCAACAGTGGATCAAAGAGAAGATCCTAGACCCGTGCGAAGCGCCTGTAGTAACCGGCGTGTCGCCGGTAGTGTCCTGGGAGGGACAAGATGCCGCCGACACGGCGGCTACTACAGAAGAGCGTTATCTCAGGTCTGATGTCTATGGTCTGTGGTCTATAGTCTCGTTGCGAAGCAACGCGGGCCCCGCAGGCGCACGGAACGCCGGCATTGCGGCGGCGAAGGGCGACTGGATTGCATTTCTGGATGCCGACGACATCTGGTTACCAGGGAAGTTGGAACTCCAGATGCGCCTGGCGGCAGAACACCCTGAAGTGGTGCTGTGGTGCGGGGAGGTGGGTTGCTTCGAGGGGGCATCGGGCCTACAGATCATCGACCATAGACCGCAGACCTTAGACCAGAGCGAAGCACAAAAGTCAAATGTCTATGGTCTGACGTCTAAGGTCTTGTCTCCAGTCGCACTGGAGACATTCGCCGTACGTAATCCCGTTGCCACGTCGACTGTGTTGGTGAAAAGGGAGGTTCTGATTGCTGTGGGAGGGTTTGATCCGCAGTTCCGTGGCCCTGAGGATTATGATCTCTGGATAAGGGTCGCAGCCCTGCCGGATACGACCGGCATTGTTCACATTGCCGTCCCCCTGGCCCTCTGCCGCCGGGTCGTCGGGAGTCTGAGCACGGATGATCGGAAGTTCCTGCAACAGGTATTCCGGGTTCTAGACAAGGCATTCGGGCCTGATGGCGGGTTGTCTCATTACCTGCACTTGAAGGGCGGAGCCTTGGCATCCCAATATTGGAGTGGCTCATGGATGGCGTTCAGTCGCGGCTCGCGCCTCGATGCCATCAGGTTGTGGGGGAAAGCGTGGTGGCTTGCTTTTCGAGCCACTCCTCGCATGAAACGTCCCTGGTTCCGGATGCTGATCCGTTACTGCTGCCTTCCAAAGCCACATTGAGGAGGGAGCCAGAAAGCGCTTCACAGCCGGCGATAGCGGGTATATTTTCAATCTTGCCATGACAACAATCATTCGACAGTTAAGCAATTTCTATGGGGATCTGCGCGGATATGGGCGCGGAAGGATCCGTTCGGAGGTGTCCCGGAGTTGCCGGCTGTCCGCCGCCGAACTCAAGTTGCTTGCCGAGACCCTTTTTCAGCGCCGTGTCCGGACGGCCCTCGATCATTTTCCCTCCTATGCCGAGAGAGTGCGGAAGCATTGCGGGAGAATCCCCAAGGCGGGATGCAGGATCGTGCCGGCCGAACTGCCGGTCTGGACTCGCCAGGATCAACGTGCCCTATTTTCGTCACTCCCAGGGGCGCCCGTTCCCGGAGCGTTCGTGCATGCCACCGGGGGATCGACAGGCGAGCCGACCCGGTTTTACATCACCCGTGAAAGTTATGAGTGGCGCTCGGCCGTTGCTGACCGCGGTTATTCTTGGGCCGGAGCGGAAGAGGGTCGGAAGAGTTACTATGTGTGGGGCTCGCCGATCAAGCCGCTTCCAGTGCTAAGGAGGATGAAAGTTAACCTCGAACACATGTTCCAGCGGAGACGCTATTTTGACAGTTTCTTATTCAACGAGGCCCGCAAGAAATCCTGTTGCTATGAGATCAACCGGTTCCAGCCCGGAGCGCTGGTGGGCTACGCGGGTAATCTGGTCGATCTGGCCCTCTATGTTCGCGCTCATGCAGGAGTTTTGCTGTGGAAGGCTCACTCACTAGTGACCGGTGCAGAGGGGCTCCAACCGGGACAGCGTGAGTTG
>Ga0194063_10002452_pt1 | contig 11579 bp, 6 predicted proteins | sample SepL3720m_MetaG_FD_155459 | JGI IMG/M metagenome (GOLD analysis project Ga0194063, IMG submission 155459) | Anoxic zone freshwater microbial communities from boreal shield lake in IISD Experimental Lakes Area, Ontario, Canada - Sep2016-L373-20m | ecosystem: Environmental > Aquatic > Freshwater >... | reverse complement strand
TGGAAGGCAGCAGCAGCTTGATCATTTAATGGTTGGAATTTGACATTAGATATTTTTGGATATTTTTGGGTTTCAAAGGTGTAGTCGTCGGAGGTGATAATATTACCATCAATATCTTTAATACTAATAGCAAAATGATAGCTCGTAGAATGTTGAAGTTTATCTAACCGTATTGAATGAACAGTCGTGCTACCACCAGAAACATTATTAATAACATCAGAATAATCTGAAGTTTGGCCATATTTTAAATCCGATACTGCAGGTTCAGAAGTATTCCAGGTCAATAACGCTGTGTACAAGCGTACATCTTGGATAGTTACATTCTCAACACGAGGAGCTGGCTGAGTATGAAAGGTTGCGGACTGATTCGTAGAGCAACCAATGTTACTGTCTTGGTCAATAAACTTAACTCTGTAGTAATATGTCGTGTCTGGCTTTAAGCTATCTAGAGTTGCTGTGTGCGCATTAACAAACAAAGATGAATCCTGATTTGGTTGAACTGACCCATAATCTTCCTCACACGGAACAGTTATAGGGTCTAAGCCAAATTCCACCAGGGAAGAGCTACCACGATTAGTACTCCACTGAAATGAAGCCTTCGAAACAGTCGATGTAACCGTAACTTCTGGTGAGGATGTTATAATCGCAGGCTCCCAATAACGCCCAGTTGGCTTTATTGATTTAATATCATTATATAAACTTGGATCAAATGATTTTGCTGTATTACCGTCCCATGAGTATGAACCGGCTTTTGTCTTGGATAAAATTTGATAATAATAACAAGAGTTTGACAAAGCCCCTATACTGCCAGACCCATCATCAACAAATGAGGTATTTGTAGAAAAACCAACTTCGCTAAACACATCAGCAACTTCCTGCCCGTTAACCAACTTACAATTTGCACGCTGGATTGAATAGCCAGCAAAATCACTATTTTGTATTACAGGCTTTGTCCACTTTAATGCAACCTTATACTGGATAGGCGTAAGGCCACGATCAGAAATATCAAATAACTCAAGATCACTTGGTGAACTAGGTGCGTCAGAAAGAAACGAGAAACTGTAACCTGGACCATTAGACACAGCAAGGGTATGACTGTCATCATAAATGACCATATCTTTTTCGGAACTAGCACCTACAGCGACAACATAAAATATATTATTACCCTGATATTTGGCTATAGCTAATTTATGTAATGTGAACACTCCCGTAATTGTATTGTAATATAAGCCAGGAGGATTCGAGCTTGAGTTGGTAATATTAAGTGTAGTTTGTAACGCAGATCCTATTGAAACAAAAGTTGTGTTTGAGTCGCTATTGCCAGAAGCAGGCTGAATTGGATTATTATTATCATAACCGGTCACCGAATATCTATAACCCTTTATTACACCTGGATAACTAGGAGCTCTCCAGTGAAAATCAAAAGAGTTTTCAGTCGATACAGCTTGGTCAACAGGAACAGCAGGCGTAGATGGTGGCAGTGGGGCACTGGGTGATGTATTAATATATCTAAAAGTCTCACTAATGGAACCGCTGGCATTACCAGCCCTATCAATACTTCTAATATTAAGAGTATGAACACCATCTTGGATAGCATCAGCTGGTAAATAAAATGATTGGTCATTTATTATATTAGACCAGTCAGCGGAGTTGTCTATTTTGTATTGATATCCAGCAATACCAGACCCATCAGTACCATCTGATAAACCAGGGTCAGAGCTCGAGCTAACAGTGACTAAAATATTATCATTCTTTGACGTCCAACCCGAAGGGCTAATAGTCAAGGACGAAGGTGTAGTCGGTGGAGTTGGATCATAAACATATCTAAAAACATCGCCCGGATAAGCTTCATTACCTACTTGATCGGACATGGACAAGATGTTCATATAATACGTACCTGAGCCATTAACTAGTAAACCGTACGGATCACTTAATGAATATTCATTGCCAATATCCATAAACCCCGGTTGCCCCCAAGAACTGCCACTATAATTATCGTAATTATCATAATCCGACCTATGGAAATCGTAGTTTATGCTACCAAAACCCGATTGGTCGTCAACTGCGCCGATTTCAAATGACGGGATATCATTATTTGAAAAAGTTGTTGGCATTGACGTACTGTTATCAATTGGCATTGTCGTAGCATGGCTACTATCGGTGTATGGCGTGACATAAGGCGAAGTTGGAGGTATAAAATCTTTATTATACTCAATATAGAAATAATGAATAATTGGACTCTCCATAAGGGCATTGCTATCTAGTTCAATTTGAATATCAACCCATTGATAAAATGGACCATTTTCAGAACCAAAGCCGACTACGGTGTTATATGGGTCGCAATAATCTTCCATGTTAGTGTAGGAACCGTCCCAACTATTGCTACTAAGATAGCAGTCACTGCTAAATTCAACCGAACTCAAACCAGCCTCAGTAGCCGCCTGCTTAAACCTTATTATTATACTGGATTCAATAGGCATATCATATTCAAAATAAGGATAGCCTATATAAGCACCACTAGCACTGCCTGTATCTATTTTAAAATCTATCGTACCATTCATGCTACCAGCGTTAAGCTGAATGTCTCCAGGTGACGAGGTGGTATCAATATTAGTGCGAGCAGTTTGACCCGTAACACCAGCTGCCGATGGATTAGTTTCAAAATCAGATTGGCTATCCCATTCGATAGAGCCATACCAATCAGCCTTGGCGGTGTTCATGTAATTAAAACCAATAACACCAAGCGCCAACAAAGCAACAAACGCAGACAATATCGCGATTTTTTTAGAAAGTTTTTGCGATTTCCATTTTAGGCCACGGGCATTATAAACAGGCATCATCCTACCCTTGATAATTCTGCCTATTACTACTCGTAATTTATGAAGCATAACTATCTTAAATTATAACATAGTTACATCTCGTGTAACAACAATTTTAGACCTAATTATCCAATTCTGCCGGCAATATACTTTCGGCCCATAAATGAAGTTCAGAAAGAACAAAAAGTTTACTTTCATTAGTTGTATTTTGTAGTAGTTTTTGCAATGATTTTGTAAATTCTGGTAGACTTTTTAATAATCTATCAGAGCGCCACTCTTCCCATAATACAATCTCGTCTTCGGCTAGGCTTTTTAGAAAGTTTCGAGCCTTATAATGTAGTAATAATTGCTCCAGTCGCTCGTCTATGAAACTTGGGTGTAAATCAGCTAACTCATTTGCTGTACTGTTTCTAACTTTTTCAATCCGCATTTTGTCACCATCTGGCAAAAATCCGTCATAAAGTTGAGCTTCGGGATCGGTTGCTTTCTCATATTCTGATCTATTTTCTAAAGCCGTTCTAACATTTTCAGCAAAATTTGGATTTGATAATAAAATATCTTTGTTCTTGGTGATGAGTTTTTCATCTAAGCCAATCTTTTTCCATCCATCATTTTGAGTTAAGACTCCTAGTGGGGCAACAGCCGGTGCCTGATTATACTGCAATTCTTTAATTGGTAATTTGATGAAATCATCAGCCTGACGCTCTTCCCAGCTAGCAGATAATTTCTTTTCTAATTCATCTGAACTCATGTCAATAAAAGGAGTCGGATCATAGCGTAAATCATAGATTACTACGTTACTGTTTTTACCAGCAGTTAATGGAAAAGCGACAGTCGCTTTATCGAATTCATTATCAAGTCTTCCGCTCACATAAACAAATGGTTGTTTATAATCCAAATTAACTAATTTTTTAACCTCATTTTTATCTCTAATCTTTAGAAGATATTCAAAAAGTTGAGGTTGCTTATCTTTAATTAATTTAGTAACCGCAATTAGAGCCTCGACATCGCTTAAGGCATCGTGAGCCTTAAAATGATCAATCTCATTAATACTAGCGATTAGTTCAAGCCTATTTGTCGCCTTGCCGCTATCATCAACTGGCCAGTTTATACCGTCTGGTCTTAAGGCCCTGGTCATTCTGACGACATCAAGTAAGTCCCAACGTGATCGCCCGTCCTTATATGACCATTCGTAAGGATCATAAAAATTTCGCCAAAAAAGATGACGAATAAACTCATCATCAAAACGAATGTTATTAAAACCAACGGCTATTGTATCTGGAGTAAATATTTCGGTTGCTAGTATCTTAGCAAATTCCGCCTCAGAGTAACCATCCGCTACAGTTTGCTGAGGAGTAATGCCAGTAACCATTAAGGCCTCGGGGCTAGGTAGAGTATCTTCGTTTAATTTGACTAAAACATTATACGGCTCACCAACTTGGTTCAAATCCATATCAGTTCTAATGCCAGCAAACTGCATGATTCTCGCCTCACGAGCGTTCAAGCCACTTGTTTCAAGATCATAAAAGAAAAATGTTTTTGACATTAAATAAATTATAACATCTTTTATATAGCTACTTTATTGCTCTTGGAAAGTAAGTTCACTGTCACCAATACGAATAATGCTATTTCCTTCAACACCACGACGGCGAAGTTCGTGAGATATCCCCATTTTCTTTAAAATATCACGCAATCGGTTTTCGGCTTCATAATGACCGAAGTTAGTAGTTCTTGCAAATTTTTCAATCTTTTCACCAGTAACGACAAAGTATATTTTACCTTCTTCATCTTCAACTCTTTCAACAGTCCAACCCTCAGCAATTTTTGCGCTACTTAGCGAAATAGTCTCAATATCTTCGCTCTCATCGTCAACTGCTTCAGCTAATTTTCTTGCTTTTATTGTCTCCTTAGCGAGTGCCCTCAAGACTTCCGTAATTCCCTTATGGGCTGTTGAAGATATTGCAAGTATCTGTTTACCTTTTGCTACTTTTTTTAATTCATCAATTTGCATTTTGACTATATCGTCGTCAAGGCCATCAATTTTAGTTAAAACAATAATTTCAGATCGATCCACAAGATCAAGATTATAGTTCTTTAATTCTTCACGAATTGTTTTATAGGCAAGAGCTACATCATCACTATAGGCATCAACTAAATGCATCAGAACTGCTGTTCGTTCAATGTGACGTAAGAATGCCGTCCCTAGACCCTTGCCCTCAGATGCGCCTTCAATAAGCCCAGGAATGTCAGCAATAAGCAAGCTAGTGCTATCAATATCCGCAACCCCTAAATTTGGTGTTAAAGTTGTAAAGGCATAATCAGCAATCTCAGGCTTTGCATTACTTACAACCGACAAAAAAGTCGATTTACCAGCGTTAGGAAAACCAACCAAACCAACATCAGCTAATAATTTTAATTCTAATTCAGCTTCAAAAGTTTCGCCCATTTCACCTTTTTCGGCAATTCTTGGAGTTTGACGAACAGACGATTTAAAGTGAGCATTGCCCGATCCACCTTCACCGCCTTTAGCAATAATCACTTCTTGACCAGCTTTAGTAATATCTGCGATTACTTTTCCGTCACGTCGAACAATCGTGCCTACTGGTACTTTAACTCGAAGTGAATCACCGTAAGCACCACTTCTGTCACATTTTGATCCATTCTCGCCATTTTTAGCTTTTAATTCTGGTTTATATCGAAAATCCACTAGAGTATTTAGGCCACTGTCAGCCACAAATATTACATCACCACCATTACCACCAACACCTCCATCAGGTCCCCCTTTTTGGATATAGATTTCACGCCTAAAACTGACAGCTCCATCGCCGCCTTTTCCTGCACTAATAAATACTTTGGCGGTATCGACAAACATATATACGCATATATTACCATAATCGCCCCCAAATTAACAGGGGCGATTATATATTCTTTTTATATCTTTCTAACTTTGGCCTATCTAGTGAATATATAGGAAGTAGCCAACATTACCAGCCGGGATCATACGGCCAGAGACAATATTCCAGCCACCGCCAAATACACTAGCATTCATTTCACTAATTCTCAAATCTCCACTTGGCAATACTTCTTCAACGATTCCAACATGGCCATACCATCCACCACCGTTCTGAATGATTGAACCAACAGCTGGTGTTTTATCTACGGTCAACCCAGCATTACGAGCATTATATGCCCAAGAGCTAGCATTACCCCAATTGGTTCCGACTGGTAGCCCTAATGTAATTCGACGGCTATAGGCATAACAAACACACTGCCCGTAGCCATAGGTAGGACAGGGACCAGTTCCACGACCAATATTCCAAGTTTTGCCACCAATACCAGTACCTGTACCCGCATAATTATAGACAATTGGTGCAACGTAACCTGGTCTTTCATTTGCAGGTAAATCTGCAGAAGGTAAAATAATTTGAGTATTTGGCTGAAGCCCGCTAACGTCAAGATCATTGATAATGACTAGCCTATTCTTATCAACCTTATATTTATTAGCGATTGAATCAACCGTATCACCTGCCTTCACATTATAAAGAGCTCCATCAATAGGTAATATTTTTAATTCTTTCCCAACCGTTAAATTATCGTAAATTAAATTATTTGCCCATTTAATAGTATTTTTAGATATATTAAATTTGGCAGATATTATGTCTAATGTATCGCCGGCTATAACAGTGTATTTGCCGACTAATTTACTTGAAGTGACAACACCAATAATCTGTGGTTTAGCAGAGCTAACACTGTTAACTTGATCAAATTGTGCCTTAGCTTCAGTCGAGATAGCCAAGCTGCTAACGTTAGGGGCAATTGACAAATCGACACCTTCTGCAACTGCCGCTGCAATTTTAGTAGCTACAACATCATCAACAGAAGGAGAGTTATTACTGGTATCTATAGCATTCGCAACTACTGCTTCATTGGTTGGCCGTTGATAACCGATAAAAATAATAGCAATAACAAGTATAAAAACACTTGCATAAATAGCAATCAAAGAAGGCTTAATTTTATGCTTCGTTTTACGATGCTTTTTTACGGCTTCAGCTTGGTCCTTAATCTCAGCCAATCTCTGCTTGAAACCCGAAATCTGATTACTAATTATCGTTCTCCTGCCATTTGTATTACTACAAGGGCACTACCTTAATCTGTCTTTCTTCTCGCTAAGAACGGGGCATTTATCGACTAATTAAACCCGTGCGACATTTATGGTAGGCTCATCTATAATCTCGTACTTCCCACACGTGGTCTCAGTTTCTAATAAAAAACTGCACTAGTAGACGAAGTCATAAATGTGCTAATTAATAGTATACCAACTATTGATTTAAGCGTCAAATTATGGCGCTATACAATTGTCTTTACAATAATTTGTAATATTTGATTGATGCTCTGCTTCTGTACGTGCAAAATATATTTTTCCAGATTTATCACTTACAAAATAAAGGTAATTGCCTGGCGCTGGATCTGCTACTGCAAGTAAAGCTGATAATCCTGGATTAGAAATTGGACCAGGAGGCAACCCACTATAGCGACGGGTATTATATGGCGAATCGTATCTCACATCCCTAGGACGACCTTCTTTGTCAGCAATATATTGGTAGGTCACATCTGAGCCCAAAACCATTCCTTGATTTAGCCTTGAATAGAAAACCTGGGCTATTTGTTTTTGGTCTTCTGAATTCGTTGCTTCTTTTTGGACTATTGAAGCTAAAGTTATGCCTTCATATAAATTTAAACCATGCGCTGCAAACTTTTTAATTAACCCTTCTTTTTCTATATTTTTATAAAATTCATCAAAAACTGTTTGAAGAATTTTCTCAACTGTTGCACCCGTATTGAATTTATAAGTCTCACCGTAAATATAACCCTCTAAACCATTGCCGTCTGGCTTCCCAGCAAATAACGGGCCTAAATTAGATATTTTAAAAGCAGCATCAATTTCTTCATCCGAATAATCTGCTCGCTTCAAGATAGTTTTAGCATCTTGCTTTTTTAAATTTGATTCATTTGTATTATCCACTAATACTGCCCCAGGATAGAATGTAATACTAAATTGATCGACACTACCTTTAACGAAATGGTCAACAATTTGAGGTACAGATTCAGCTGGCGACAATCTATAGGTACCAGCTTGCAATATACTATTCTTACCTTTTACTCTAGTATAAAATTCAAAAGCAAAAGAGCTACGAATGATTGACTGTTTTTCAAGATATTTCCCAATTTGCGAAGAATTGCTGCCTGGCTCAATTGTAATTTTCTTCAATTGACCTAAATTATGACTTAATGGAGAAAGTTGGATATTGTACCAAACTATTAAACCAGCAATTAAAAGTAATACTGCAATAACTACAAAAAAACCAGATTTTTTAAACATATCCCTAATTTTTGGCATTTGATAATGCTTTAGCCCAGTACGGCAACCATGTATTGGTTGTGGCTTAAATCTGTTACGTGGATCAAGCATAATTTGCCTCTATAAAATCTTGCAAGATGATTGAAGCAGCCTGAGCGTCTACCTCAGCTTTTGAATATGGTTTTTTAAATGATATTAAACGCTGTTCAGCAATAACGCTAGTTAATGACTCATCTTGAAAGACTATTCTGATATTTATCTTTTCGAGTTTTTTAGCAAAATCTTCAACAAATTTTGTCTGTGCAGTAGATTCACCTGATTGATTACGCGGATAACCAATAACTAGGACATCGGCTTGTTCGTCATCTATAATCTTTTCAATATTGACGATTTCATTGCCATCAACTTCAATCGTTTCAAGCGGCACAGCAATCCTTACCGAATTGTCACCAATTGCCACGCCAATTCGTTTTTCGCCAACATCTAAACAAACTAATGATATTTTTTTATGCATTTTCAAGTATAAATTCGACTTCAATCTTAGTGTCGTCCTTTGGCACAGTTCTAACCCAGAAATAAGAGAACTTAATATCTACATTATTAACACCTTTTATCGCGCTAATAGTCGATTGTACTTCCCCATAGCGCTTGCCTTTAGACTGGTTTTTAACTGAGTCTTGATCAATATTTGGGCCTATTTTACCAACTGTAGAGAAATTAATCGTCGAGCCTTGATCATTGCTCAAATATCCAGATAATTTAACACTATCAACGCCATCATCATAGATTCTTTGGCTGCCAACTACCTGTTTTGCAAGCACAACTTCTAGATAATTTTTCATTTCAGATTTAGCAATAGCCAGTAAAGTAAAAGTGGTAGCCGATGTAAGCTTAGCTTTACCAGTTGCTTCAGTATCAACAGCTGGGGTAGACACAGCCTCTGCTTTTACTACACTAAAGCTATCAGGGATAACTATTTCACTATTGCTAAACTGCTTCGTAAGTTGAGCCTTTACATCATCACTTGATAAATCAGCTAATATTTGACTAGCTTTTTGAATATCTTCAGCTGTTACAACAGTCGATGGCTTAGTCGTGCCACCTGTCATAGCGCTACCAACAGCCAACATCCCTACTACACCTGATTTATAAGTTCGAGCTGACAAATCATATTCTGGGCCAGGCTTGGCGGCCGATACAGCAATCGTTTTTGTATCTTGAATCCAACCATCTAAGCCAACCTGAGTCGCAGCTAAAGTTGCTGCTTCTGTGCTATAAAAGACAAAATCACCACTAGTAAATGATGTCCCGACTGGCACTGTTAATGGGTTAATTGATACGGAAGTTCGAGTGATCTCCATTGTACCACTAGATTTAATACCTAAGTCTTTTTTGCCAGTTGCATCAAATTCAACACTAATATCTTTTTTGATTTGTTTTGAAACTGTTTGAATAATGCCCTTTGTGACATCAGTTGCCTCAACCGAACCTAATTTCAAAGTGGCACTAACTGGAGCTGGAAAAGTTTTAGCGGTAATAATTATTTTAGCCGATGGAGCAAAAATAATAGCCCAAACAAGGAAGCCGGCTAGAGAAAGGATTGCCAACCCAATAATAAAGAATTTCTTTCGAAAATTCTGAAAATCTGGAACTTTTACGCCGCTTTTAACAACCGGCTTTGAACTTTTTTGTTCAGGCTCCCCATCAATATTTATTGATTCAATTTCTTCAGATATCTCATCAGATTGTGATGGATTAGAAATCTTAACTAAGTCACCCACAGGAATTTCTGATCCGTCAATAATATCTTCATTCTCATCAATTTCTTGCTCTTCCACTTGAGCAATCTCTGGCTTACTTTGAAGGTTTTTAGCTATTGGTATCATAGAAGCTGCTGATAAAGCAATCAAAGCTTTATTGCTAGTTATTAAGACTAGATGTTTATTGCTATTAGTAGCAGTACGAGCTAACAATCTTAGGTTAACTGCGCTCTGTAGTACACCAATTCTTTTTGGTGGTACAAGCGCAATAATCTTTTCATGACTATCTTTAATCTTCCCTATAATAGAGGTTATGTCATCTTCAGTATCTATGTAAATAACATCTTTATTCATATCTAAATTCTAAGAATCCGATTAAGTTTATCTTTTATCGTATCGCTATCTTTGCTGCCTATTATTGTATCATAGCCAACCCTTAGCAGGCCCATAGCCGTAATAAAAGTATGATCATTAACAATACCAGTTGAATCAGTAATTCCGACCACATCTGACGGCTTAATATAATGAACTGTTGGTTTTTTTGTAAAAGGTAAATCTTTATGCCAAGACTGAGTCTGGAGCATATCTACTAACTTAGCTAAACTCGCACCACCACCGCATAATAATATTCTGTTAGGCAAATGATCAGCTGCATCAAACTCGCTCAGAGCAAGCTCAACACCCGCAATCCAAACATCTAGAGTTTTATCTATAGCCTTATTGACGTCATCTAATACAGTTTGCTTTATTTTTTCATTATCTATATTTATTTTAAGTTTTTCAGCTTCATCATATGTAATGTCTAACTCACTAGCGATAGTCCTAGTAAAACTACGCCCTCCGATACCAAACATCTTAGTTCCCTCAACCCCACCATCATTTACTACTGCAATGTCTGTCGTGCCGCCACCAACATCAGCTAAAATAGCAGTAAAATTACTATTGGCATCAGTACCTAAGACACTCCGACTAACAGCAAATGGCTCAGCCGCAACTGCTAATAATTCTAACGATAATTCTTCAGCGACTCGTTCTAATGCCCCAATATGAACCATTGGCGCAAAGGCTGTATAGATTTGAACGGCCACATCATGGCCCTGAAAACCAATTGGATTACTAACCTTATAACCATCAATATGAATCCCTACTAAGGCGCTATTAATAAGTTTAATTTCAACATCTTCATTACCGGTTTCAAGTGCAATTTGTTTTTGAGCCTTACGTTGGGCTCGTTCCTGAACCTTTTCAATAATAAATTCCATTTCAGCCGTGTTTAATGGTTTATCTGGCTGAGGACGACGATATCGAATCGTGTCGGTTACGCCCTTAACCAATTCTCCAGCAATACCAATAACTACTTTCTTTGCTTGTAAACCAGCCTGCGCCTCAGCTTCAGACAAAGCTTTATCACAGTTTCTGACTACACCAGAAATATCTGCAATAGCGCCAGAATACATATCACTTAAATCTTGATGCGCTCGTCCAACACCAACTATATCCATTTTATCGCCATCAAATTTTGCAATCAAAGCTTTAACAAACTCTGTACCAATATCCAAAGCAACAATATAATCATCGACTGATTTTTGTTTTCGGCTAGCTAAAAACTTTTCAAATACCATATTTATATCTATTATATAC